>OJNR01000797.1_pt1 | contig 18930 bp, 16 predicted proteins | sample 1597901 | NCBI WGS metagenome assembly OJNR01 (sample SAMN01915223, study PRJEB22387) | human gut metagenome | isolation source: stool | host: Homo sapiens | place: USA | reverse complement strand
CATTTTATCCGCTTATGCAACTTATAATCAGGGATTTAATTTATAGAAGTCCCCTAAAAAGGAGATGAGAGAGATGAAAGATGAGAAAAAAGTGTGGGAGACGGTACTGTTTTCGTTTTCCGGAGATGAGATTTTGCGTGAGCTGACAGCCGAGAGTTCGTATGTGGCCAAGAGTCTGGTCGGCACTGCCGAGTTGCAACCGGGGTGGAGTCGCTCGATTGTTGTGACCGAGGACGACCGGCTGTTTCTCGACCGCTGGCTTTCCGATGCCCGCGACGCGATGACGCGTTCCCTGTCGGCCTACCTGTCGGGCGAGTTTGCCTCGACCGACAACCGGGTGGTCTTTGCCATCGTGTTGCCCGAGCATCGGGCGCAGGGGCTCGACGAGTCCATTTGCCACCAGCTCGAGCGGGCCATCGTGCACCATGTGCTGGCGCAATGGTTTGCCACCAAGCTGCCCGACGAGAGTGCCCGCCGGCAGTTGCAGTACGAGGGTGCCCTGTCGGCCGTCAAGAGCGACATCGGGCTGGCCCGCAACCGCCGCCCGCATCGCCCGACGAACTATTTTTGAAACTTCGGGCTTGAGGTTGTTGGCGGGCAGGGAGGGATGATGTATCTTTGTGCACTGATTTTAATCTGGATAGAGCGATGATTTGCAAAAACTGCGGAACCGAGTTCGAAGGAAACTACTGCAACCAGTGCGGGCAGAAGGCCACGGTGGGACGATTGACCTGGAAGAGTGTGTGGGATAACCTGTTGCACGGTATTTTCCATGTCGACAATACTTTTGTCAAGACCACGCGCATGTTGATTGTCCACCCCGACCGGCTGCTGAGCGACTACTTCGAGGGGCGTCGCAAGGGATATATGGCTCCCATCCCGCTGCTGGCGGTGTGGTGTGTGATTCTGCTCTTTTTCGGACACATCAAGGGGTTGCCCGGGAGCATCTCGACCCTCGAGACGTCGGCCATGCACAACTGGATCGTCGAGCATTATACCCTGCTCACCATCGCTACGGTGCCGTTTATGGTGTTGGCCGTGAAGATAGCCTTCCGCAAGGCCGGCTCGGCGAGGTACAACTGGGTAGAGTATCTGCTGGGTTGCTGTTACCTGTCGGTGCTGTACATTCTGCTTTCGCTGGTGTTGATACCGGTCGGGTGGGTGTTGGATGCTTCGTATTATCAGGCCTATCAGTGGGGCAGTATGGTGCTCAGTCTGATTCCTACCTATTGGGCCGCCTATTCGCTCTTCCCCGACAAGTTCTGGATAACCCTGAGGCGAACCCTGTGGGCCGTGGTGCTCTATCTGCTGTTTTTTGCGGTAATCGGCGCCGCTCTCATTTACCCGTTTGTGGATTAGGCAGCGAGGCGCGATAGAGATACAACGAGGGGGAGACCGGCCGGTTGGCGGGTTCTCCCCCTCGTGTTAGGGTTGGATGCGGGTGCCGGTTAGTGGCAGCCGTCGCAGCAATCGCCGCAGCCGTCGCCGCAACCTCCGTGGTCGTGACCGCAACCGCAGCCACAGCTGTGGCGGGGGTGCAGCTCCTCGTCGGTGGCGTCGCGTACCAGTTTCACTACACCTACGTAGTGCAGGTTTTCGCCGGCCAGCGGGTGGTTGAAGTCCATGAGCACCTTGTCGTCCGAGACCTTCAGTACCGAGCCGTTGATGCGGTAGCCTTCGGCAGTCATCATGGGCACGGTGTTGCCCTCGAATACGGTCTGGTCGTCGAACTTGCCGTCGACCATGAAAATCTCTTTGTCGAGCTCGATTACATGCTCTTCGTTACGCTCGCCGAAAGCCTCGTCGCTGGTGAGCACGAAGTCGAACTTGTCGCCCTCTTTCAGGCCGTCGAGCCGTTTGAGCATGGCCGGGAGGATATTTTGGTCCACACCGTAAACGAACTGGTCGGGCATTTCGTCGGTGGCACGCATCATCAAAGTCTCTTCAGGTTCGCCTGCGCCTGCATAGAGGTCGTAGGTGAGAACCACAAATTTACCGGGTTTAATTTCCATAAGGTTTTGTATCGATTAAATGGTTAGATATTTGTCGGTTGGGAATCCAGATAACCACTCGCGGGCCTACCGGTCGTAGAACTTGCGGTTATACTCCTTGAGCAGTTTCTTGACGTTGAAGTAGAAGCCCTCGATTTTGAGGGGGTTGCTCTCGATGGAGATGTAGTCGAAGTAGGGCTCGACAAAGATAAATTCGGTGGCGGTGAATCCCTGCCGGTTGACGATGTTGTACTCGTCGGTAGGGCTTATCACGAACCAGGCCGTTTCGGGAGCCTTGCCGTCGCCGGTCGAGAGGATGGCATTGATAATGCCTTTGAGCCTATATTCCCACAGGTCGGCCTCGCGGTTCTTACCGTTCTGGCGCAGACCGTAGACGAGGAAGTTGATTTGCCGCAGGTCGAAGGGGACATCGGCCAGTATCTTGCGGGCATACTTGATGAGCGAATCGCACTCCGACTCGGTGTGTACCGTTTGCAGATACATCTGCTCGATGTGGTTGGGCACCTCGATGGTGTGGTAGGGGTTGTAATCCTCCTGGCTGGCATATCCCAGGTAGAGGTGGCGAAACTCCTGTAAAGTCATGGTGGTGTCGTTGCTGAAGTATTTTTTCAGCAGGTCGGGGTAGTAGTAGGGCGACCGACTGTCGCGCACGGCCTCTTCGATTTTCTCCATATCGGGAATTTCGTAGGTGTGCGATTCGGCTGCGCTGAGCGGCAGAACGCTCAACCCGAGCAGGTATATGAGTATGGCGTAAAAATGTTTCATCGTTTACGATTTATTAGCTGGTGGGCCGTAGCCCCTTCGCCCGGCCCGGGCGATATATGTTTTGTCTATCAGAGTGAGGCATCGGGCTCATTCTGATAGACAAAGATAACCTTTTCTTTCGACAATAGGTCGATTTTTTACCGTAAAAGATGATAAAACATTTTACAGCCTGTACCACTCCCCGCGTGTGCAGGGTCTGAATCAGCCCTGTTTGCCGGCGTGCTTCAAGATCTTGGCATCGAGGTAGAAGACAATCTCCTCGGCGATGTTGTTGCAGTGGTCGCCTATGCGCTCGAGCCGGCGGATGATGCTGATGAGGTTGAGGCACTCGATGGCCCGCTCGGGGAACTGTTGCAGATACTCGGCAATGATGGGCACGGCGGCGTGGTTGAGCTCGTCGACCCGGTTGTCTTTGTTGAAGACGGCGATGGCTTCGGACGACTTCTCCTCGATGAGGGCGTTTTCGGCCTGGGCCATCATGGCTTTGACAATGTCGAGCATCTCTTTGATGCCGGTCTTTTCGAAGAGTTCCGACTCGATGTTCACCTCGGGGTAGTCGATGACGAAGCGGGCAATGCCGTCGCAGAAGTCGGCTATGCGCTCCAGGTTGTTGCTGGTCTTCATCATGGCCAGCGTGAAGCGCAGATCGAGTGCTACGGGGTTGTAGAGGCCGATGATGTCTTCGCAGTCGCTGTCGATTTTCAGCTCGAAGGCATTGACTCTCTTCTCGCGATAAGTGACCTCGTGGGCCAGCTCCTTGTCCATGGAGAGCAGGGCTTCGCCGGCGCGGTTGAGTTGCGAGTTCACCAAATCCCACATTTCGAGAACCTCTTTTTTCAGGTCGTCGAGTTCTTTTTCGATGTATATCATGTCTGCAGTATAATATTAGACGTAAGTAAATCTATCCTATTTTAATGAAACAAAGTAAAACGGTTGTTGTTTCTTTTGCGTTACATCGGTTTTACAAATATATGACAAAACAAGGCAAATAAAAAACGGCTGTTCAAACATGAGACAGCCGTTTTTCATATGGCGAAAAAGGGTTGCCTTTACTCGTAGTCGTCGTACACCGGTTTCTCCAACCCCGGGATGGCCACCAGCTTCATGTCGAAGACCAGCGTCGAGTAGGGGAGAATCAGCGACGACATGTATTGCGAACCGTAGCCCAGTGTCTGGGGGATGATTACCCGGCAACTGTCGCCCACCTTCATCTGTTCGAGCGCGATAATCCATCCCTTGATGTTCTGGTTTACGCGGGTGCGGTAGATGCTGTCGGTCTGCTGGTACGACGAGTCGAAGGGAGTGCCGTTGTAGAGCATGCCCTTGTAGATGACGTCGACCGTGCTGGTCTGGTAGGGCGACTGGGCGTCGCGGTTGAGGCTCGTGTCGTTGTAGTATTTCATCAGCACGTAGATGCTGCGGTCCCAACTGGGCACCACCTTGGTGTAGACGGGGTTTCCGGCTTCATCCTTGGCCCCGAGCTGTTCGATGAACCAGGTGTCGTTGTTGTTGCGCCACGTTTCATACTGGGTCCAATAGTCCTCGGTCTCCTTACACGAGATAATTCCCACAAGGAGAGCGAGTAATAGAAAAACAGGTAACTTCTTCATAATGAATATTTAGAGCTATTGATTAAAATTCTACGACAGGTGCCTGGGCTGCACTCTCTTCGGCCTTGAACTGCGGCTTGGGGTCGAACCCGAAGAGCTTGGCGGTGATGAGTGCGGGGAATTTGCGAATCTTCTGGTTGTAGGCGTTCACGGCATCGGTGTAGCGCGACCGCTCGGTGGCGATGCGGTTTTCGGTGCCTTCGAGCTGGGCCTGCAGTTCCAGGAAGTTCTGGTTGGCCTTCAGGTCGGGATAGTTCTCGGTGATGGCCAGCAGTTTACCCAATGCACTGGACAACTCGCCTTGAGCGGCCTGGTATTTTTGCAGGTTCTCTTCGGTGAGGTTGGCCGGGTCGACGGTGACTTGCGTCGCTTTGGCGCGGGCAGCAATCACGGCTTCGAGCGTTTCGCTTTCGTGAGAGGCATATCCCTTGACGGTGTTGACGAGGTTGGGCACCAAGTCGGCACGTCGTTGATACTGGTTCTCTACTTTCGCCCATTGCGCGTTTATGTTTTCGTCGGCTTCGACTATGCTGTTGTAGCTGCACGACGAGAACGAGGCAACGATGACGATGGCAAAAATGGCTCGAATGAAATTTCTCATATTCAACGATTTTATAGTTTATTCTGCTACTTTTTTCAATAACGATTTCATGCTCACCTGTTCGCCGATGAGGCTCTGCAGCTGGTCGATGGCCACACGTTGTTGCTCCATGGTGTCGCGGAAACGTACGGTCACGGTGTTGTCTTCGAGAGTCTGGTGGTCGACGGTGATGCAGAAGGGAGTACCGATGGCATCCTGACGACGGTAGCGCTTACCGATCGAGTCCTTCTCGTCGTACTGGCACTTGAAGTCGAAGCGCAGCGAGTTGATGATTTCGCGGGCCTTGTCGGGCAGACCGTCCTTGCGGACCAGCGGCATCACGGCGGCTTTTACGGGAGCCAGCGGAGCCGGCAGGCGCAGCACTACGCGGCTGTCGCCACCCTCGAGCTGCTCCTCGCAGTAGGCGGCGGCCATTACACTCAGGAACATGCGGTCTACGCCAATCGAGGTCTCGATGACGTAGGGGGTGTACGATTCGCCCAGTTCGGGGTCGAAATATTGAATCTTCTTGCCCGAGAACTTCTCGTGGTTGCTCAGGTCGAAGTTGGTGCGCGAGTGGATACCCTCTACCTCCTTGAACCCGAACGGCATCTCAAACTCGATGTCGGTAGCGGCGTTGGCATAGTGGGCCAGCTTCTCGTGGTCGTGGAAGCGGTATTTCTGGTCGCCCAGGCCCAGAGCCTTGTGCCATTTCAGACGGGTCTGTTTCCATTGCTCGAACCACTTGAGCTCTTCGCCGGGACGTACGAAGAACTGCATCTCCATCTGTTCGAACTCGCGCATGCGGAAGATGAACTGGCGGGCTACGATTTCGTTACGGAAGGCTTTGCCTATCTGGGCAATACCGAAGGGGATGCGCATGCGGCCCGTCTTTTGTACGTTCAGGAAGTTGACGAAGATACCCTGAGCCGTCTCGGGACGCAGGTAGACCTTCATCGAACCGTCGGCTGTCGAGCCCATCTCGGTCGAGAACATCAGGTTGAACTGGCGTACCTCGGTCCAGTTTTTCGTGCCGCTGATGGGGCACACAATATCGTAGTCGAGGATGATTTGACGCAGTTCGTTCAAGTCGACGTCGTTCATCGCCTTGGCATAGCGGGCGTGCAGCTCGTCGCGTTTGGCTTTGTGCTCGAGCACGCGGGGATTGGTCTCTCTGAAGAGTTTTTCGTCGAACGAGTCGCCAAACCGTTTGGCAGCCTTCTCGACCTCTTTCTCGATTTTCTCGTCCATCTTGGCGATGCAATCTTCGATGAGGACGTCGGCGCGATAACGCTTCTTGGAATCCTTGTTGTCAATCAGAGGGTCGTTGAAGGCATCGACGTGACCCGAGGCCTTCCAGATGGTGGGGTGCATGAAGATGGCGGAGTCGATGCCCACGATGTTTTCGTGCAACAGCACCATGCTGTCCCACCAGTATTTCTTTATGTTGTTTTTCAGTTCTACTCCCATTTGACCGTAGTCATACACGGCGGCCAGACCGTCGTATATTTCGCTCGAGGGGAATACGAAACCATACTCTTTACAGTGTGATACCAATTTTTTGAAAACGTCTTCTTGTGCCATTTCTTTGTAGGTTTATTGCTTGCTTTTCGTGTTATCTTTGCATTTTTTGGCTCGATTTATCGCTTAATCGGGCTATTTTAGAGCACAAAGTAAATGATTTTTTTCGATTAAATTTGTATTTTTGCAGGGGAATGTAGCAATACATTTCTTTAAAAAATAAAAAGGGCATGCACTTGAGCATGCGCTTTCCCCGTTTCAAAATCCAAAATTTGCCCATGAGCGACGATATAACCACACCGCAGGAAGAAGATATGCCCCAAGTACCCGCTGGAGAAAACGAAGATTCGACAGCGTCGCACTCGACTTACAAAGTACCTACACCGGACAAGCCCGATACCAAATTCCAACTCTCGGGCATGTTTCAGAACTGGTTCCTCGATTATGCCTCGTACGTCATTCTCGAGCGGGCCATTCCGCACCTGTCCGACGGTTTGAAACCGGTACAGCGGCGTATCCTCCACTCCATGAAGCTGCTCGACGACGGGCGTTTCAACAAGGTGGCCAATATCGTGGGCCATACCATGCAGTTCCACCCCCACGGCGATGCCTCTATCGGCGATGCGCTGGTGCAATTGGGGCAGAAGGATCTGCTTGTCGAGTGCCAGGGAAACTGGGGTAATATCCTCACGGGCGACTCGGCCGCAGCTCCCCGTTACATCGAGGCGCGCCTTTCGAAGTTTGCGCTCGACGTGGTGTTCAATCCCAAGACGACCGAGTGGAAACTCTCGTACGACGGCCGCAAGAAGGAGCCGGTGACACTGCCGGTGAAATTTCCCTTGCTGCTGGCCCAGGGGGCCGAGGGTATTGCCGTAGGTTTGTCGTCGAAGATTCTGCCTCACAACTTCAACGAGATTCTGGAGGCGGCCGTGGCCTATCTGCGGGGCGAGGAGTTCCACCTCTACCCCGATTTCCAGACGGGCGGCTACATCGACGTGACCAAATACAACGACGGCGAGCGGGGCGGCAGCGTGAAGGTGCGCGCCAAAATCGAGAAAGTCGACAACCGTACCCTCTCGATCGTAGAGATTCCGTACAGCAAGACCACCTCGTCGCTCATCGATTCGATACTCAAGGCGCAGGAGAAGGGCAAAATCAAAATCCGCAAGGTCGACGACAACACGGCGCAGCACGCCGAGATTCTGGTTCACCTCATTCCCGGCACCTCGTCCGACAAGGCCATCGACGCCCTCTACGCCTTCACCGACTGCGAGGTGAGCATCTCGCCCAACTGCTGTGTCATCAACGACGACAAGCCGCACTTCATGAGCGTGAGCGACCTGCTGCGCATCAGTGTCGAGAATACCAAGGAGCTGTTGCACCAGGAGCTGCTCATCCAGAAGGGCGAGGCGCAGGAGGTGCTGCACTTTGCTTCGCTCGAAAAGATATTTATCGAAAACCGCATATACAAGGACCGCGAGTTCGAAGAGAGCCGCACGATGGACGAGGCCATTGCCCACGTCGACCACCGGCTCGAACCCTTCAAACCCTCGTTTATCCGCGAGGTGACGCGCGACGATATTCTCCGCCTGATGGAGATCAAGATGGCGCGTATCCTCAAATTCAACTCCGACAAGGCCGACGAGCTCATTGCCGCCAAGCGTGAGCAGATAGCCAGCATCGACTACGACATCGAGCATCTGGTCGACTACACCATCAAGTGGTACGACTCGTTGCGCGAGAAGTATGGCAGTCGCTATCCGCGCCTCACTCAGGTGCGCAGCTTCGATACCATCGAGGCGACCAAGGTGGCCGAGGCCAACGAGAAGCTCTACATCAATCGCGAGGAGGGTTTCATAGGTACTTCGCTGAAGAAGGACGAGTTTGTGTGCAACTGCTCCGACATCGACGACATCATCCTCTTCTATCGCGACGGCAAGTACAAGGTGGTGAAGGTGAGCGAAAAGATGTTTGTGGGCAAGAATCTGCTGCATATCGCCGTCTTCAAGAAGAACGACAACCGCACCATCTACAACGTGGTCTACCGCGATGGCAAGGCGGGGCTCCACTACATGAAGCGGTTTGCCGTGACGGGCGTGACGCGCGACAAGGAGTATGACCTCACGCAGGGCAAGCCCGGGTCGCGGGTCGTGTGGTTCTCGGCCAATCCCAACGGCGAGGCCGAGGTGCTGCGGGTTACCTTCGTGCCCAAGCCTCGCATGAAGACCCTCTTTGTCGACCGCGACTTCAGCGAAATCGCCATCAAGGGGCGCCAGTCGATGGGCAATATCCTGACCAAAAACGAGATTCACCGTATCTCGCTCAAGGAGCGGGGCGGTTCTACGCTGGGCGGCCGCAAGGTGTGGTTCGACCGCGACGTACTGCGCCTCAACTACGACGGCCGGGGCGAATACCTGGGCGAGTTCCACGGCGACGACCAGGTGCTGGTGGTGCTGGACAACGGCGAGTATTGTACCACTACCTCCGACGCTACCAACCACTACGACTCCAATATCCTGCGCATCGAGAAGTTCGAGCCCGACAAGGTGTGGACCGTGGCGCTCTTCGACGCTTCGCAGGGGTATCCCTACCTCAAGCGCTTTGTTTTCGAGCCGAGCAGCCGCAAGCAGAGTTTCCTGGGCGACAATCCCGCCTCGCGTCTGTTGCTGATGACCGATACCGCCTATCCGCGTATCGAGGTGACCTTCGGCGAGGGCGATGCCTTCCGCGAGCCGCTGGTGGTCGAGGCTACCGACTTCATTGCCGTGAAGGGTTTCAAGGCCAAGGGCAAGCGGCTCACCACCTATGCGGTGGCCGAGATTCGCGAACTGGAACCGTTGCGTCGCGAGGAGGATGAGACGGCCGAGGGTGAAATCCCGACCGACGAAACCAACCCCGAAAATCGGGTAGATACTCCGGAGGATAATCCCTCGGGACAAATGTCACTGTTTTGATTATGACAACACGTAAGTCACTTTTGTGCGCTCTGTTGGGGGCCGCGCTTTTATTCCCGGGTTGCCTGCGGGCCGGGGAACCGGTCTCGGAACCGTTGCAGGAAAAGCTGCAAGAGGAAGAGCCGTTGCGCCCCGTAGCGACTGCCGTTACCTTCGAAATCGGGCGGCAGAGCGCGCTCGATACCTATCTGTCGCCTATCCGTTATCGGGGGCTCGACGTGGCGTTGGGTTACGAACGGCTGCGGGCGGCGAGTTTCGCTCCCGAAAAATGGTTTACCCGTCACAATGTGCTGGCCAATTTTGCCACGATGACCAACGAGTCGGGCAGTGGTTCCATGCTCTCGTTCTACCTCGACTATTCGTTTGCCATGTTGCGTCGCTGGCAACTGCTCGACGGCCTGTGGCTGGCCGGTGGCGGTGAGGCGGCCCTCACGCTGGGCGGGCTCTACAACCAGCGCAACTCCAACAACCCGGCTACGGCCAAGGCCGCTATCGACCTGGGTGCCACGGCTATGGCTTCGTATCACCTGCGGGTGGGGCGGCTGCCGCTCACCTTCCGCTATCAGGTGTCGCTGCCGGTGGTGGGTGCCTACTTCTCGCCGGCCTTCGGTCAATCCTACTACGAGATGTTCTACATAGGCAATACCGGCGGTATTGTCCAGTTCGGGGCGTGGCACAACCGGGTAGACCTGCGCAACTACCTCTCGGTAGACCTTCACCTGGGCAAGATGGCTCTGCGGTTGGGATACCGGCAGTTGATGCGCACGACCCACGTCAACCACATCGACACCCAGGTGCTCAACCACATGTTCGTGTTGGGTATCTCGGGCGAGATATTCCGTTCGGCCCCTCCGGCCCGTCGGGTAGTGTCGCTCTATTATTAAAAGGAAAATAGGTTATGAAACGTAAACACATATCGGTAAAAACAGGATTGCTGCTGTCGATTCTCTCGCTCCTTCTGCTCTCGTCGTGCCACAAGGTCGAGGTTTTCGAAGACGACCCCTACGGCAACTTCGATGCGCTGTGGACCATTCTCGACGAGCGGTACTGTTTCTTCGAATACAAGGATATAGACTGGAGCCAGGTGGGCATGAAATACCGCAAGAAACTGACCGAGCGGATGACCTCGGAAGAGCTCTTCGACGTGTGCGGCGACATGCTCATGGAGTTGAAAGACGGTCATGTGAATCTGGTTTCGGCACACAATACGTCGCGCTATTGGGATTGGCTGAACAACTCGCCCGAGAACTATCAGGAGCGGCTCGTCGACGAGTATTACCTCAACTTCGACTACCGTTATACGAGCGGCATCAAATACAAGATTCTGCCCCAGAACGTGGGGTACATGTACTACGGCAGCTTCTCGAGTGCTATCGGCGAGGGTAACCTCGACCAGATACTGGCCTATCTGGCCACTTCGACGGGACTGATTATCGATGTGCGCAGCAACGGTGGCGGTTCGCTGTCGAATGTCGAGACTCTCGTCTCGCGCTTCATCAATCAGGAGACGCTTGTGGGCTATATCTCGCACAAGACTGGGCCCGGGCATCAGGATTTCTCGGAACTCTATCCCATCAAATACAAACCTTCGAATCGCATCCGGTACCAAAAGCCGGTGGTGATACTGGCCAACCGGGGTACATTCAGTGCGGCCAACAACTTCGTGTCGGTGATGAAGGCGTTGCCCAATGTCGTAGTCATGGGCGATATTACCGGCGGCGGCAGCGGGTTGCCCTTTTCGTCGGAGCTGCCCAACGGCTGGAGCATCCGTTTCTCGGCCTCGCCCATATACGACGTGAATCGCGAGCATACCGAGTTTGGGGTGGCACCTACCGACGGGTTCAAGATGGATATGGACCTCGACCAGGCCACCCAGGGGCACGACACCATTCTCGACCGGGCCATTGCCTATATCGCTACGGGTGGAGCGTGAGGACGGGACGCCCTTGCCGCGGGTAAACTTTGTAACCCGATTCATTGTATAATAGGTAAACTTCTTGTATATTTGTGCCGTCGTTTGCGGACGTGGCGTAATTGGTAGCCGCGCTAGACTTAGGATCTAGTGTCTTGCGACGTGTGGGTTCGAGTCCCGTCGTCCGCACCAGAGAGGAAGGGGAGAGTTGAGATACCCCTTGTATGTTATAGGAGGATGACCCTTTAAAGTCTTTGACTTTTGGGTCACCCTCTTTTTTTATGGGGTGTGTAGGTCTATGCGATGAGGTGCATGTGCCGGGATATACCGGTGGGCGACAGGGGGAACTGAATCTTCTTGCAGCATGTGGTATCGGGAACAGAATGATGCGACCGGTGTATCACCCGGTGAGGGCATCTGGCCGCTTCGGGTCAGAGGGGGGTATTTGTGCAGGGATAAATGTCGTTGGGGCAGGTACAAAAAAAAAATTGATTGTCTCACGACAACCAATCTTTGTTAACCTTAAATCTAATACCATGAAAAACACAGTGCAAATATAGTGCTTTTATATGTTGTACAACATGTTTTTGGCGAAAAAGTTTCTCTGTTTAACTCTTTTTTAAAGATAAGAGCTCTGTTTTAAAAGAAAGAAAGAGAAATGCTCCCGATTTTGGGGTCGGGAACATTTCTCTTAACATTTTCGTGGAGTTATTGGATGTCGATGCTGTTGAGCAAATCGACCTTGCCTTCGTTCACCAGTTTGAGGATGAGTTCGCCAAACAGTGTATTTTGCCAGGCGAACCAGGGACGGGTGAAGTTGTTGGGGTCGTCTTTGTGGAACGACTCGTGCATGAATCCCGTACCGGCGTCGGTCTTCATCAGCATCTCGATGCAGGCTTTGATTTCCTGGTCGTCCTGGCTGGTAAAGGCCTTCATCATGATACTCATGGGCCATACCATGTCGTAGCCGATGTGGGGACCGCCGATGCCTTCGCCGGCCTTACCTTTGAAGAAGTAGGGGTTGTCTTCGCTCCAGACGAAGCGGCGGGTGTTCTGGTAGATGGGGTCGTCTGCGTCTACATCGCCCAAGTAGGGCATGGCCAGCAGGCTGGGCACGTTGGCGTCGTCCATGAGCAGCTGGTTGCCGAAACCGTCGACTTCGAAGGCGTAGATTTTACCATATTTCGGGTGGTTGTACACGGCATATTTCTGCAGAGCGGTCTCTACCTCCTGAGCCAGGTCGGTGCACTCCCGGGCCAGCGCTTCGTTGTGGTTGACGGTGCGCAGAATCTCGGCCGACTTCCGCAGCGAGGTGACGGCGAAGAAGTTGGAGGGGATGAGGAACTGGAAGGTGGTGGCGTCGTCCGACGGGCGGAAGGCCGAGCAGATGAGCCCCACGGGTTTCACGGGGTTGCCCAGACCCATGTTGGTCATCGTGTCGAGAGCCCGCTCGGTGCGGCGCATGAACTTATAGGGGCCCACGCCCTCTTTGCGTTGTTGCTCCTTGAAGGTGCGCAGGATGTGGGTGATGGCGTTGATCCACTCGTCGCCGAAGACCGAGGCATCGCCCGTCACCTTCCAGTAGTGGTAGGCGAGGCGGATGGGGTAGCAGAGCGAGTCGATTTCCCATTTGCGCTCGTGCAGTTCGGGTTTCATGTCGGTGAGGTCGCTCATCCATTCGCCGCCGGTGGGGCCCATGTTGAAGGCGTTGGCATAGGGGTCGATGTTGATGCACTTGAACTGGCGGTTGATGACGCCGGCCAGCATCTTCTTCAACTGCGGGTCTTCGTTGGCCAGCTGTACGTAGGGCCATACCTGGGCACCCGAGTCGCGCAGCCACATGGCGTGGATGTCGCCGGTGTATACAAAGGTGTCGTCGTTGCCGTCGAAGTGTACGGTGGTGTCGAGCGTGTTGGGGAAACAGTTCTCGAACATCCAGGCGAGGCGGGCGTTGGTGAGCAGGGCCTTCACCCGTTTGATCTGTTTCTCTACGGCACTTGACACGAACAGACGCTCTTGCGGGCGCTGGCTGGTGTACTGCACGCGGGTGTTGTCCTGACGGGCAACAGCCACGGGAGCGGTGGCTGCCTGGGTGTAGGATACCCCGCAACCGAGGGCTACGCACAAGCAGCTTATTTTTGCGATAGTTTTCATAAAAAATAGGTTAGTGAAAATAATGATTAGTAAATAGAGATTTCGTTTAATGACGGCCCGGTGTCTCGAGCACCACCATCACGGGGAAGTGGTCGGAGGGGGTGCGGGCCTGATAGGCCTCGATGTCGATCTCCTCGGGGTAGTCCTCGACCTGAGCCTTGCCGCTGTCGTGGCGGATGGTGCGGTAGCTGTCGGTGAGCACACCGTACTTCTGCACCTGGAAATCGGGCGACACGAATACGTGGTCGATGCGGCTGCGGGTGTAGCTGTTGGGGGCAAAGCCGTTGAAGGTGCCGTTGAGGGCATAGCGCAGCCGAGCCGCCTCGAAGGCGTCGCGCAGGGCACCGCTTTCGGTGAGAGCCCGGTAGGAGCGGTGGGTCTGGTCTACGTTGAAGTCGCCGGTGAGAATGACAGGCAGCCCCTGGCCCAGCGTCCTCATTTTCTGTTGCACGAGGTAGGCGCTCTCGACGCGGGCCTCCTTGCCGATGTGGTCCATGTGCAGGTTGAAGAAGAGGAACTCGAGCGAGCTCTCCTTATCCTTGAAGTGACCCCACGTGCAGATACGGGGCAGGACGGCATCCCAGCCCACACTGGGGGTGTCGGGCGTCTGGGAGAGCCAGAAGTCGCCGTGGTCGAGCAGCTCGAAACGGCTGGTGCGGTAGAAGATGGCGGCATGTTCACCCCGCTCTCCACCATCGTCACGGCCCACACCTATGTAGTCGAAGCCCGGCAGGCGGTTCTTCAACGTATCGAGCTGATGCTTGAGCCCCTCTTGCGTGCCGAAGAGGTCGAAGTCGTGGAACCGGATGAGGTCGGCCATGACTACACAGCGCTGGCCCCAGCCGTCGCCCTGAGCTGAGTCGCCGGCGTTGGCATTTCTCAGGTTGTAGGAGGCCACGGTAAACGTGCAGCTCCTTTTGGGCTGGCAGCCGTAAAGGCCCAGCGCCAGAACGAGAACCGACACGGTTCCCGTCCACTTGACAATACGGTTTGGCATAATGTGAATATTGGTGTTCAAATATACGACATTTTACTCATTCTCCAAAGAGAAGGAATAGGGGGCATCGGCCGGATTGGTTCCCCGCTTGCGATTGGGCTTCGAGTCCATGACGAACTGCACCCGTCCGCCCTGGCTGAGGGTCTCGTGGGTGAGGTAGTTGTGGTCGTAGCCCTTGCCGTTTACCTTCATGGAGCGGATGTAGGGCGTTTCGGCGCTGTTGTCCGGGGCCTCGATGGTGAGCGTTTTGCCGTTCTCGAGATGGAGGAGAGCCTTCTGGAAGAGGGGCGTGCCCAGTACGTACTGGTCGGTGCCGGGGCAAACCGGATAGAAACCGAGGGCCGAGAAGATGTACCAGGCCGAGGTCTGGCCGTTGTCCTCGTCGCCGCAATAGCCGTCGGGGGTGGCGGCGTAGAGCTTGTGCATGATTTCGCGGATGCGGCTCTGGGCTTTCCACGGTTGGCCCGAGTAGTTATAGAGGTAGACCATGTGCTGGATGGGCTGGTTGCCGTGGGCATACTGGCCCATGTTCATCACCTGCATCTCGCGCATCTCGTGAATCATGTCGCGGCTCTCCATACCCAGGTAGCTGGGCATGACGAATACCGAGTCCATCATGTGGTTGAAGACGGAGGCACCGCCCATCAGGTCGATGAGCCCTTGCGGGTCGTGGAACACGCAGAAGCTCCAGTGCCAGCTGTTCCCCTCGCAGAAGTCGCCGCTCCAGTCGGTTGCCTGGAACTGGGGGTTGAAGTTGCCCTGGTCGTCACGGCCCACCATGAGCCGTTCCTGCGGGTTGTATACCTGGCGGTAGTTGAGGCTGCGCTGTTTGTAGATGTCGATTTCGCTGTCGGGTTTGCCCAGCCGTTTGCCCAAGGTGTAGATGCACCAGTCGTTGTAGGCATACTCCAGCGTGCGGGCCACGCTCTGCCCCACGCCTATGTTGCTGGGCACATAGCCCAGGCGGTTGTAGGCCTCGAAGGCCACGCGGCCCGACGCCGTCCCCTCGAGGTGGGCGTTGGCTCCGTGTTTCAGGGCCTCCCACAGTTTCTCAATATCGTATCCGCGTATGCCCTTGACGTAGGCGTCGGCTACAATCGAGGCCGAGTTGTTGCCAATCATGCAGTCGCGGTGGCCCGGGCTGGCCCATTCGGGCAGGAATCCGCTCTCGCGGTAGGCGTTGACCAACCCCTCCTGCATCTTGTGGTTCATCGAGGGGTATACGAGGTTGAGCAGCGGGAAGAGCGAGCGGAAGGTGTCCCAGAAACCGGTGTCGGTAAACATGTAGCCGGGCAATACCTGGCCGTTGTAGGGGCTGTAGTGGACGGCCCGGCCCACGGCGTCGATTTCGTAGAAGGTGCGGGGGAAGAGTACCGAGCGGTAGAGGCAGGAGTAGAAGGTGCGCAGGTCGTCGATGCGGGTGTCGTCGATTTCGATGCGCGACAGCACCTGGTTCCACCGTTTCTTACCCAGCTTGACCATGCGGTCGAAGTTGCCGTCGCCCAGCTCCTTCAGGTTCAGTTCGGCCTGCTCGGGGCTGATGAACGACGAGGCCACCCGGGCGTGCACCTGTTCGCCCCGGCGGGTCGAGAATCCCACGATGGCTCCGGCGTGGTTGCCCCGGGCCTCGTTTTGGTTGGTCTTGATGGCGTTGTCGAGAGCCACGGCCGTGAACTTGAACGGCTTGTCGAAGACGATGACAAAGTAGTTTTTGAAATTCTCGGGAACACCGCCCGAGTTGCGGGTCGAGTAGCCTATGATTTTGTTCTCCTCGGGAATGATTTTCACGGCCGAACCCCGGTCGAAGGCATCGACAACGACGTACGAGTTGGCCTCCTCGGGGAAGGTGAAGCGGAAGAGAGCCGCCCGGTCGGTCACCGTCATCTCGGTAGTTACGTCGTGGTCGGCCAGATAGACGCTGTAATAGTAGGGTTTGGCCACCTCGGCCTTGTGCGAGAACCAGCTGGCCCGCTGGTTCTGGTCGAAGACCACGCCGCCGGTCACCGGCATGATGGAGAATTGTCCGTAGTCGTTCATCCAGGGGCTGGGCTGGTGAGTCTGTTTGAAGCCCTTTATCTTGTCGGCCGTGTAGGTGTAGGTCCAGCCGTCGCCCATATCGCCGGTTTGGGGGGTCCAGAAGTTCATGCCCCACGGCATGGCAATGGCCGGGTAGGTGTTGCCGGTAGAGAGTTCGTATTTCGATTGGGTACCCACGAGCGGGTTCACATAGTCGACGGGAGAAAACTTGGCAAATAGCGGAAGCCCGCAGAAGATAGCACTGATAAAAAACAATTTACGATAGATCGAATGTCGCTTCATGGCGTGATAATTGAAGTAATATAAAATAAGCGAAAAATGTTGTAATTCTCAACGAGCCCCGGTTGTGGGCAGCCGGTGAGGCGGCCGTCCCCTTGCCGGGAACCACAAAAGGGCTTTCAAAGATAGTGAAAGAGACGAACCGAGGCAAATGAAAACGGTGATTTCTGTTTGTTTCAGTCTTTTCCTTTCACTATCTTTTCATAAGATAGGATTCGGCTCGGCATAGTCAAATGTTGAAAACTTTGTTTTCCATTTGCCTCTGCTCTCGCCTTTTTTGTATCTTTGTTCCACGAAGACAGGATGCGGTTCGGCCAAGCAAATTATGCAAGCATCTTTGCTTTGCGCTCACCTTTCACTATCTTTTCATAAGATAGGCTGCGGTTTGGCATAGTCAAATGTTGAAAACTTTGTTTTCCATTTGCCTCTGCTCTCGCCTTTCACTATCTTTGCACCAGCATTATGGGCAGAATACTTTCAATAGATTATGGCAAGAAACGCACGGGTATCGCGGTGACCGACCCGCTGCAGATTATCGCCAACGGTTTGACTACCGTCGCTTCGTCGCAACTTATCGAGTTTCTCACGCAATACATGCAGCGCGAGGAGGTCGAGCGGGTGGTCGTGGGGCTGCCGCGGCAGATGAACAACGAGCCGTCGGAGAGCATGCGCTACATCACCCCCTTTGTCAACCGCTTCAAGAAACTGTTCCCGCAGGTGCCTGTCGAGTTTTTCGACGAGCGGTTCACCTCGGTGCTGGCTCATCGGGCCATGCTCGACGGCGGTCTGCCCAAGATGGCCCGCCGCAACAAGGAGCTTGTCGACGAGATAAGCGCTACGATTATCCTCAGAGATTATTTGGAAAGTAAAAAACAATAAGATATGGTATTACCTGTTTACCTGTACGGACACCCCGTCATTCGTAAGGAGACCGAAGAGATCGATGCTTCTTACCCTCAGCTCAAAGAGCTGATTGCCAACATGTATGAAACGATGTATGCCACCGAGGGTATTGGGTTGGCAGCTCCGCAGATAGGTCTGTCGATACGGCTCATCGTCATCGATGCCAGCCCCATGGCCGAATACTTCCCCGACTGCGAGGGCAAGAAGCTGACCCTCATCAATCCCGTGCTCGAGGTGCTCGAGGATGGTCCCAAGCAGACCCGCGAGGAGGGTTGCCTCAGTCTGCCCGGCGTTCATGAGCCGGTACCCCGCATCGAGAAGATTCGTCTCAAATGGCTCGACGAGGATTTTGTGGCTCACGACGAGGTGATCGAGGGCTACCTCTCGCGTGTGGTACAGCACGAGTACGACCACCTGGAGGGCAAGGTCTTCATCGACCGCATCTCGCCCATACGCAAGCAGCTCATCAAGTCGAAGCTGGTCAACATCATCAAGGGCCGTGTGCGTTGCGACTATCGGGTGAAAGCGACCCCCGCCAAAAAATAAAACTTATTTCAAAATCTTCTTATCTGCTTTTATATGGCCGACGACAAGAAAGTTATATTCTCGATGGTGGGCGTGAGCAAAATGTTCCCGCCCCACAAACAAGTATTGAAAGACATTTATCTCTCGTTTTTCTACGGGGCCAAGATCGGTATCATCGGTCTTAACGGCTCGGGAAAATCGACCCTGCTGAAAATCATCGCCGGGGTAGAGAAGTCGTACCAGGGCGAAGTGGTATTCTCGCCGGGCTACTCGGTGGGTTACCTCGAGCAGGAGCCCAAGCTCGACCCCGAAAAGACGGTGAAGGAGGTGGTGCAGGAGGGCGTGCAGCCTATCCTCGACCTGCTGGCCGAGTATGAAAAGGTGAACGAGTCGTTTGGCGACCCCGAAGTGCTCGAGGATCCCGACAAGATGGATGCCCTCATGGCTCGCCAGGCCGAACTGCAAGACCATATCGACGCCTCGGATGCTTGGAATATCGACAACAAGTTGGAGCAGGCGATGGATGCTTTGCGCTGTCCGCCCGAAGACCAGCTCGTGAAATACCTCTCGGGGGGTGAACGCCGCCGGGTGGCCCTCTGCCGCCTGCTGTTGCAACAGCCCGACATCCTGCTGCTCGACGAGCCTACCAACCACCTCGACGCCGAGTCGATCGACTGGCTC
>OJNR01000763.1_pt1 | contig 19638 bp, 13 predicted proteins | sample 1597901 | NCBI WGS metagenome assembly OJNR01 (sample SAMN01915223, study PRJEB22387) | human gut metagenome | isolation source: stool | host: Homo sapiens | place: USA | reverse complement strand
TTTTTTAATGTTTAATATTAGTGTTTGAAGTGCCGTATGCCGGTCATCACCATAGCCATGCCGTTCTTGTTGCAATAGTCGACCGACTCGTTGTCGCGAATCGAACCGCCCGGTTGTATCACGGCATTTACCCCGGCCTCGTGGGCTATCTCCACACAGTCGGCAAAGGGGAAGAAGGCATCGGATGCCATCACGGCTCCCTGCAAATCGAAGTGGAACGAACGGGCCTTCTCGATGGCCTGACGCAGGGCGTCGACACGCGAGGTCTGACCGATACCGCTGGCGCAGAGCTGACGGTTCTTGGCCAGTACGATGGCGTTCGATTTGCTGTGTTTTACAATCTTGTTGGCAAACAGCAGGTCTTCGACTTCGGCAGGAGTTACCGCCTTGTCGGTTACCTGGCGCAGCTCCTCGGGTTTCTCGCGATAGAGGTCGCGGTCTTGTACCAGCACGCCGTTGAGCAGCGAGCGGAACTGACGGGCAGGAGCCTGGAAGGGTTTCTGCACGAGCACGATGCGGTTTTTCTTCTGCTCCAGAATGGCGAGGGCCTCGGGGTCGTAAGCCGGAGCGATGCACACCTCGAAGAAGATTTTGTGCATCTCCTCGGCCGTAGCCTTGTCGACCGGACGGTTGGTGATGAGCACACCGCCGAAAGCCGATACGGGGTCGCCGGCCAGGGCATCTTTCCAAGCCTCGAGCAGCGTGTCGCGCGAGGCCAGACCGCAGGCGTTGTTGTGTTTCAGAATAGCGAAGGTGGTCTCGTCAAATTCCGAAATCAGCGAAACGGCTGCATCGATGTCGAGCAGGTTGTTGTACGAAATCTCCTTGCCGTGGAGTTGCTCGAACATCTCGTCGAAGTTGCCATAGAATACACCCTTCTGGTGGGGATTCTCGCCGTAGCGCAGCACCTTGGCGTGGTTGCCGGCATAGCGGAAGGCCGAGCCTTCGCCACCGTCGAAGTAGTTGAAGATGGCGCTGTCGTAGCCCGACGACACAGCGAATGCCTCTTTGGCAAACCAGCGGCGGTCTTCGAGCGAGGTGTTGGCACCCTTCTCTTTCAGCAGCGAGAGCAGCGGGGCATATTGGGCTTTCGAAGCCACGATGACTACATCCTTGTAATTCTTGGCAGCGGCCCGGATGAGCGAGATACCGCCTATATCTATCTTCTCGATGATGGCGCACTCGTCGGCACCCGAAGCTACCGTCTCTTCAAACGGATAGAGGTCGACGATTACCAGATCGATCGAAGGTATTTCGTATTGAGCGATTTGCTGTTGGTCGGTTTCATTCTCCCGACGGTTGAGGATTCCGCCGAACACTTTGGGGTGAAGGGTCTTTACCCGGCCGCCCAGAATAGAGGGATAACCGGTCAGGTCCTCGACTGCACCGCAAGGGATTCCCAGCGATTCGATAAACGACTGCGTGCCGCCGGTCGAGATAAATTCTACTCCTTCGGCATGTAAGAGTTTCAAAATTTCGTCTAAGCCATCTTTATGAAAAACCGAGACAAGAGCTGTTTTAATTTTCTTATTTTCAAGCATAAAGCATTACACCATATAAATTTGCCACAAAAATACAAAAATATATAGGTTTTGCCTTGCATAATCGGCGAAAGTTTTTCATCAAGAGCCAAATCTTTTTATAGGACTCTCTTTTAACAGGGTTATCGCCTACGAATATCGAACAAAAGGGGAGGCGCGCTCGTTATCCTTTCTCAAAAAAACATACTCTTTAACCCGAAAAAAGAGAACGATTATGAAAAAACTAAGTCTATTTCTGGCGCTGCTGGCCTGTGCGGTTTCCGTCGTCGGGGCACAAGAGCGTACCATCACCGGCCAGGTTATCTTTGCCGACGACAACGAACCCATCATCGGGGCCACCATACTCGTACCGGGTACCTCGATAGGCACCAGTACCGACCTCGACGGCAACTTTACCCTCCGGGTTCCCGACTCGGCCCGCGAGGTGACCGTCTCGTACGTGGGCATGGTTACCCGGCAGGTTCCCATTGCCGACCGCATGGAGATCGTACTCGAGAATGCCGACCACAAAATCGACGAGGTGGTAGTCACCGCCCTGGGTATGAAGCGCGACCGCAAGGGGCTGGGCTATGCCGCCCAGGACCTGAAAGGCAACGAACTGAACAAGGCGGGTACCACCGGCCTCTCCGACGCCATGCAGGGCAAACTGTCGGGCGTGGAGATTGTACCCTCGAGCGGTATGCCGGGGGCCTCGTCGCAAGTGGTCATCCGGGGAGCCCGCTCCTTTACCGGCAACAACACCCCGCTCTATGTGGTCGACGGCATGCCCATCCAATCGACCCCCGACTTCTCGACCGGCCAGAGCGTGAGCGGCACCGACATTGCCGACCGCTCCATCGACATCGACCCCAACGACATCGAGAGCATCAACGTGCTCAAGGGGCAGGCGGCCGCCGCCCTCTACGGCATCCGGGCCTCGAACGGTGTGGTGGTCATCACCACCAAGAGCGGGCGCGGGCTCTCGATCGGGCGACCTCACGTCACCTTCACCACCAACCTCAGTGCCGAGACGCTGTCGCGCCGCCCGCAGGTGCAGAAGCAGTGGGCCCAGGGCTATTACAGCGACTCGCAGCAGGCCCAACGGTTCGACCCCACCTCGTCGATGAGCTGGGGCCCCCGCATCGATGCTCTGCCCGACGACCCCACCTATGGCGGCAACGTGGCCACGGCCTTGAACAACTACGACACCTCGGGGACCCAAGGCCTCTACTATGTGCCCCAGCTGGCCCAGGCGGGCGAAAATCCCTGGGTAGCCCCCGACGTCTACGACAACATCGGCGACTTCTTCCGCACGGGGGTCACCTTCAACACCTCGCTCAACATCAGCCAGCGGTTCGAGAAGGGTAACTACTCGTTCGGTATCGGCACCGCCCAACAGGACGGCGTGATTCCCTCGACCGGCCTCACCCGCTACTCGGTGCGGGGCATGGCCGAGGTCAACCTCAGCGAAGAGTGGAAGACCGGCTTCTCGGCCAACTTCGTGCGCAACAACATCGACAAGGCACCCACCGCCAACAGCGGCGTGCTGGGTGCCGTCTACGGCGCACCGCCCAGCTACAACCTGCGGGGCATTCCCTACGCGCTGCCCGAAGACCCCTATACCCAAATCAACTACCGCTCGCTCACCTTCAACAACCCCTACTGGGCCACGCGGCACAACTCGTTCAACGAGAACACGCACCGCTTCTTCGGCAACACCTTTGTCGAGTATACCCCCCGGATTGACTGGAGCAGCGACAAAAAACTCTCGACCCGCTGGCAAATCGGTATCGACGCCTACACCTCGCGCTACAAAAACATCTACGAATACGGTTCGCAGGGGCAGGCCGGCAGCATCGAGTCGAACGGCGTGACCAACGTCATCTTCAACTCGCTCTTTACCGTCAACTACGAGATGAACATCACCGACGACTGGCACCTCACGGCCATGGTGGGCAACGAAATCAACCAGGAAAACAAAGCCTTTTACGAAGACTACGGCCAGAGCTTCAACTTCGGCGGCAACCCCACGATACAGAACACCGCGATACAGAGCGCATCGACCTCGGTACTGCGGGCCCGCACGGTGGGATTCTTCGGCAACGCCACCCTCTCGTGGCGCGACCAGGCCTACCTCAACGTCACCGGCCGTGAAGATGTGGTGTCGACCATGCCCCGCGGCCACCGCGCCTTCTTCTACCCCTCGGTGTCGGTAGCCTATGTGCTCACCGAACTGGAACCTCTGCGGGGAAACCCCGTCCTCACCTTTGCCAAGGTGCGGGGCTCGTTTGCCCAGGTAGGGCAGGCAGGCCGCTACTACAACAACTACTACGTCACCCCCAGCTATACCGGCGGCTTCTGGAGCAATCCGCCCATACTCTACCCCCTCAACGGCATTACCGCTTATGTGCCTTATGCCGAGCTGTACGACCCCGACCTGACGCCACAGAACACCAACTCGTTCGAAGCGGGATTCGACCTGCGGCTCTTCCACAACCGGCTTGCCGCCAGCTACACCTTCTCGCGGCAGAACATCAAGAACCAGATATTCCCCGTGCCGCTGGCCGGTTCGACCGGCGCCGCCCAATACGTGACCAACGGCGGTAAGATACACACCGACGCCCACGAAATAGAGCTGAACGGCGAGATTTACTCCACGGCCGACATCACCTGGGACCTGGGGGTCAACTTCACCGTCATCCGCAACCGGGTCGACGAGCTGGCTCCTGGTGTGACCAACATCTTCCTCGGCGGCTTCGTCACGCCGCAGGTCCGGGCCGGTGTGGGCGACTACTACCCGGTCATCTACGGTACCGCCTTCAAGCGCGACAGCCAGGGCCGCATCCTGGTTGACGAAGACCCCAACAGCGCTACCTACGGCATGCCCATGGCTTCGGGCAACCCGCAGGTCATCGGGCAGTGCGCCCCCGACTTCACGATGGGCATCAACACCTCGTTCCGCTACAAGCGGCTTTCGCTCTCGGCCACCTTCTCGTGGCGGCATGGCGGCGACATGTATTCAGGCACCAACGGCCTGATGGACCTCTACGGCATCAGCAAGAAGACCGAAGACCGCACCACCCCCTTCGTCTATCCCGGCTATAAGGCCGACGGCACCCCCAACGACATCGTGCGGGGCGGAGCCGACGATGCCGGAGCCTACGAGACCCTCTATGCCGACGTGCTGGGAAACATCGACGAGTCGTACATCTACGACGCTTCGTTCTTCAAGCTGCGCGACCTCACCGTCAAATACCAGTTCCCCCGCGTCGGAATATTCGACATCTCGCTCTTTGCCTTTGCCCGCAACGTGCTGCTGTGGGCCAAGATGCCCAACCTCGACCCCGAGTCGTCGCAGGGCAACAACAACATGAGCGGTACCTTCGAGCGATTCTCCCTGCCCCAGACCTCGAGCTACGGAGGGGGACTCACTGTAACTTTCTAACCTTCAAACACGACATGGATATGAAAAAACTCATCTATATCTTCTGCGCCGCCAGCCTGCTCACCGCCTGTACCGACGACGTGATGGACCGCCTCAACCGCAACGAAAACGACCCCGAAGAGGTGCCGGCCCGCTACCTCCTCACCGATGCCGAAACGGCTTCGGCCGTCAGTGTCGTTTCGGGCGACTTCGCCTTCTATACGGCTGTTTACATGGAACAGCAGGCGGGCATCTTCAACCAGATGTACAACGCCGAGATGCGTCTCGCCGAGGTCTACTCGGCCGCTACCTTCAACAACGCCTGGAATGCCACCTACCGCAACCTGCTCGCCCTCAGGATTATCCGCGAACGCTGCGCAGCCGGCGGTGCCGAGGCGGGCTCGAACCATCTGCTGGGTATGGCTCAGGTGCTCACGGCGCTGAACCTGGCTACCCTCACCGACCTCATGGGCGATATTCCCTGGAGCGAAGCCCTGCAACCCGGTGCCGTTTACCAACCGAAGCTCGACAGTCAGGAGTCCATCTACCAGGATGTCTTCGACCTGCTCGACGAGGCTATCGACAACCTGCGGAAAGAGGATCTGGCTACCCTCACCCCGGTGGGGACGCAAGACCTCATCTACGGCTCGCTCGATGCCGACCGACAGGCCGAGCTCTGGATCAAGGCAGCCTATGGTCTGAAGGCCCGCTATGCCCTCCGCCTCTCCTTCCGCGAACCGCGCTACGACCAGGTAATCGACTATGCCGACAGCTCCTTTGTCTCATCCGACGAACAACTGGCCTACCCCTACGACGGCAGCTCGTCGATCAACCCCTTCTATGCCTTCTACCTGAACCGCCGCTACTTCGGGGCCAGCGAGAGCCTGCACCAGAAGCTCGTCGAGCGGAACGACCCGCGCGAAAGCCTCTTCTTCAAAACCTATCCCGGTACCGGCCAACTGGTGTTCGCCCCCAACGGCGCACCCGAGCAACGGCAGGGCTACTACGGCATATCGGGTCTGCTCTCGCCTACACGCCCCACCCTGCTGCTCAGCTACCACGAATTGCAGTTTGTCAAGGCCGAGGCGCAAACCCGACTGGGCCAGACCGGCGATGCCATCGGCTCGCTCTACAACGCCGTGGTGGCCGCCTTTGCCCAGGTGGGTCTCTCGGCCAGTGAGGCCGACGACTATTTCCAGAATGTCGTCCTGCCCCGCTTCGAGGCCGACCCCCTCGGCGAAATCATCAACCAGAAGTATCTGGCCTGCTACGAGGGCGAGGTGCTGGAGACCTACCACGACTACCGGCGCCTCCTGGCCATGGGCGAGAGTGACCTCCTGCCGCTCGCCAATCCCCTGCCCTTCCCGCTGCGGCTCCCCTACGGCAACAGCGACGTGGTGAGCAACGACCATGTGGCCCAGGCCTACGGCAACGGCGACTACGTCACCACCGAACCGGTGTGGTGGGCCGGAGGCAGCCGATAGCGAATCGAACAAAGTCTGTCATTGTCAACCTTTCAAAAGCAGCCGGCTCCGCTTCCGGGGGAATCTCCCCGGGGCGGAGCCGGTCGTTTATCCTATCGCGGTTATCCTCGAGACAAGCCGCGGCATTTATCGGTTCTTGCGCATGGTATAGCGGCTGATGCCCAGGCTCTCGTAGCTGCGGCGCAGCTCCTCGTCGTTGTCCGAGATGACCAGCAGCCGGTCGCCCGGCTCGAGCTGAGTATGCCCTTTAGGTACGAAATATTGCGTGCCCCGCTTCACCATCACCACCAGCGTATTGTCGGGCAGCGAGAGGTTCAGCAGCTTGTTGCCGCCCGCCAACGTCTCCTCGGTCAGCTCTATCTCACTCATGGCCGACTTGATTTCATCGGGCAGCGCCACGTTGAAAATCTCCTTCTCCTCGCTCTTGCCAATCAGTCCCAGCCAACGGGCCATGGCACTCACGGTGGTGCCCTGCACCAACAGAGAGACGATAGTCACGAAAAAGACCACGTTGAAAATCATGCGGGCATTGGGTATCTCGGCCGACATGAGCGGATAGGTGGCAAAGATGATGGGCACGGCTCCCCGCAATCCCACCCACGACACATAGACGCGGGCCCGGGTCGTAAGCTTGCGGAAAGGCAGCAGACTCACAAAGACCGAGAGCGGACGCGAAACCACTATCATAAAGAGGGCGACCAGCAGACTCACACCAGCCACGGCGGGCAGCTCCGAGGGGTTGACCAGCAACCCCAGCGTGAGGAACATCACAATCTGGAACAGCCAGGTAAAACCGTCGAAAAAGGTGGTGAGACTACGCTTGTGCACCAACTTGCGGTTGCCCACCACCAACCCGGCGATATAGACAGCCAGATAACCGTTGCCCTGCAACAGGTTGGTAAAGGCAAAGACAAAGAAGACACAGGCCAGCAGCAACACGGGATAGAGCGACTCGTTGGGCACGTCGATGCGGTTGATCACCCACACGATGGCATACCCCAGCGCGAAACCCAATGCCGCCCCTACGACCAGTTGCAGCACCAGCAGCAGGATGGCATCGCCCCAGTCGACCGTACCGATTTCGATAATCTGGATAAGCAGCAGGGTGAGCATATAGGCCATGGGGTCGTTACTGCCGCTCTCCAACTCGAGCGTGGGACGCAGCCGCTCTTTCAGCGAAATGCCCTTCGACCGCAGAATCGAAAAGACCGAAGCCGAGTCGGTCGACGACATCACGGCCGCCAGCAACATCGACTCGAGCAGCCCCAGCTGAAAATCGCCGGGCAGGAAATCGGAGAGCGAATAGATGAAAAGTCCCGTGATGACCGTCGTCATCAGCACCCCCAGCGTGGCCAGCGTCACACCCGGGGCCAGTACCGGTTTTATCTCGCGATACGAGGTATCCATACCGCCCGAAAACAGGATGATACACAGGGCCACCGTACCGATAAACTGGGCCGCCGGCGCACTGTCGAAGTGGATGCCGAACCCGTCGGAGCCGGCCAACATGCCCACCCCCAGAAACAGCAACAGGGCAGGCACTCCGAACCGGGCACCGGTTTTACCTACAAGCACACTCAGGAACAACAAAACGGCTCCTACCAACAAAACATTTTCGGGACTGATAACCATAAAACTCTCTTTTCGAAAAAACGGAACAAAGATAAATGATAGTGAAAGTCGAGAGCAAGAGCAAAGGGAATCGCAGTTTTTACTTTGACTATGCCGAGCCGCATCCTCTCTTCGTGGTACAAAGATAAATAAAAAGCGCGAGACCTACAACACCACACCCTCCGGCGGGGAGATAAAAGCGCCCCTTTTCTCCTTGAACAAAAGATTTTGAGAAGTGTTTAATAGACAATCATTTTAACCACACGTCAAATATGAAAAAATCGGATATAGGTCTCGTGGGACTGGCCGTCATGGGCGAGAACCTGGCCATCAACCTCGAGTCGAAAGGCTACCGGGTGTCGCTCTACAACCGGCTGCACCCCCACACGCCGCAGGTCGTCGACCGCTTTCTGGCCAGCCAGGGCGAGGCGAAACGGTTTTACCCCACCTATTCGCTGGCCGAGCTGGTGGAGTCGCTCGAGAGGCCGCGCAAAATTCTGTTGATGATTCGGGCCGGCGAACCGGTCGACGAGACCCTCGCCGCCCTGCTCCCGCTGCTGTCGCGGGGCGACATCGTCATCGACGGCGGCAACTCCGACTATCGCGACACCCGACGCCGGCAACAGACGCTGCGCGAGAAGGGTATCTACCTGGTAGGATGCGGCATCTCGGGAGGCGAAGAGGGAGCCTTGCACGGCCCCTCGATCATGCCGGGCGGCGACGAAGCGGTGGCCGGCGAGGTGCTGCCGCTGTTGCAGGCTATCGCTGCCCGACTCGACGACGGTACCCCCTGCTGTGCCTGGACAGGCCCCGACGGCTCGGGACACTTTGTCAAAACGGTACACAACGGCATCGAATACGGCGACATGCAACTCATCGCCGAGACCTACTCGCTGCTGCGCATCAAACTGAAAAACGACCACGAGGCGATGGCCGACACCTTCGAGGCGTGGAACAGAGGGGTGCTGGAGAGCTACCTCATCGGCATTACCGCCCCCATCCTGCGCTATCGGGAGGAGGACGGCGGCTATCTGATAGACCGCATTGCCGACCGGGCCCGCCAGAAAGGCACCGGCAAATGGAGCGTCGAGGCGGCCCTCGACAGCGCCACCCCGCTCTCCGTCACCACCCAGTCGGTCTTTGCCCGCTTCCTCTCCGACCGGGCGCAAGAGCGCACCCGGGCACACAGGCTCTACCCCGACATCGACCCGGCTCCCCTCCTCGACCTCGATGTCGACGACCTGCACCATGCCCTCTACGCCGCTAAAATCATGGCCTATGCCCAGGGGTTCGACCTGCTCTACCAGACCTCCGTGCAGTACGACTGGCACCTCAACCTCTCGACCCTGGCCACCATCTGGCGCAAGGGGTGCATCATCCAATCGCGTTTTCTCCGCGAGATTGCCACCGTATACCGGCAGGCCGGCCACTACGAACCACTGCTCTTCAACCCCTACTTCCGCGAGAAGATAAGCCTCTGCCTCCCCTCCTGGCGCCGAGTGGTGGGGGCGGCACTCTCGGCCGGAGTAGCCCTGCCGGCTCTGACGGCAGCACTTACGGCCTTCGACGGCTGGCGGTGTGCCAAGTCGCCCGCCAACCTCATACAGGCCCAGCGCGACTACTTCGGGGCCCATCTCTACGAACGGGTCGATGCCCCCGAGGGGGTACTTTTCCACACCGACTGGCTCCGCCGCGAGCCGACCCACACGCCCCAATCTACCCAACCCGATTAACGAAACAACCGCTATGAACAAAATACCCGACAGTCAGATTCTGGTGATTTTCGGCGCCTCGGGCGACCTGACTCACCGCAAACTCATCCCCGCCCTCTTCGAGCTTTTCGAGCGAAAACTCCTCCCCGCGAAATTCCTCATCGTGGGGGTGGCCCGCACCCGGCAGAATACCGAGGAGTTCCGCCAGTCGCTCCTCGACTCGATGATTCAAAACCGCACCACCTATGCCATCGACAACCCGCACCTGACCGATTTCCTGCGCAGCGTCTACTACATCGTGTGCGACACCACCCGGGGCGAAGCCTACGAAGCGCTGTTCCGGGAGATTGAGCAACTGCGCAACGCCGCCGGCATCGACGACAACCTGCTTTTCTATCTGGCCACACCGCCGGTGATGTATCCGACAATCGCCTCCTCCATCGAGGCCCGGCACCAAAACCGGTCGGCCGAGGGGTGGCGACGCATCATCATCGAGAAGCCCTACGGCAGCAACGAGGCCGAAGCCCATGCGCTCGACCGGCTGCTCTGCGCCATCTTCCCCGAGCGCGAAATCTACCGCATCGACCACTTTCTGGGAAAGGAGACGGTGCAGAACATTCTGGTGCTGCGCTTTGCCAACAGCATTTGGGAACCGCTGTGGAACCGCAACTACATCGACCACATCGAAATCACGGCTACCGAGACGCTGGGGGTAGAGCAACGCGGTCTCTACTACGATTCGGCCGGGGCCCTGCGCGACATGGTGCAGAGCCATCTGCTGCAAATCATGGCCTTCATCGCCATGGAGCCGCCCGCCACCTTCGAGCCCGAGGCCATTCGCGACGAAATAGCCAAGGTGTTCCGTTCGCTGCGGCCGCTCTCGCCCGACGACATCGCCCGCCACACCCTGCGGGGGCAATATGCGACCGGCACCGTCGACGGTCAAAAGGTACCCGCCTACCGCGACGAACCCCGTGTCGACCCGCAATCGACCACCGAGACCTTCGCAGCCCTCAAGCTCTACATCGACAACTGGCGCTGGGCCGACGTGCCCATCTACATCTACACCGGCAAACGGCTGGCCGAGAAGCGGTCGGAGGTGGTCATCCACTTCCGCAACACACCCCGCACCTTCTTCCCGGGGCAGTGCTGCGGCAACTCGTGCAACCAGCTGGTCATCACCCTGCAACCCGACGAGAGCATCCGCCTGCGCTTCGGGCTGAAACAACCCGGCACCAACTTCGAGGTGAGCCAGGTGAGCATGGACTTCTTCTACTCGTCGCTTATCGAGACCCGCCTGCCCGGCGCCTACGAACGGCTGCTGCTCGACGCCATGCGGGGCGACTCGCTGCTCTACTCGCGCAGCGACGCCCTGGAGCTGAGCTGGCACTTCCTGACCCCGCTGCTCGAGAGCTGGGAGCGCGACGGAGACGAAGGCCTCATCGCCTACCCCGCCGGCTGCAAAATACCCCGCGAGGTGGTCGACCGCATCCTGCCCGATCCCTGTCTGCTCGAAGAAAATGCCTGTACCCTTTGTAATACCCGTCGCCCATGAACTCGACCCCCGTACAATTCTACCCCGATGCCGCCAAATCGCTCATCGCCCTCACCGAAGCTCTGCTCGTCTCGGTAGCGGCCCGCACCCGCAAACCCTTCTACCTGGCCCTCTCGGGCGGCGAGACGGCACAGCAGCTCTTTGCGTTGTGGCGCAGCCGCTACAACGACCCCGTGCGCTGGAAAAACGTGCACTTCTTTTGGGTAGACGAGCGGTGTGTGTCGCCCGACAGCGAGGAGAGTAATTTCTATTGGGCCAATCACCTGTTTTTCACCCCCGTAGGAATACCACCCGAACACATCCACCGCATCCGGGGCGAGGAGCCTCCCGCCCGGGAGGCCGAACGATATGCCCGCCTCATTGCCGGGCTTCTGCCCGACCACGAGGGGGTACCACGGTTCGACTGCACCCTGCTGGGCATCGGCGAAGACGAGCATGTGGCCTCGATATTCGGCAACGACACCGACCTGCTACGCTCGGACGACCTCTATGCCGTATCGCAACAACCCGTCACCGGACAATACCGGGTGACGCAGACCGGCGAGGTGATACTCGCCTCCCGCGAAATACTCATTGCATTGGTTGGGGAACGGAAAAAAGAGCTGCTGCACCGGCTGGTTACCCGCCAGGAACCCACGGTGACACCCGCCACCTACATACTCTCGCACACGTCGCGGGCTACTATCTTCACCGAGATTGAACTACACAGCCGGGAACTGTCACTTTAACAGGTCGGGGCGCAGACGACGCGTGCGCTCGAGCGACTGTTCGTGTTTCCACTCATCGATTTTGCGCTGATGCCCCGAGAGCAGCACATCGGGCACACGCCACCCCTTGTACTCGGCCGGGCGCGTATAGACCGGCGGGGCCAGCAGGTTGTCCTGGAACGAATCGGAGAGGGCCGACTGCTCGTCGCCGATGGCTCCGGGGATAAGCCGCACGATGGCATCGCACATAATGGCCGCCGCCAACTCGCCGCCGGTGAGCACATAGTCGCCTATCGAAATCTCTTTGGTGATGAAGTGCTCGCGTATGCGGTAGTCGATGCCCTTGTAGTGGCCGCACAGAATAATGAGGTTGCCCGCCATCGAGAGGCTGTTGGCCATGGGCTGGTCGAACTGTTCTCCGTCGGGGGTGGTGAAAATCACCTCGTCGTACTCCCGCTCGCTCTTCAACTGGGTGATGGCCCGGTCTACCGGCTCGATCTGCATCACCATACCGGCCTCGCCCCCAAAGGGATAATCGTCGACCTTGCGGTGCTTGTCGAGCGAATAGTCCCGCAGGTTGTGGACCACAATCTCGACCAGTTTCTTATCTTGCGCCCGCTTCAGAATGGAGTAGTTCAACGGGCTCTGCAACAATTCGGGCAGTACGGTGATAATATCGATGCGCATCATAACACTCACAATTTGTCTGCAAAGGTAGCCTTTTCCCCCGGTTTCGCAAACTCGGGAAGGGCAATCTCGCACCCGATGCAATCAAGCCATATTTCTTACAACAACTTTTTGAGATCCTCTACATCGGGCAGAGCCTTTCTCAACCGTTCGGGCATATCCGATGCCGTTTTATAGGTAGCAACTCCCATAGGCTTATCGTAATCCCGAATCGCATATTCGGCATACGCTTTATCGGCACTTTTGCATAGCACGATACCTATCGAAGGATTTTCATTCGGCTTACGCACAAAATCGTCCAATACCCGCAAATACATGTTTAACTGACCGAGATACGCCGTTTTGAATGGCCCTGTCTTCAGTTCAACAGCCACCAAAGCCGAAAGTTCCCGATTAAAAAAGAGCAAATCTATCACATGCGTATGGCCCAACGCTTCGACCTGAAACTGATTTCCCACAAAAGCAAAGTCCCGACCAAAGGTCATAATGAAATTCTTGATATTCTGAACAATCTTATTCTCTACAACTCTTTCATCTATATCCTCAATGTCTCGAGCGCCGAGCTCTTCCACATTGATAAAATCAAGCAGATACTCATCTTTGAACGTCATTACGGCCCTGCGAGCCAATTCGGCCGTCGGTAACTTTTCCATAAAGTTGTTGGCCAACGCACCTTGCTTGTGATAAACATCCTCACGTATTAACCGTTTTAATGAATCGACACTCAGGTATTCTCGAGCACTTAGCTTTATGTAGAAATAACGCTCTTCAATGGACTTAACTTGCGACAAGATGGCTATATGATGAGTAAAACCGATTTTGAAAAATTCCTCTACCGGAAAATTTTTGAAGTTCGGCAGTTGTAATTGCCGAATTTCTGCGGAACTGTCATCCTCTGTACAACCTTCCTCTGGTAAATCGGCAGTTACAACTGCCGATTTAGAATCCAATGATTGCCACTCTTCATAAAACGTGCGCATATTCTTCAAATTACGTTCCGAAAAGCCCCGGAGCCCAGGCAGCTCCATCTGCAATCTATTACTGATAAATGCAATAGCCCCTGTCCCCCAATATTCCTTACGAGAATTTTGAGAAATATAACGGCCAATACCATAATACAAAACCAACTGCTCCCTATTCACGAGCTTGGCAGCCCGATATTGGCTCTGCAATATGGCAATTTTAATCGCTCGAACGGCTTCACCATATTTGGCCTCAGACAATTTATTCATTTCCATACCTGCTTGCACGCCCTCAAAAAATTCGATTTACACTCTTTTCATTCCCCCAACGGAGGTTTACAAATATATCATTTATATACGATTCGACCACTATCTGTTCTTATTTATTCTTCCCTATTTCGAGCTATTCGCTTGAACATGATTTATATCTCGAAAAAAAGCGCTACCTTTGCGCCCTGAAAAACAGGTAAAAGATGATTACGGTAAACAACTTAGGTATTCAATTTGGTAAAAGAGTTCTTTTCCAAGACGTTAATTTGAAGTTCACCCCGGGCAACTGCTACGGCATTATCGGAGCCAACGGCGCCGGGAAATCGACCCTTATGCGCATCTTGAGCAACCAGCTCGAGCCCACGCACGGCACCGTCACCCTGGGGCCGGGCGAACGACTTTCGGTCTTGAGTCAGGACCACTTTGCTTTCGACGAGTTTACCGTCATCAATACCGTACTGATGGGCCACACCGTGCTGTGGGACATCATGCAGGAGAAGGATGCCCTCTATGCCAAACCCGACTTCAGCGATGCCGACGGCATCCGCGCCGCCGAACTCGAAGAGAAGTTTGCCGAGCTCGAGGGGTGGAACGCCGAGAGCGACGCCGCTACCCTGCTGAGCGGCCTGGGCATCAAGGAAGACAAGCACTACATGCTGATGAAGGACTTGAGCGGTAAGGAGAAGGTGCGCGTGCTGCTGGCCAAGGCACTCTTCGGCCACCCCGACAACCTGCTGCTCGACGAGCCTACCAACGACCTCGACCTCGAGACGGTGATGTGGCTCGAAAACTACCTCGCCAACTTCGAGAACACCGTGCTGGTGGTGTCGCACGACCGTCACTTCCTCGACTCGGTCTGCACCCACACGGTCGACATCGACTTCGGCAAGGTGCAACTCTTTGCCGGTAACTACAGTTTCTGGTACGAGTCGAGCCAGTTGGCCCTGCGTCAGCAACAGCAACAGAACAAGAAGGCCGAGGAGAAACGCAAGGAGCTGCTCGAGTTTATCCAGCGGTTCAGCGCCAACGTGGCCAAATCGAAACAGACCACCAGTCGCAAGAAGATGCTCGAGAAACTTACCATCGAGGAGATTCAACCCTCGTCGCGCCGCTACCCGGGCATCATCTTCACCCCCTCGCGCGAGCCGGGCAACAAGATTCTCGAGGTGAAAGGACTCGAAAAGTCGATCGAGGGCACGTTGCTCTTCAAGGATGTGAACTTCTCGATCGAGAAGGACGACAAGGTGGCCTTCATCTCGCACGACCCGCGTGCCATGACTGCCCTCTTCGAGATTATCAACGGCGAGATGAAACCCGACGCCGGCACCTACGAGTGGGGACAGACCATCACCACAGCCTACCTGCCGCTCGACAACAGCTCGTTTTTCAACACCGACATGAATCTGATCGACTGGCTGGCCCAGTTCTCCGAAGACACCAGCGAGCTCTACCTCAAAGGCTTCCTGGGCCGCATGCTCTTCTCGGGCGAGGAGCTGCTCAAGAAGGCTTCGGTCCTCTCGGGTGGTGAGAAGATGCGCTGCATGATTGCCCGTATGATGCTCAAGAACGCCAACACCATGATACTCGACTCGCCCACCAACCACCTCGACCTCGAGTCGATACAGGCCTTCAACAACACGTTGCAGAGCTTCAAGGGCAACGTGCTGCTCTCGTCGCACGACCACGAGTTCATCCAGACGGTCTGCAACCGCATCATCGAGCTCACCCCCGGCGGCATCATCGACAAGATGATGGATTACGACGACTACATCACCGACGAAAAGGTGCAGGCCGCCCGCGAACGATTGTACAACTTATAAACAAGATATTCGGTTATGGTAAAACACATTGTCACTTTCAAACTCACCGGCACACCCGAGGAACGCAAAGAGGTGGCCACCCGATTCAAAAACGCCCTGCTCGAATTGCCCGCCGTTATCGACGTGCTCCGCAGCATCGAAGTGGGTATCAACGAGAATCCCGCCGAGAGCTGGGATGTAGTGCTCACCGCTACCGTCGACTGCATGGCCGACGTGGAGACCTATGCCAAACACCCGGCTCACGTAGCTGCCGCCGGCTTGCTGGCCGGTCACAAGGCCGACCGCGCCTGCGTCGACTACACCTGCTAAACCCGGCCGGAAACGACATAAAAAAAACGAGAGCGGAAAATCGGGGAAACCCGGTCTTTCGCTCTCGTCGTATTTCATACGACCCTCCCTGGCGGGGAGCCTCAAACTTTTCTAAAAGTCAGGCAACCGCAGTTGCCAGTTTTTGTTGCAACAGGGCTGTTAACTCCTGGCACATGGCGCCATTTCCCATGGCACGATACTTCGCTATCTGATACCGAAGCATCTCTACTGTCATTTGTTCTTTCATCATAATTCAGCCTTTTGTGTTCTCCACCCGTTGTGGGGAACGATTTATTCTTTACTCTTTTTACAAGGACAAAGATAATACCATTTCCGAGAAAAACATGTTGTACAACATAAAAAATATGTTGCTTTTTTATGTATTTTATATTTCACGCTCAATTAACCCTCGACCTATACAACTATTAACAAAATAAATTTCAATAGTTTATCCCCGAATCGGCAAAGATTTTATCAGCCCGCCATTTTTTTATACTTTTGTACTGACAGAAAAGCTGCCAACCAACCGAAAGGAGAAACCATGCCCGTAAAGATTCCCGCATCGCTGCCGGCTGTCGAGATACTCAAAGCCGAAAACATTTTCGTCATGGACGACCTGCGTGCCTCCACGCAGGACATTCGCCCGCTCAGGCTACTCATTCTCAACCTGATGCCGTTGAAGATCGTCACCGAGACCGACCTGCTGCGGCTCATCTCGAACACCCCGCTGCAAATCGAGCTCGACCTGATGAACGTCTCGGGCCACATCTCGCACAACACCCCCGTCGAGCACATCGACACCTTTTACAAGGATTTCAGCGAGATACGCACCCACAACTACGACGGCATGATCATCACCGGCGCACCGGTCGAACGGCTCGACTTCGAGAAGGTTGACTACTGGGACCAGCTGACCGAGATTTTCGACTGGGCCCGTACCCACGTCACCTCCACGCTCTACATCTGCTGGGCGGCGCTGGCGGGGCTCTACCACTTCTACGGCATACCCAAGCATGCACTGCCCCACAAGTTGTTCGGGGTATTCACCCACCACAAACACGACGAGAAGAATCCCATCTTCCGCGGCTTCGACGACCGCTTCGAGGTGCCTCACAGCCGCTACTCCGAGGTGCGCCGCAGCGACATCGAGCGGAACCCCGAGCTCACCATCCTCTCCGAGTCGGAAGAGGCGGGGGTCTACATGGTCATGGCACGCGGCGGTCGCGAGTTCTTCATCACGGGCCACTCCGAATACTCGGCCCTCACGCTCGACATCGAGTACCGGCGCGACCGGGCCAAGGGGCTCGACATCGCCCTGCCCCGCAACTACTACCCCGGCGACAACCCCGACAACCCGCCCGTGGTCACCTGGCGGGGACACGCCAATCTGCTCTTTACCAACTGGCTCAACTACTTTGTATATCAACAAACTCCTTATAATCTGAACGATATTCGATGACAAACGCTCGCCGCATAGAACTGTTGGCTCCTGCCAAAAATGCAGAGATAGGGAAAGAGGCCATCCTCCACGGGGCCGATGCCGTCTACATAGGTGCACCCCGGTTCGGGGCTCGTGCCGCGGCCGGCAACAGCCTCGACGACCTGGCCGGGCTCGTCGACTTTGCCCACCGCTTCGATGCCCGCATCTACATCACTTTCAACACCTTGCTCTACGACCACGAACTGGCCGAGGCCGAGCGGCTCATCCGCCAGCTCTACCGCATCGGGGTCGATGCCCTCATCGTGCAGGACATGGGCATCACCCGGCTCGACATTCCGCCCATTGCCCTGCATGCCAGCACGCAGACCGACAACCGTACCCCCGAGAAGGTGCAGTTTCTCGAACGGTGCGGATTCTCGCAGGTGGTTTTGGCCCGGGAACTCTCGCTCGACGAAATACGAGCCATCAGCTCTACCGTGCGGGTTCCGCTCGAGGTATTTGTGCACGGGGCCCTCTGTGTAAGTTACAGCGGGCAGTGCTACCTGAGCCAGGCCCTGTGCGGCCGCAGTGCCAACCGGGGCGAGTGTGCCCAGTATTGCCGGTTGCCCTACACGCTCGTCGACGGCCGCGGCCACATCGTAGCCCGCGACAAGCACCTGCTCTCGCTGCGCGACCTCAACCAGAGCGACCGCCTCGAAGAGTTGCTCGACGCCGGTGTCACCTCGCTCAAGATCGAGGGACGGCTCAAGGAGATGGCCTACGTGAAAAACTGCACCGCCTACTACCGGCAGGCGCTCGACCGCATCTTCGAGCGGCGGCCCGAGTACCGTCGCTCCTCGTCCGGCAGTTCGATTATCGACTTTACCCCCCGGCTCGAAAAGAGTTTCAACCGGGGCTTTACCCACTACTTTCTCGACGGACGCACCGCCGCCCCCATCGCCTCGCCCGACACCCCCAAGTCGCTGGGCGAACGTGTAGGCCAGGTAAAACAGACCGACCGCAACTCGTTTGTCGTGGCCGGGACCACCTCGTTGCACAACGGCGACGGGCTCTGCTTCGTCAACAGCCGGGGCGAGTTCGAAGGGGTACGGGTCAACCGGGCCGAAGGGAACCGCATCTACCCCGCCTCGCGCATCGACATCGCCCCCCGCACGGTGCTCTATCGCAACCTCGATTTCGAGTTTGAGAAACAGCTTGCCCGCCCCACGGCCGACCGCCGCATCGGGGTAACCATGCGACTCTATACCGTGCCCGACGGTTTTGCCCTCACCCTCACCGACGAGAACGGCCTCTCGGTGACCGTGCGCGAAGAGGCGCAGCACCAGCCGGCCCGCACCCCGCAGCAGGAGACGCAACAGAAGCAACTGGGCAAACTGGGCACCTCCGTCTACACTGCCACACGCATCGACATCGCCCTCGACGAGAGCCTCTTCATCCCCGCCTCTACCCTGTCGAAACTGCGGCAACGGGGCGTCGAATGGCTCGACCGCGCCCGCCGCATCGCCTGCCGACCCGAACGCCGTCGGCCCGAGGAGCTCACGGCCCGATTCCCGCAAAACGCCATCAACTACCTGGGCAACGTGTCGAACCACCTGGCCGAGCAGTTCTACCGCGACCACGGCGTCACGAGCATAGCACCCGCTTTCGAGACGAAACCCGTCGAAGGGGTACCCCTCATGTTCACGCGCCACTGCATCCGCTACATGCTGGGATATTGCAGGAAGACTCCCGCCGGCAAGGAGTTGCCCGAACCGCTCACCCTGCTCTACAAGGGCGAACGACTGGCCCTGCACTTCGACTGCCAGGCGTGCCAGATGACCATACAGCGAGAGGCGAAATAGGCCCCCATTCATACAGTCAACAGCCACATATTAAACTACATAGAGCACGACGGCTTGTCTCCGAAATGAGACAGGCCGTCGTGCTTTCCTCCTTTTTCAGATTTTTTACCACATGCCCACTTTCATCTTTAGCCCAGACTTAATATTATAAAAACACAATCTATCGGGATAAAGTCTTTTTTATCAGCCAGAAATTCATATCTTTGTAAATCTTCTTATCACCATCAAGAACACACTTCTGGTGGGTTCTATCAATTCCATTTTTTATTTCTTGCATAAGGCAGCAGAACCCTTT
>OJNR01000762.1_pt1 | contig 19670 bp, 14 predicted proteins | sample 1597901 | NCBI WGS metagenome assembly OJNR01 (sample SAMN01915223, study PRJEB22387) | human gut metagenome | isolation source: stool | host: Homo sapiens | place: USA | reverse complement strand
GCGATACGGGGAGTGCCGTGGCCAACGGTTTCCTCGACGTGCCCGGCGTGAAGGTCTTCGTGCTCTATCCGCAGGGCAAGGTGAGTGAGATACAGGAGAAACAGTTCACCACGCTGGGCCACAACATCACCGCCCTGGAGGTGAGCGGCACCTTCGACGACTGTCAGGCGCTGGTGAAGAGTGCCTTCATGGACCCCGAGCTGAACGAGAAACTCTACCTCACCTCGGCCAACTCCATCAACGTGGCCCGCTTCCTGCCCCAGGCCTTCTACTACTTCTATGCCTATGCCCAGTTGTGCGGCATGGTCGAGCACCCCGAGCAGGTGGTGTTCAGCGTGCCCAGCGGCAACTTCGGCAACCTCACTGCCGGACTCATAGCCAAGCGCATGGGGCTCCCCGTGAAGCGTTTCATCGCCGCCAACAACCGCAACGACGTATTCCTGCAATACCTGCGCACGGGCTCGTATGACCCGCGACCCTCGATTGCCACCATCGCCAACGCCATGGACGTGGGCGACCCCAGCAACTTCGCCCGCATACTCGACCTCTACGGCCACTCGCACGAGGCCATCTGTGCCGACATCAGCGGTGTAAGCTATACCGACGACGAGATACGCCGCACCATGCACGATACCTTCCATCGCGAGCGCTATCTGCTCGATCCCCACGGAGCCTGCGGTTACCAGGCTCTGGTCGACGGCTTGCAACCCGGCGAAATAGGCATCTGTCTCGAAACCGCTTCGCCCGCCAAGTTCCTCGATACCGTGAGCGATGCCGTAGGCGAGACGATTGCCATGCCCGAGAAGCTGCGCAAATTCATGCAGGGCGAGAAGCAGAACATCCTGATGCCTGTCGGCTTCAACGCCTTCAAGCACTTCCTGCTCAACCAGCAGTGACCGGGCTTGTCATACCGGGCCTGGCTGGGTATCCAGAAAAAATATTCGATTTTGAAAGTAAAAGGGTGTACCCAATGAGGGCACACCCTTATTTTGTGTGTAGTGCCGTTTGTGTTTATACCCGGTCGAGAGCCTGCGAGAGGTCGGCGATGAGGTCGTCGACATGCTCGGTGCCGATCGAGAGGCGTATGGTGCCGGGGTAGATGGCCTGTTCGGCCTTCTCCTGGTCGGTCAGTTGGGCGTGGGTGGTCGATGCCGGGTGGATGACCAGCGATTTCACGTCGGCCACGTTGGCCAGCAGCGAGAAGATTTCGAGGCTGTCGATGAATCGGTGTGCTTCGGCTTCGCCCCCCTTGATTTCGAAGGTGAATATCGAGCCTGCCCCGTGGGGGAAGTAGCGCTCGTAGAGGGCGTGGTCGGGGTGGTCGGGCAGAGCCGGGTGGTTGACCTTTTTTACCTTGGGGTGATGGGCCAGAAAATCGACTATGCGCAGGGCATTCTCGACGTGGCGTTCGACACGCAGCGAGAGGGTCTCGAGCCCTTGCAGCAGCAGGAAGGCGTTGAAGGGGCTGATGGCAGCGCCGGTGTCGCGCAGAATCACGGCCCGGATGCGGGTGACGTAGGCGGCGGCTCCGGCCACGTCGGTAAATCGGGAGCCGTGGTAGCTGGGGTCGGGTTCGCTCAGTTGGGGGAATTTGCCCGAGGCGGCCCAGTCGAAGCGGCCCGAGTCGACGATGATACCGCCCAGCGAGGTGCCGTGGCCGCCGATGAACTTGGTGGCCGAGTGTACCACGATGTCGGCCCCGTGTTCGATGGGGCGGATGAGGTAGGAGGTACCGAAGGTGTTGTCGATGACGAGCGGGATGCGGTGGCGGTGAGCTATCTCGGCCACGGCGTCGATGTCGATGATGCCCGAGTTGGGGTTGCCCAGCGTCTCGATGAAGACCGCCTTGGTGTTGGGTTGTATGGCCCGCTCGAAGTTCGAGAGGTCGGACGGGTCGACGAAGGTGGTGGTCACGCCGTAGGCGGGGAGTGTGTGGTCGAGCAGGTTGTAGGTGCCCCCGTAGATGGTGTTGGCGGCGACAATGTGGTCGCCGGCGACGGCCAGATTCTGGATGGCATAGGTGACGGCGGCAGCTCCCGAGGCGACGGCCAGGGCGGCGACACCCCCCTCGAGTGCGGCGATGCGTCGCTCGAGTACGTCTTGGGTAGGATTGCCCAGACGGCCGTAGATGTTGCCCGGCTCCTTCAGGTCGAAGCGTGCGGCGGCGTGGGCCGAGTCGGCAAATACATACGAGGTGGTCTGGTAGATGGGTACGGCCCGTGCGTCGGTGGCCGGGTCGGGTTGCTCTTGTCCCACGTGGAGTTGGAGCGTTTCGAAATGCAGTTTCTTCGGGTCCATATTCGGTTCTGTTTTTATCGGTTAAGTATAAATGTTTGTACTTGCAAAACTATGATTTCTGGAAATATCGAACAAGTAAATTCGGAAATATGGAAAATATATCTATATTTGTCCACTGATTAAGAATAAACCCCATGTTTAACAGGCCGGGAGCAACGGCCCGGAGAATAGCATTCTATGGAGATACTGGATAAAACCGACTTGCAGATTTTGCGGGTTTTGCAAAGCAACTCGCGCCTCACCACCAAAGAGTTGGCGGCGCAGGTAAACCTGTCGCCCACGCCGGTTTTCGAGCGGGTGAAGCGGCTCGAGGCCAACGGATACATCAAGAAGTATGTGGCGGTGCTCGACCCCGAGAAACTCAACCGGGGTTTCGTGGTCTTCTGCAGCGTGAAGTTGCGTCGGCTCAACCGCGACATTGCCCTCGAGTTTACCCGCATCGTGCGCGAGATTCCCGAGGTGACCGAGTGCTACAACATCTCGGGCGACTACGACTATCTGCTCAAGATTCATGCCCCCGACATGAAATATTATCAGGAGTTCATCCTCAACGTGTTGGGCACCATCGACAGCATGGGGTCGCTCATGAGTACCTTTGTGATGGACGAGGTGAAACACGAGTACGGTATCCCCCTGTGACGGGGCGGTGCGGTTGTCCGGTTGGGGCAGGGGATGTGAAACGTCCCGGCGGCATCAGGCGATTTCGAGGTCGAAGGTGTCGTAGAAGTTTTTGATGTCGGGGTTCTTCTCGATCATCTTCATCAGTACGTCTTTGGGGCTGAAGATAATCTCTTTCTCACCGGGCTGGTTGACACGCAGCTGCATGGAGAACTGGTTGTTCTTCAGTGATTTCTGCAAAAAGGTCATCAGCTCGTAGAGGTGTTCGTTGATGACGTTGACCTGGATTTGCGAGTCGACCGACACGACAAACGTGCGGGGGTCGGTCAGCTTGGGCAGGCAACTCTTCATGGTGTTGACCAGCACCACCTCGGTAGGGATGGTTTGGGTATAGGCGAGCCAGGCCGCATTGAGCGCCTCTTCGGTAAAGGGGGTGTCGAGCACCTCCTGCTGTACCGTGGGAGCCTGTTGTTCCGGGGCCGCCTCGACCGGTTTCTGGTGAATGGAGATGCGTGCCGGGGCCGCCTTTTTCGTCGGGTTGGGTTGTGCCGGCGCCATTGGTTTGTGGGCCGGGGCTGTGGGGCGTATGGTCGAGGCCCGATAGGTGGCCTGCGGTTCCGACGTCTGTGCTGCCGGCGCTTGTGCCTGTGCCGGATTGGGCCGAGGTTGTTGCTGTTGCGGCTGTTGCGGCACGGCCTGTACCTGGGGGTGCGGCTGAGCCGGGGCTTGAACCTGATGCGGTTGTGCGGCTGGTGCACTGCCCGGAGAGGCCGAGGTAATCTTTTGCAACGGCGGTTCCTGAGGTGGGACGCTGACCGGGTGAAGAATCTGGCAGATTTGTATCAGGGTCAGCTCCACCAGGAACTGCTTGTTGTTGCTTATGCGGTAGTCGAGGTCGCAGCGGTTGCTCAGCTCCATGGCCCGGTAGAGGAAGGCGAGCGGGCACTTCTGAGCCTGTTCGCCATAGCGTTGGGCCACCGAGGCACTCACCTCGAGCAGGGGTAGCGTGGTGGGGTCTTTGCATACCAGCAGGTCGCGCAGGTGGCGGCTGAGACCGCCGACGAAGAACTGCCCCTCGAAGCCGTGGTCGCGCACCTCCTTGAAAATCATGAGTGCTTGCGGCACGTTGCCCTGCAGAAAGGCATCGACCAACCGGAAGTAGTATTCGTAGTCGAGTATGTTGAGGTTGTCGATTACCGCCTTGTAGGTGATGTGCCCGCCCGAGAAGCTCACCACCTGGTCGAATACCGAGAGGGCGTCGCGCATACCGCCGTCGGCCTTTTGGGCGATGACGTTGAGCGCTTCGGGTTCGGCGGTGATGCCCTCTTGCGAAGCGACATATTGCAGGTGTTCGGCGATGTCGGCCGTGGTGATGCGCTGGAAGTCGTAGACCTGGCAGCGCGACAGGATGGTGGGGAGAATCTTGTGTTTCTCGGTCGTGGCCAGGATGAAGATGGCGTGGTGGGGCGGCTCCTCGAGGGTCTTCAGAAATGCGTTGAAGGCCGCCGTCGAGAGCATGTGCACCTCGTCGATGATGAAGACCTTGTATTGCCCGATTTGAGGCGGTATGCGCACCTGGTCGATGAGGACGCGGATGTCGTCGACCGAGTTGTTCGATGCGGCGTCGAGCTCGATGATGTTGTAGGAACGCTGTTCGTTGAAGGCGCGGCACGACTCACATTCGTTGCAGGCTTCGCCCGACTCGGTGGGGTGGAAGCAGTTGATTGTCTTGGCAAAGATGCGGGCACACGAGGTCTTGCCTACGCCGCGGGGACCGCAGAAGAGGTAGGCATGAGCCAGCTTTTTCGAGTCGATGGCGTTTTTGAGGGTCTGAGTAAGTGCTTTCTGACCTACCACCGACCGGAAGGTCGAGGGCCTGTATTTCCGTGCCGAAACAATATAGTCGTCCATATCGTGTTTTAAAGTTCTGTTCTATGTCTTTTTACTCCGTGCGGCAATGACTCGGGAGGTAAATTGCCCTGCCTGTCGTGCACGAGTAGAGGGGGCGAGCTGTCCGAGCCGCCTTTTCGAGCCCTACAAATATACGCTTTTTTGCGCGGATTCTATTCGGGCAGGTCGCTTTTCCCGAAGCAGAGGGGGAGCAGGCTGCGGATGGACTCGACGATATAGACCTCGTCGGTGCCGTAGAGATAGATGCGTATGGGGTAGCGGTAGCGCTCTTCGGTCTCGAGTATCACCTGGCGGCAGGCCCCGCAGGGAGCCGTGGGGTGCTCGATGAACTTTCCGCCCGTCTGTGCGGCGATGGCCAGCGCCTCGACCGCGCGGTCGGGGTATTGCGAGTTGGCATAGAAGAGGGTGGTGCGTTCGGCGCAGGTCCCCGAGGGGTAGGCGGCATTCTCCTGATTGCTGCCCGATACCAGCACTCCACCGGCCAGACGCACGGCAGCCCCTACCTGGAAACGGGAGTAGGGCGCATAGGAGCGGTTGGAGGCCTCTTTGGCGGCGTCGATCAATTTTTTCTCGGCTTCGGTGAGCTCTTCATACGAGCAAACCATTATCTTTGTGGTGATATTCCTGTTTTCCATAACTCTCATTAAGCGGGTTTACGGGTGTCTACTTCTGCAAAAACAGCGGGAGGCGGGTACAGTGACCCAGGAAATCGGGTTTCTCGACTTGGGCTGTGCCGTACCGCATCCTCTCTTCGTGGAACAAAGATAAGGAAATTTTTGAGAACAGGAATTTTTATCGTCCATTTTTAGAATTTAGATTCATGATGAAATTCAGATACGTCGTTGTCGTTCTTCTCCTCGTTCTTACGTTGGAGCCGCTCTCGGCCCAGCGCAAAAACAAAGCCTATCTCGACTATATCGAGCAATACAAATCGATTGCCATCAAGCATCAGAAACTGTATGGCATACCGGCCAGCATCACGTTGGCCCAGGGGCTGCTCGAGTCGGGGGCCGGCCGCAGCGAACTGGCCCGCAAGTCGAACAACCACTTCGGCATCAAGTGCCACAGCGACTGGAAGGGGAAGCGGGTCTATCATGACGACGACCGCAAGGACGACTGTTTCCGCAAATACGACTCGCCCGAAGACTCCTATGAAGACCACGCCAAGTTTTTGAAGCGGGCCCGCTATGCCTCGCTCTTCGAGCTGAAGGTGACCGACTACCGCGGTTGGGCCAAGGGGCTGAAGGCGTGCGGCTATGCCACCGACCGGTCGTATGCCAACAAACTGATACAGACCATCGAACTCTATGAACTCTACGAATATGACCGCCCGAAGTTCAAGCCGATACGGGCGCAAGACCTGCCTCCGGTCGTGGTGGAGAATCCGCATGCGGTCTATCGTTCGTGGGGGCTGCTCTATGTCGAGGCCCGCGACGGCGACACGCTCGAGTCGATAGCTCAGGAGTTCGGCTTCTCGGCCAAGAAGCTGGCCGGGTATAACGAGATACCCCGCGACTATCCGCTGGAAGCGGGCGACATCGTCTACCTCGAGAAGAAAAAGAAGAAGGCCGAGAAGGGGTACGACTACGCCGTGGTGCGTTCGGGCGACTCGATGCACTCGATTGCCCAGCGTTACGGCATCCGCCTGAAGAACCTCTACAAGATGAACAAGTTGCCCGACGATTATATCCCCTCGGTGGGCGATACCTTGAAGCTGCGGTAGGGGTGGCGCTTCGCCGTCGCTCCGCGCCCCGTGAGGGGCCGGTTGCAGGCTGAAGAGCGGCAGGTGCGCGCCCGGCGTTCCTGCTCACTCCATATTCTTACAATATTCTTGGAGTTTAGTTCCAGTGTGCGACCTGACTCGATGGCCGCATGGAGAGTTGCATGCACCCCTTTGCCTCAAATGAACTTGTGATACACGATCAGTAGAGGTTCCAGGTAATCGAGAGCACCTGGAATTCGGTGCGCCGGTTTATCTGGTTGGCAATCTCCTGGTCTTCGGGCGAGAGTTTGGTGATGTACTCCTCGGTGAGCACGTCGCCCTCCTTGAATTGCGGGTATTGCGTGGCCAGCTTCTTGGTGATGACCTTGGGTTGGCTTTCGCCGTAGCCCTTGGGTTGCAGACGGCGGGGGTCGATACCCGCCTTGATGAGGTAATCGACTACCGACTGGGCACGCCGTTCCGAGAGGCGCAGGTTGTACTGGTCCTTACCCTTGTAGTCGGTGTGGGCTGCCAGCTCTATCGACACGTTGGGGTTGTCGTCGAGCATCTTCACCAGTTCGTTGAGTGAGGTCTCCGACTCGGGCCGCAGGGTGGCGCGGTCGAAATCGTAGAAGATATTTTCGATGAGAATAGGCTTGCTGATGGAGGCGAGCACGAAGTTGACGCCATATTCGGCATCCTTCTCTTCGGCGTCGGAGATAAACTCCTGCTTCGAGTTGAGGTATCCGCGACAGGAGGCCAGCATCACGTAGTGCACGCCGCGGTCGAGCTTGAAGCGGAAGCTGCCGTCTTTGCGGGCATACTCCTTTTGATTCGAGCCGTCGTTGCCCACGATGCGGATGATGGCGTCGGGCACCGGCTCGTCGTCCTTGTCGATGACCGTTCCGCTTATCCACACGCGTATCGAGGGGAGCTCGAAGCTGTAGATGTTGTCGTAGCCCCGGCCGTCGCCTCGGTTGGACGAGAAGAAGCCGGTCTCCTCCTCGCCGAAGGTGATGCCGAAGTCGTCGGCCGACGAGTTGATGGGGTATTTCATGTTTTCGATTTGCCACATGCCCGAAGCGTTCATGCGGGCGCGGAAGATGTCGAGGCCGCCCATGCCCGGGTGACCGTCGGAGGCGAAGTAGAGGTCGCCATTGTCGCGGATGTAGGGGAACATCTCGTCGCCCGGGGTGTTGATCTGTACTCCCAGATTCTCGAGCGACCCCTCCTTGTCGGTGAGCGAGATGCGCCACAGGTCTTTCCCCCCGTATCCGCCCGGCATGTCGGAGACGAAGTAGAGGTATTCGCCGTCGGGCGATACGGCCGGCTGGCCGAAGGCCGAGAGGGTGTCGGCGGTGATTTCGTATTTTTGCGGCGGGCTCCACTGAGCACCCGTACGGGTAGAGGTGTAGATCTCGACCGAGGTGTCGGCGTTGGGCTCGCGGCGGGCTTTGCTCAGGTACATGGTGGTACCGTCGGGGCTGAAGCTGACGATGCCCTCGTCTTCGTCGGTATTGACGTCGCCCTCGATGGGTTCGGGTTTCTGCCAGGCCCCCTGCTCGTCTTTCTTTGAGAAGTAGATGTCGCAGTTCTTGGTACCGGTGATGCCGCTTTTGTTTTTGCCCAGAGCCTTTTCGGTCGACGAGGTGAAGTAGAGCTGGTCGTAGTCTTTCCCCAGATACATGGGGGCGAAGTCGCTGCGGCGCGAGTTGAGTATCGTCGCCTTCTTCACCACATAGCGGGTAGGCGTCTCTTTCCACTGGACGGCCAGGTTGCAGCCCCGTATGCCGTTTTTGGCCAGGGAGCTCTGCGGATTGGTCTCGAGATAGGCCTGGTAGTTCTTGATGGCATCCTTGTATTTCCCCTCGAACTGCTGGCTGCGGGCCAGGTAGAAGAGGGCCATGCTGTCGGGATAGTCGTATCGGATGGCGTTCTGGTAGGCGGCCGAGCTGCGGGCCGCCATATTGATGCGGCGGTAGCACTCGCCCATCTTGAAGGCCACCTCGCCGCGCAGCTTGCGCTCCTTGCGGGGGTTGGTCTTGCTGTATACCTTGCGGTAGGTCTGGGCGGCATCGTAAAACTCGCCCCGGGCATATTGCTCGTTGGCAACGCTTAGTTTTGCCCCCGAGCACGACGCCAACACGCCGGCCATAGCCAATCCCCAGAATACTGCCTTTATCTTCATCTTTTCTCCTTGCGGACGACGACAAGGCCCGAGCGGACGACCGTGTCCCGCCCTGCCTTTCGTGTGTACCGATACTATTATAGTATACGTTTTTTTTGCCGTTTTATTGTGTGGCCTCCGGGGCGAATGTCAGGGGAGCAGCAGCGAACTGTCGCCGTAGCTGAGGAACCGGAAGTCGTGGGCAAGGGCGTAGTCGTAGATTTCGCGCCAGCGTCCGTCGACAAAGGCCGAGACGAGCAGGAGCAGCGTGCTCTGCGGCTGGTGGAAGTTGGTGACCATGCCCTGCACGATGTGGTAGTGATAACCCGGGGCGATGATAATCTGGGTGGCGGTGACGAGGCGCGTCATGCCGTGGCGGTCGAGGTAGTCGACGATGTGGTGCAGGGCTTCGCGCGAGTCGATGTCGGGGCTTCCGTCGTAGGGTTGCCACTGGCTCACGACGAGGTCGTGCGGCTCGGCATCGGGGTTGGCGGCCAGCATCTTGCCTATGTAGTAGAGGCTTTCGAGCGTACGCACCGAGGTGGTGCCCACGGCTACCACGCGGCGGTCGGTGCGGGCCAGGGTGTCGATGAGGTCGCGGCTAACCGAGATGTACTCGGTGTGCATCTCGTGCCCCTCGAGGGTCTCGCTCTTCACCGGCTTGAAGGTGCCGGCGCCTACGTGCAGGGTGAGTTCGAGCTCGGGTATCCCCTTGGCCCGGATGGCCTCCAGCACCTCGGGGGTGAAGTGCAGCCCGGCGGTGGGGGCGGCTACCGACCCTTCGATTTTGGAGTAGACGGTCTGGTAGGTGGTCTTGTCGCTCTCTTCGGTCTCGCGGTTGAGGTAGGGGGGGATAGGCAGTTCGCCGGCATGGTCGAGCAGGGCGGCGAAGGTGACCTCGGGGTTGTCCCACGAGAAGCGCACTTCGCAGGCATTGCCGTGAGGCAGGCCCCGCTCGGCGGTGAAGTGTACCCGCTTGCCGTCAATCTCGACCTCCTGCGTGAGGGGGCCGCTCTTCCACTTCTTGGCATTGCCGATGAGGCAGAGCCACGAGCACGAGCGGGTCGACTGGAACGAGAGGGCGTACTCGTGCGGCTCGAGGGGTTCGAGACAGAAGACCTCGATGAGGGCGCCGGTCTCCTTGCGGAAGTGCAGGCGGGCCTGTATCACCCGGGTGTTGTTGAAGACCAGCAGGCTGTCGGGGGGCAGTACCCGGGGCAGGTCGTAGAAGTGGTGTTCCTCGATGGCTCCCTGGCGGTAGACCAGCAGTTTGGAGTGGTCGCGTTGCGGGAGGGGAAACTTGGCGATGCGTTCGTCGGGCAGCGGATAATTGAAATCCTCGATGCGAATATCTTGTGTTTTTTGCATAATCTGTTTTGAATATCGTGCAAAAATAAGCAACTTTGCCGAATATAGCACGGTTCGCCACGACGAAATCGCAAGTCGCCGGCGAATCGAGAGACTCTTTAAAATGATGATATTATGGTAAAAGTTGGCGACAGAGTACGCTACCTCAACGCCGTAGGAGGCGGGGTAGTGGTGAAAATAGTGAAAGATATAGCCTATGTCGATGAAGATGGTTTCGAAACCCCGGTACTGGCCCGGGAGTGTGTGGTGGTAGAACCGGCCGAACCGGCCCGCAAGAGTGCCCCGGTACCCGCCTCGAAGGTGGTGGAGTTGCCGCCGGTCGAGAAGGGGATGGCTTCTAAAGCTGCCGACAAGGAGGACGAGCTCGCTGTCGAGGAGCGCCCCGAAGGCGAGAAGCTGAATATCACTCTGGCCTATATCCCTGACGAGAGCAAGCACCTGAACACCACCCGTTTCTCGTGCTACCTGGTGAACGACAGCAACTACTATCTCTACTTTGCCTACCTGAGCCGCGACGACGAGGGATGGCGCACCCGCTATGCCGGGGTGGTAGAGCCCAACATACAGCTGCTGCTCGAGGAGTTCGGGCAGGAGGATGTCAATGCCCTCGAGCGCATCGGCTTCCAGTACATCGCCTTCAAGAAAGACAAGCACTTTGCCTTGAAGAGCCCGGTGGCCGTCGAGTACCGGCTCGACACTACCAAGTTCTACAAACTGCATACCTTCCGCGAGAGCCTCTATTTCGACGAGCCGTCGTGGTGCATCGACCTGGTGAAGAACGATGTGCCCATGCGACCCATGGTGCTCGACGCTACCGATCTGGAGCGGGCCATGAAGATGAAGAAACAGGTCGACACTCCGGTGCGCAAACCGGTGACCCGGCACGACGACAAGCCCGGCATCGTCGAGGTAGACTTGCACGCCTCGGCTCTGCTCGACACGACGGCCGGACTCTCCAATTCGGACATCCTCAACTATCAGCTCGACAAGGTGCGCGAGACGCTCGACCAGTATCGGCATGCCAAGGGACGCAAGATTGTCTTTATCCACGGCAAGGGCGAGGGTGTGCTGCGCAATGCGCTGCTCAAGGAGATACGCGACAAGTACAAGAACTGCACCTGCCAGGATGCCTCGTTCCGCGAATATGGTTTCGGGGCCACGATGGTGACCGTGCATTGAGAGGGGTTTGAATTGTAAATCGTTGATAATAACGGGATATGAAAAGAATACTCTTTTTGTCTGTCGCGCTCTGTTTCACAGCCTTGTGCAGCATGGCGCAGACCTGCCGCATTTACGCCGCATTCGTCTATTCGGAAGACAAGGTGAAAATCAATTATGGAACCGAGAAGAAATACGAGCCTTTGAAGGATGAAGCCGGGAGGGAACTGCGCTTTTTCTCTTTCCCGGGTGCGCTGAACTACCTGTCGAGTCAAGGTTGGCGGCTGGAGGGGAATTTTACGGAAGTAAGCGGCTCTTCGGGTGGATTCAAGGGCAATAACTGGGGTAGAACCTCGAGCGAAACTACTTATATTATTAGTAAGGAGGTCTCGGAAGAGGAGGCTAAAGCGTTGTTTGAACAAGTAGTCAAAGAGGTGAAAGAGTAGCGATAGAGGGTATTGCCGATATGTATCTGATAGAAACAAAAAAGGAGAGGGCTTCGGCTCTCTCCTTTTTTTGTTATTGATTGGATTTTCAGTCTCATCAGAAGGGCCGGTGTCCACCGGGACCGCCCGGGGGAGGGCCAGGATGGCCGTAGCCGCGGGGGCCACCGGGGCCCATGTCGGGACGTTTGTCGCCGAAGGTGTTGAAGCGGTAGGTGAAGGTCAACAGACCGTAGGTGTTGAGGGTGTTGTACTCCACATCCTGAATGTAGTTGCCCGTGACGGTACGGCGTATGCTGTTGCGCTGTCCCAGAATATCGTAGATTTTGAGGGCGATGGTGGCGTTTTTGCCTTTGAGGAACTGGTAGGAGGCTTGAGCGTTCCAGATCCAGCTCTCGGTGTTGTATCCGGCCGAGTATCCCGACATGCCGTTGTAGGTGAGGTCGGTACCCAGGGTGATGGACCAGGGTAGGTATCCGCTCAGGTTGAGGGTGCCGCCGTAGTTGTGGGTGCTCTGGTCTTTCTGGTTCTGCATGCTGTTGGTGGCGAGCGCATACCGATAGTTGCCGCGCAGTTCGACATCGAAGTAGTCCGATCGGAAGGCGATGCCCAGATTCTCGGCGGCATTGAACGAACCGGCATCGTTGCGCAGCCCGTTGTTGTAGCCCACGTTGTTGTTGTAGCTGAGGCGGCTGAAGCTGTTGAGCTGCCAGTGCTTGTTGCGGAAGGGGGTGTTGAACATCAACATACCCGAGGTGTTCCACACGCCGTTTACGTTGCGGTAGGTGGTGGTCTGTCCGCCGGTGGTGGCATCGTAGGTGGTTTCGGAGATGATGCTGTTGGTGGTGAATCCGCCGAAGAGCATGGCCATGATGGCCCGTTGGGTAGCCTGGTCGTAGTCGTTGAAGCGCACGCGCAGCGTGTTTTTGAACGAGGGTTTCAGGGTGGGGTTACCGATAACGACACGCAGCGGGTCGGAGACGTCGGCCACGGGTTGCAACTGCGCCATGGTCGGTTGCGACGATGAGCCCCGGTAGTCGATGCGCAGCGAGGTCTGTTTGCCCATCTTGTAGCGGTAGCGCAGGTAGGGAGCTACGTTGAATACGGTTCGCTTGGGTATGTTGCGGTTGCTGTTGATGCGGTCGATCGATTGCGACGACGACGGCTCTACGGCCACACCCACGTCGTAGGTATAGGTGGGTTTCACCTGCTTGAATCCCACCTGGGCCCGGTGCATGTAGTAGTTGTTGCGGAAGCTGTTGCTCAGGTCGTCGTTGCGCAAGGTATCGAGTGGTAGGGCCGTGAGCGGGTCGGTAAATACGTCGTAGGTATATTTGTCGGCGTTGTTGAAGTTGGCCTGGAAGCGGTACGAGAAGGTGAGGAACCGTCCTTTCGATACGTCGCCCAGCGGTTCGGTCCAGGTGAGTCGGGCTCCGTAGCCGTTGCTCCAGGTGTGGTTGTCTTCTATCTGGTCGAGGGTGCTGTCGGTGGCCAGCTGGTAGTATTTGTAGAGAGCTTTGGTCCAGCCGTCCTCTTTCGTGTCGCTGAACTTGTATTCGGCCTGGATACTGAACGACCGGCCGGGGCGCGAGAGGAACTTGTGGTTGTAGATGAGTTCGCCCGAGAGATCGTAGCCGGTACCCTTGTTGAAGTTGTCGCTCTCGCTGAAGTTGACTTTGCTGCGGGCCAGGTCGCCGGCGGTGGTGAGGGCCGAGTCGTAGCTGTCGGAGCGGGAGAGGGCCACGGCAAACTTGGGCCGGAACTCGAGGGTGTTGAGCGAGTCGATTTCCCAGTGGATACGGAAGTTACCGCGGATGTTCTGCCCGTGGTCGTTCATCTTGTTGTGTCCGCTGTAATAGGATGTACTGTCGGCAAAGAGGTTTTGGCGCTCGGTGCGTTGCAGCACGTTGCGGTTGCTGTTGTTGTAGCTCACGTCGCCGCCCACGCGGAACTCCTCGCCCTTGCCCACGTTGAAGTTGACTCCCACGTTGTGGCTGGTGTTGATGCCGTTCATGCCGCCGAATCGGCGGAAGCGGCTGCCGCCCAGGTCGGTGAATCCCATGTTGTTGGTGTTGTTCGACCCGGCGAGGATAGTTATCTGGTTGTCGCCGAAGAAGCGGTTGATCATGGCTCCGGCTTCGTAGCGTCCGTCGAGGCCGTAACCGCCCGAGACGTTGCCGAACCAGCCGTGCTTCATCCCCTTCTTGATGGTGAGGTTGATGACGGTCTCCTCTTCGCCGTCGTCGACACCGGTCAGACGGGCGAGGTCGGACTTACGGTCGACCACCTGCAGCTTCTCGATGATGTCGACCGGCAGGTTTTTGGTGGCTATCTTGGGGTCGTCGGAGAAGAACTCCTTGCCGTCGACCAGTATCTTGGTAATCTCCTTGCCGGCGTGGGTGATTTTGCCCTCGCTGTCGACCTCGACACCCGGCAGTTTCTTCAACAGGTCTTCCACGACCGAGTTGGGTTGGGTTTTATAGGAGTCGGCATTGAATTCGACGGTATCTTCTTTCACCACCACCTCGGGAGCTTTCCCCACGACAACGGCCTCTTGCAGCAGAATGTCGTTGCTCTCGAGCAGAACCGACCCCAGATTGCGGCGGGGCTGCCCGGCGGTGAGCCGCACCGGTTCGTAGGTGGTCTTGTAGCCCAGGAACGAGAAGGCGGCCAGGTAGTTGCCGGCCTTTTTGACCGTGAGGGCGAAGGTGCCGTCGTTTTTGCTCGATACGCCGGTGACAAAGGAGCTGTCGCGGGCCGAAAGCAGCCGGATGCTCACCTGCGGGAGCGGCGATTCGTCGGTTTTATCTTTTACAGTGCCCGAAATGGTGAACTGACCCCAGGCACTCTGGGCTGTCAGCAAGCAAGAAATACACGCAAACAGGATAAAAATACCTCTTTTATACATCTTAAAAAAATCCAATCTATTGATCACTTCGATTTCAATGTCTATAAGACCCCGACATCTGGTCAAGGTTTAAATGCTCCCACTGTCTTTTTGCATTTTTTTAGAGAGTGATTGTTTTTACCTGTCAATTTTCTCTAAAAGCCGACCGCCACGAACCGTGGGGGTGTCCGTGGGGCGTTAGTCTCTTGAATGTCGGGAGGGGCATCCCTCCCCGCTATCTGGCACTGGGTTGCGGCCTATCCTATTTCAGGGAGAGGTACCGCTCGATGTAGTCGGAGCCCATCCGGGCCATGCGGGTGGTGGCTATGAAATACCAGCACATGGGTACGAAGCAGAAAAAGAATCGCTTGGACGAGTAGGCCAGCACGTTCTGTATCGAGTCCCATACGTAGTCGACGTGGTAGATGACCAGCCCGTAGAAGAGTAGACTCAGGAGAATCATGCCCAGCAGGGGCAGGTTGTCGCGGCTCTTGACCATGAACCAGAGGTTGGCGACGACGAAGAGGGCGAAGGCCGGGAAGGTCCAGCCGTAGTAGAGCGGTGCGGCGAAGAGGTCCCAGAAGCCCTTGACGATGAGGCCGGCCTTCTCGCCGTCCCAGAAGAGGCGGGTGATGGCCATCCCCTCGGTGTAGAGTCCGCCCACCTTCATGTAGACAAACCAGATGACGGCCGGGAGCAGGGCCAGGCCGGTGAAGTACCACCCCTTGCGGTAGCTCTTGCGGCGGATGCAGTCGACGAGCAGCACGATGCAGGCGGCACCGATAAAGACGATACCCTCGTTGCGGCACCACATGTTGGCACCCAGCAGCAGAGCCCCGGCATAGAGTTCGTGGTCGTGGCGGCTGCGCAGCCAGCTGGCGGTGTAGGCGATACCCAGCGAGGCGAAGACGGCCTGCATCACGTTGGTGGCCGAGAGCGACGAGAAGGCGAGCATCTCGGGAGCCATCATCATAAAGAGGGTGGCGAGAGCGGCCACGGTCTTGCCCGTGTTGCGTCGCAGGATGCCGTAGAAGGCGATGACGAAGAAGAGATACATGAGGGCCGGGATGGCTTTGGAGGTCTCGGCCCCCAGCAGGTAGACGTAGGCGTAGCTCAGTTGCACGAAGGGGGCATAGGCGATGCTGCCGCCGGCCCGGTGTATCGAGGGGTTGTAGTCGGCGTCGAAGAGGCTCATGCGCATGTAGGTGTGGTCGTGGGCGGCCACGAAGCCCAGGGTGTCGAAGGCGGCGAGGCTGTCGCGGTCGCTGGGCGGGAAGAAGATGCACTTCGAGAAGTTCATGTATTCGCAGTAGCCGATGACGAGGAGCAGCAGCACCCACACCAGGTTGGCCTGTTTCAGGTCGTTGAGCATGGCCGGGGTGAGGCGCAGGCAGTCGATGCCGCGGAAACGCCACACGACAAACAGCAGCAGGGCGAAAAGGAGGAGTCCGCCCAGCAGTACCGATGTGGCCGTGAGGGGGATGTGCAGCAAATCGAGCAGAGCCATTACGATGGTTTGCAGGGTCATTCCCAAGGGGAACGAAAGGCCGATGCGTTCGGTCCACGAAAACCGCGAGCCGACGAGCGCAGTCAGCAAAATGCCGTTGAGGCAGGTAAGTATGATTCCGAGTGTGAGCATGGCATTACGGTTTGGGGTGAACGGGCAGTACGATGTGAGGCACCTTCTTGGGTACCTCGTAGCCGAGATATTCGTAGCCTATGCCGTTGACGATGGCTACATGGGTAATCTTTTGGCTCCAGGGGGTTACACCCAGTTCCGAGGGGATGATGACCCGGCGCGGATAGAGGAAACGGGTGGCCCACAGTTTGTTGTAGGGCTCGCCCGAGAAGATGCGTTCCTGCCCCTCGGGGTAGAAGGCCTCTTTGCCCGGCAGCAGGATGACGGCATCGGGCGGGGTGTTCTCCTTGAGGTAGCGCAGGTAGACGTGCGAGAGGCCCAACTTCATCTCGTACCGTTCGTCGGTAGTGGTTTGGGCATAGTGTTGAGCCACCTCGAGGTTGCCCTTGAGCATGTTGTAGGCCCAGTTGTATCCCGGCTGCAGGCCGAGTACGAGTTTGTTCAGCAAGAAGGCGACAACGACCACGGCCAGCAGATTCTTGACCACCCAGGCGGCGGTGATTCCCGTCTTGGCGGCGGTGTCGTTTTTGCGAACCGGTTGCTTTTTGGAGGATGCGGTCCTGTTTTTCATTGTACGGTTTTTTTCCAGAAACGGTATTTCAGCAAGGTGCCGATAGCCTTCAGTCCATCTTTCAGGCGCAGCTTCTTTCCCTCCTCGATCGAGCGGGGGTAGTAGCGGATAGGCACCTCTTTTATCTTGTAGCCCAGGCGCGAGACTTTGGCCGTCACCTCGGGGCAAAATTCAAAACCTTTGCAGTCGAGCGGAATCGACTTGAGCAGCCCGGCGTCGAACATCTTGTAACAGGTGGGCTCGTCGGTAATGCGCTGGTCGTAGAGCAGGTTGGTCATCACCGACAGGAACTTGCCGCCCAGCTGGTAGCTGAAGTAGGTGTGCGAGTTCTCCTCGGCCAGGAAGCGCGAGCCGTATACCACCCGGTATTGGCCCGAGAGCAGGTGCGGCAGCATCCGGGCGAAGTCGTTGGGGTCGAGCTCGAGATCGGCATCCTGCATCACCACATAGTCGCCGGTAACCGCCTGTATGCCTGTGCGCACGGCCATGCCCTTGCCCTGGTTGCGGTCGTGCACGAGGTAGGTGATGGGGGCCTGGGGGTGAGCGGCGATGAAGGATTGTACGATGCGTCCGGTCGAGTCGGTCGAACAGTCGTTCACGACAATCAGTTCCCGGTCGATACCTTCGCCCAGGTCGGCGTCGAGTACGCGTTGCAACAGTTCAGCAATGGTCTTCTCTTCGTTATATGCCGGAATGATAATCGATAATGTGTGACACGTCTGATTCATAACTTGCTATCGGCTAAAAAGATAATGCCGCTTTTCCGCTTCGGGTGCAAAAGTAGAACAATAATTTTGGCTATGCAAGCATTTGCGGCGAAAGTATGGGGTTTGACGGGACCTCGAGAGGTGTGGCCGGCAGAGAAAACCGTTGTCGGAGAGGACGGGGCGGGCGGCCCGGTAAAACTTTTTCGGGCGCTGGCTTCGGTCGTGAATGTAATTATACTATCTTTGCAGCGATAAATCGCCCGGCCATTCTCCCGGGTTCTAACAAGCTATATATGAAAGATTTTTTTTCTATTCTTCGGCGGTTTGTACCACCCTATAAATATTACCTTGTTCTCAATATCTTTTTCAACATACTGGCGTCGATACTGACGCTCTTCTCCTTTGCGCTCATCATCCCTATTCTGGAGATTCTTTTCAAGCTCAAGCAGGCTACCTATACCTTCATGCCGTGGGGGTCGGCTTCGCTCAAGGATGTGGCGGTCAATAATTTCTATTATTACATTACGAACATAATCAATGAGCAGGGAGCCGGTTTTGCACTGCTCATCCTGGGGGTGTTCCTCATGGTGATGACCTTCTTCAAGACGACAGCCACCTATCTGAGTTCGCACTTCATGATTCCGTTGCGGTCGGGCATCGTGCGCGATATACGCAACTATGTGTACGAGAAGGTGGTGAGCCTGCCCATCGGCTTCTTTACCAGTGAGAAGAAGGGCGATGTGATGGCGCGCATGTCGGGCGATGTGGGCGAAATCGAAAACTCGATCATGGCCTCGCTCGACATGATGTTCAAAAACCCCATCATGATTCTCGTCTGCCTGGGCACGATGTTTGCCATCAGCTGGCAACTCACGGTCTTTGTGCTCATTCTGCTGCCCACGGCCGGTTACATCATGGGTCAGGTGGGCAAGAAGCTCAAACGCCGTTCGCTCGAGGGGCAGAACCAGTGGGGACAGCTGATGTCGATTATCGAAGAGACCCTGGGCGGCTTGCGCATCATCAAGGCCTTTAATGCCGAGGCCAAGATGATCAAGTGGTTCCACGCCGAGAACAACGTCTTCTACAAAATATCGAACCGCATCAACCGCCGGCAGGCGCTGGCTCACCCCATGAGCGAGTTCCTGGGTACCTGCACCATCTGCATCGTGCTGTGGTATGGCGGTTCGCTCATCCTCTCGGGCACGAGCAGCATCGACGCCGCTTCGTTCATCTATTATCTGGTTATCTTTTACAGCATCATCAACCCCGCCAAGGATCTGTCGAAGGCGGCCTACTCGATACAGAAGGGTTTGGCCTCGATGGTGCGGGTCGACCTGATTCTCTCGGCCGTGAACCCGATACAGGACCCCGAGAAGCCGGTCGAACTGACCGACATGAAAGAGGGCATCGAATATCGCGACGTGTCGTTCCGCTACAATACCGAGAATGTGGTGAAGCATGTCAACCTCACCATCAAGAAGGGGCAGACCGTGGCGCTGGTGGGGCAGTCGGGTTCGGGCAAGTCGACCATGGCCGACCTCTTGCCGCGCTTCTACGATGTGAACGAGGGGGGCATCTACATCGACGGTGTCAATATCAAGAACTTCAGGGTGCACGACCTGCGGGGGCTGATGGGTAACGTGAACCAGGAGGCCATCCTCTTCAACGACTCGTTCTACAACAACATTACCTTCGGCGTCGAAGATGCCACCATGGAGCAGGTAATCGAGGCGGCCAAGATTGCCAATGCCCACGAATTTATCATGGCTACCGAGGATGGTTACAACACCTGCATCGGCGACCGGGGCAGCCGCTTGTCGGGCGGCCAGCGTCAGCGGGTGAGCATCGCCCGGGCCATCCTGAAGAACCCGCCCATCCTGATTCTCGACGAGGCTACGTCGGCCCTCGATACCGAGTCGGAACGGCTCGTGCAGGAGGCGCTCGAGAACCTCATGCGCAACCGTACCACGCTGGTGATTGCCCACCGCCTCTCGACCATCAAGGATGCCGACCTCATCTGCGTGATGCACGAGGGCGAAATCGTGGAGCGGGGCCGTCACGACGAACTGATAAAACTCGACCGCTACTACAAGCGGTTGGTCGACATGCAGAAGTTCTGATACGCAACACCATACCGGATACCGCAGGGGGTGACCCAAAAGTAAAATACATTTTCTTAGAAATTACAAATTGTAAGTTCT
>OJNR01000760.1_pt1 | contig 19758 bp, 6 predicted proteins | sample 1597901 | NCBI WGS metagenome assembly OJNR01 (sample SAMN01915223, study PRJEB22387) | human gut metagenome | isolation source: stool | host: Homo sapiens | place: USA | reverse complement strand
CGCCCGAATTTTTTCGGGCGACAGCACCTCACCTTTGACAAGGGAGGCAAGTGTGTTGGTGGTTTTCGAGCGATAGTGTAAATGCAAAGCAAACAGGCATATATGGATGTTGGCATTACGAAAAGTGGGTGGGATAGTGCGGGTTTGGGAGGGTTGGTGTGACAATCCCTCAGTCTTGCGACAGATAGGGCTGAATAGATATTAAGGATGCTTGAATCGCAGAGCATGACAATTTATGATAAGAAGTAGCCTTGTCGCAAGCCAGCTCCCTTTACTCAAGGGAGCCAAGTGTGATAGTGCAAGGCAAGGGATAGTGCGGTTTTGGGAGGGTGGTGCGGGGCAAGGGTTGGTGTGACGATCCCTCAGTCTTGCGACAGATAGAACTGAGAGGATATTAAATATACTTGAATCGCTGAGCAAGGCAATCTATGATAAGAAGTAGCCTTGTCGCAATCCAGCTCCCTTTGGCAAGGGAGCCAAGTGTGATAGTGCAAGGCTAGGGATAGTGCGGTTTTTGAGGGTTGGTGCCAGTGCTGTTGTACAGATAAAGTCACGAAAATATTAACTCCTTGTCGGTGCGGAAAATGTTTTAGGCAGTGCTTGGCGATATATTTCACTTGAACGGTGGCTGTAGGGTGCCGTTTTTTGTATTATGAGCCGCATTTATGACCGTTTGCGCCGTTATAACAACCGTTCGTGCCAAAAAGTTGAAATCGCAAAGCAAATGAGTTATGATATAATTATAAAATTATAAGGGGGAGAAGTATGCTCATCTGCGTTTACGATACCGCAAACGAGGCGGAGATACTGAAAGCGAAAATAACACAAATCGCAACGGCAGCATATCGAAGAATTGCCTACAGGGTATGTCAGAGGTATGAGAGCTTTGTGAATGAGTGTAAGACGGCTGACCTTATAATCGTGCTTGCCGACGGAGCGGACGGTATGGAGGGCGTTATTGCGGCGAAGAATGCCGACAGGGATACGCCTGTAATATGGCTGTCGGATGATGAGGGATTCGGGGCGCAGTCATACAGGCTTGGCTGTACCTATTTCCACAAGAAGCCAATACCGCTTGAAAAGCTGAAGGAGGCACTGCATAAGTGCAGGTGCATGGCATAAGCACGGGTAAATCTACAGGAGGAAAAACATGAAGAAAAAATTTGTACGGCTCATAAGTGCGGTGCTGTCTGCGGCAATGACGCTGACGGCTGTACCGCTATCGGCATTTGCCGAGGGCGAGGGACATACGCATGACGGCGAGAGCAATGTCATCACGACACCGCTTGATTTCAGAGAAAAGACGGCGGACGAAAACGGTGTCGGCTGGAGCTGGGATTATGACACAAAGACGCTGACGCTTGACGGAGTGAACATTCAGGCGACAACAGAAGAGAATATGATGAGCGTCGTAACAGTCCCCGACGGTACGAAAATAGTGCTGAACGGTGAAAACACTATCGTACAGACGAACACCGATGACAGCGATACATACGTTCTCAGTGCCGTAAATACGGATACTACTAACTGTGACGGCACAATGACGATCAGCGGCAACGGTGTGCTGAATGCAGAGAACCGCTCTACAGACAGTATGGCACGCTCTCTCGGCGGATCAATAATCCTGAACGGCGGTACAGTAAACGCAACAGGTACTGTAAAGACAAATTCGCTTGAAATACATAATGACGGTGTGCTGAACGCAAATGCGACAACTGCATCTTTTGAGGGTGTGGCTGTCAATGTCAGCCGTGGCATTACTGTTGACGGCAACGGCAGTCTTACTGCAGTAGGTTGTGCTAATGAATCTACGTTAAACAGTGCAATATTGCTTACCAGTAATTTCGACAAAATTTCCGTCAGCGAAAACGGCAGTATTACTGTGCCTGAAGGCAATGCAGCAAGAGTCGGAATATACTACAGCGGAAACAACGGCGACGGAATGGATGCCGAAATAAGCGGCGGTAAGGTCACTGCTTACGGTGCTAAGTATGGCATTTACAAAGTAAACCTTATAATGAGCGGTACAGGCTCGGTTTACACTACGGGCGGTTCATACGCTATCGGACAAACTTCGCCGGAAATAGACATGGATGAATTAATAGTAAGGGGTTCTGCCGATTTCAAGGCTGAGGAAAGTGCTGTGACAGGCGAGGTCGAGCTTAAGGACGGCTATTATGAGATTGGCGGAGCAGACGCTAAGACGGTAGTTATAAAGCCTGATACTTCTCCCCGTATAATACTCGGAAAGCAGACAGGAATATTCAAGACGGAAGAGTATGAAATAATTGAAGGCATGACTGATACCAAGCTCAAGGGTACGGTTTACTTTGATATTACTCTGAAGAATATGAGCGATGAAGAGTTTGCAGACGCAAGAGGCTATTTCGGCGGCGATGAACCCGATTTATCAGCAAGCATAATCAAGACCGATTACGGCTGGGTGTGCATGGTCTGCGATACCGAGTTTTCGGTTACATACGACACTGATAATACTCTTACAATAAAGTGCGGAGATATTGTATCCAATACCGTTCAGGTAAAGTCGAATGCAAACCGTTTCAACAAGGTTACACAGGGTGACAACACAAACAGAACGGTTTTCTATACAAACACTTCGCAGGAAGAGAAGGACAATTACAAGCTTGTAAGCACCTATACGGTTGACAGTGAAAGCATAAGCTATAACTGGTACAGTACGAACAGTGCATACAGTGCAGATGAGCTCGGTGCGGCAGTATCCGGAAGCAACGGCGAATTCAAGCTTGCGGATAGTATTCCTGCCGGAAATTATGTTCTGTATTGTGATATAACCTATTCAGACGGTGGCAGCACAGAAACTGTTACAGAAAAATTTACATTTACATATAAAGAATGTGCACATGAAAACGGTTATTCCGACGGTAAATGCACAAACTGCGGAGCGTTATGTGATCACAGCAATATTGACATTAACACGGGTAAGTGTAACGAGTGTGCGCATCAGTTTGTTGCTACAATCAGCACAGACGGCAGTGCGCCGACAGGCTATGACACGCTCGCAGACTGCCTTGACAGCATTACTGCCGATACCGGAAGCTATGTTAAGATCTATCAGGATATCGGCGATGCATCGGCAACTGCAACTTTAGATACTATAGATGTAAATCACAATGTTATGATCGACCTTAACGGTCACAAGCTGAACAATATCAAGCTTGGGGTCAACAAAGACGTCACGCTTACATTAACCGGCACAGCGGGCAGTTATGTTACGCAGGTGTATGTTCGCAAAGGCGGATCGTTTATAATTGACAGCGTTGCAAATGTAGAATTTGATACAATTTTTGTTGAGGCAGGTGCAGGGCTTGCTGTAAACGATGGTGCAAAAGTAACTACAGCGTCTTTGACTGTGAAGGCATCCGTGAATGATGACGGAACTACAACGACATCTGTAAAGCTTGCTACGGGAATGAAGATAGGTGGGCTGACATATTGGCGCCAAGATGGTTCCGGATTACTGAAATTAGGCAATCTTCTTGATGTTACCCGGCAGGCACTGCAATATGACGAAAGTGGCGAGTATCATGATCTTTATAAAGAATTTGTAAGTAAGGGTTTACCCGTTGCGCTTACTGTTGTAGAGCATACTGACGCTGACCACAAATACGGCAGTGGAACAGGCAGGTGCGAGAAGTGCGGAAAGCCCTGCGAGCATGGCGGTGATATAAACACGGACAACGGCATCTGTTCAATCTGCGGTGCGGTTGTGTCTGTCGCACTCTATACAAGTGCAGACGGAAACTTATCATCTTATTTAGATGCTGATGGGCTTGACTCTATACTGAATGAATACAACGGAAGCGGCACGATAAAGCTGTTTAAGGATTATTCTAAACCAAGCGCTCAGTATGACTTATACGGAGAGCTTACAATTGACGTAAACGGACGCCAATTTAATATCCGGAGTATTACTCCTTGCAAAAACGGAAAGCTTACGATCAAAAACAGCGGCAATCCGGTTATGCTCGGTTGTAATGTATATCCGACAAACGACGCTTCATACGCCGGCGGTACGCTTATAATAGACGGCGATGTAGTTTTAGACACTTCGATCTATGTATATGATTCGAGTACGGTTATACTGAAAGACGGTACATATACTGCCGGACTTTACGCAAGGGACAGCAAGACATTATATGATATGCTCGGCGAGGGTAAGGCTTTCTTCAAGACTGACGGAACTCTTTTCAATGCAAGCGTTAAGGAAATATCAAGCAGTGAAACGCTGACAGTCAAAGACCACAGCCATACCTATACTGACGGCAAGTGCGACTGTGGATATGTTTGCCCTCACAGCGATGTTGACAGCAAAACGGGCAAGTGTAACGAGTGTGAATATCAGTATGCGGCTGTTATCGTAAAGGACGGGGCTGTAGCTTCCGTTTATAAGGAAACTGAGATGGAAGCGGCTTTTGAAACGGCTGACAGTGACGCAAACACCGGCTGTACATTAAAAGTATACAAGAATTATACAGGCAGCTATACAACACTCAGCGGTAAGTTCACGCTGTGGATCGCTGAGAAAGCCAATGTAGGTACGTTAACTGTTTCGGGAGATATAACCGTTACGGGATCGGGAAAAAATAATAGTTTTTATGGCGATTTCAAAGTAGCGAACGGCGGTAAGCTGACATTTGACGAAAACTGCGGCGCTATGGGAACTGTGTCGGTAGGTGCAGGTACATTTGACTGCTATTGTTCAATCGGCATAACACTCAATATAAACGATGCAAGCAGTGACGTAATTCTTCACGGCGGATCTTTCAGAAAAATATGCTATAACGGCGGCGGGGACAGAGCAAACGCAGAAATACTGACTTTGTTGGCTGAGAACCGTATGTTTATGAAGTATCCCAATGCTGAGCCGATAGACGGCTCAAAAACACTGTTGAAAGACGGTCTTGCAACTGTTTTTATAGCATCACATGAAGATCACAGTTACGACAGCACAACGGGCAAGTGTACGATTTGCGGTAAGCGGTGCGGTCATACGGATGTTGACAGCAAAACAGGTGTATGCCTTACCTGCGAATATCAGCTTACTGCGGGCGTTTCGGGCGTGGGAACAGCGAAGTATTTCGATAATATAGACAACGCTTTTACTGCGGCATTATCGGCGGAAAACAACGGCTGTACGCTGACATTGTATAAGCACTGCGAGATAACACAGAGCGTAGAAATCGGCAATACAACGGTTACTGTCGATGTGAACGGATATTCACTCGGCGGAGAGGCGGATATAAGTGTAACTAACGGTGGTGTGCTGTACCTTAAGGACAGCAGGAAAAGCACCTACTACGGATGCATAGACGCACCTTTTAGTGTAAACGGCGGTACGCTTATAAACGGTACTGCAGACGGCGGCAGTTCAGCCGCAGATGTACTCAATTTAGTCATTAACAGTGCTAAGTGTGTCGAAATATACGGCGGCATATTTGAGAATGTTTATATTGCACACGCAAGCGGTGTAGCTTTATACGGCGGAAGGTACAACACCATCTGCGGCGAGGAAAGCAACAGCACACCTGTAAACGATCTGCTTGCAAAGGGTTATGCATTTGCGACCTTAAACAGTGTCACACATCTCCCCGAAAGTATAGTTGACGGCAGTGCGAAGACGATCGGCGGAAACCTTACAAATGTCATGGTTGTAGCGCATACTCATACATACACCGAAACAAATACCAAGTGTGCGTGCGGTGCTGTGCTTTATGCAAAGGTGACATCAGCCGACGGTACTACTGACGAGTATTTTGACAGCATTGAAGAAGGCTTATTATATGCCGATAAGGCTGAAAACAAGGGCTGTGTTTTCACTCTTGTAACAAGCGGTAAGCTTAAGGACTATATTACACTGTCAAACGGTCAGTTTACGATTACCGCAAATAATTACGGTACTATCGGTAATTATTACGGTGGGCGAATAACTATTGACGGTGCAGATGTTGTTGCCAAAGGTCATCTGTTAATCAAGTGCGAGATATATGTGAACAGCGGTTCTCTTACGTTGCCTGAAGACTCAAGTACCCGATTTGGTCAAATTTATATATTAGGCGGTACTGTAAACATCAGCGAAGGCGTAAATGCCGACAATAATGCCGGTGCTGATAATTTGATTATAGCCAATGACGCAACCGACGCAAAGGTGACTATAGGCGGCGGTACTTACGGCCGTATCGTTCTCGGACAGCATAAATTTAAGGACGTGCTTGTAAGCGGTGCGTGTGTTATAAGGTATGATAACTCGTCAGATTCGACTGCGGAGAAAACAGCAACGGCTTTATTATACAGCGATATAGCCGAAAAAAATAATTTTGACTCCGAAAACGGAACTGTAAGCTATTATCTGTTTACCAAGTGCGAGCATAAGAATGAGGACGGCAGTTATGCCTTTAATGAGGGCGGTATATGCAAATACTGTGGCTCTGAGTTTGCCGCAAGCGTAAGCTATACGGTTGACGGAAGTGCAAAGACAGAGCTGTTCGGTGATATTTATGACGCTTTTGACAAGGCTAATGAGATAGGTACGGCTACAGTAACGCTGTATAAGGATATTACAGACAAATGTACACAGGAGATTACCGTTATGGGCAATGTAACGCTTGAACTGAACGGTAAAACACTGGGTGGTCGTTATGGCATAGCGCGTATACCGGTATCTGACGGTGGCACGCTTACTGTAAACGGCGATGGCGATATGGATACACCTATTTACGTTAATGAAAACTCAAAATTAGTCATTAACGGCGGTGGATACTTCAATTCTGTGTCAGTTAAAAAAGGAGGCAACGCAGAAATAGGCGGCGGCACTATACGAGGTCTGTCCGTTCGCGGTAACGTAAAACTCAGCGGCGGTAAATTCAACGACATCGAGATACTTAACGGCAATCTTGAATCTGTTCTGGCTGACGGTTATGCTTATAAAGTGGACGGCGGTGCATGGCTTTCAATTGCAGAACGTGCAGAGAGCGTTTATAGCAGTTTGAATAACAACGATAAACCGTTGAGTGTAGAAGAAGCGCCGATAAAGAGTGCAAGTATTGCGTGGGCAGACGAAGGAACGTCTGTTATATACCGTAACGGAGAGAAATATTTATACGTCAATGTTACATACAAATTGGCGGACGGTTCAAGGGGTGTAACCTATTCGGATTTCGTAAACGGCAATAATCGCATTAAAGATTATAATTTGTACACTAAATATATGGTACACTGTTATGAAATCGGTAAGCTTGCGGCGGAAGACGGTGAGGTTGAATATTACACTGTACTTAAGTGCAACGGATACGAATATAAGTCGAATGTGCTTAAGCTTACACTTGCGACCTGCTCACACCCGAAGGATAGCTTTTCATACGAAAACAACGGTTTGGTAATCTGCGGTATATGTGACGCATTGATAGAAGCCGAGGTAGTAGATGCTGACGGCAAGTCGTTAGGCTATGCGGATATAGAGAGTGCCATAAAGCTGGCACAGGAGAACGAGGGCAGCACTGTAAAGCTGATGTCGGAAGGAGTATCTTCTGCTAATGAGTTCACTACTGTGACAGGCGGCAGGTTTACTGTTGACTTTAACGGTAAGAAGGTATTTTATCAGTTCGCTGTCAACGGCGGTGACGTGACTTTCACTTCTTCGGTAAAACAAGACGATGTAGAAAATCTGATAAGCGGAATCACAGTTAACGGAACTGACACTAAGGTTACAATTGACGGTAAAATCAAGCTGGGAAGTGTAACATTAACAAGCGGTGCGCTTGCAGTAAACAGTACCGATGGTTATATTAAAGAACTGTCAATAAATGGCGGAACGACTGTTATAAACGGTGCAAATATTGATGCACTGAAAACTAACGGCGGAGACACGGTCATCAATAATGTTGAAGCCAATTCTTTAAGCGTGAATATCAACGGGTCCGGTAGCATCTCTATCGTAACCGGTACGTTCTACAGCACCACTTGCACAACAGACAGCGGTTATACTTTAGGTATGGCAATTGCGAGTGGAAGTGTAGTTTGTGCCAATGATATAAATGGCTTTACTATTTACACATACGATGCTATTCAGACCATGACCAAAACCGATAGAATTTTTGTTGAAAAGTGCGTTCATAAGGACGGAAGCGGCAGTTATGTGCTTGACGGTAATCCCTGTCCTTACTGCAATGAGGAAATCGTTGCAACTGTAAGCTATACGGCAAACGGCGGCGAAGAGACGGATCTGTTCAGCGATATTTATGACGCTTTTGACAAGGCTAATGAGGTAGGTACGGCTACTGTAACGCTGCAGAAGAACATCACGGACGATATTACAGATACGATAGCTGTTACAGGCAATGTTACGCTTGAACTTAACGGTAAAAGGCTCTCACAACCCGGTACTGATGTATGGTATTCCATAGAAGTAACGAGCGGTAAGCTGACCGTTAACGGCAGTGGCTTAATAAAACGTGTTGCCGTTCGCAACAGCGGCGATGCGGAAATCAACGGTGGTACTTTCTCTGACTTCATAATTAAAGACGGCGGTAACGCTGTAATTAAAGGCGGTCAATTCTACAGCTTACAGGTTTCAGGCGAAGGCAGAAACGTAGGACAGCTTCTTGCGGACGGCTATGCCTATTGGAGTTTTATCGATTCCGGCATCTGGTCTACTATTGCAGAGCGTGAAAAGCAGGATATAGCTAATGTAGAAGTAAAGGAAGCGCCGATAAAGAGCGCAACGGCGACAGTAGATAAGACTGTACTGTACCGCAACGGCGGAGGTGCACGGCAGATCTTATTTAACTTCAATGTTAATACAAGCGACGGATACACGATAAGCGATGCCAATAAGGTCAGAGTCGGTTTATATGTCGGCGATACCTTAATAAGAGAGAGCGACTTCGGCGGAAATTCATCTACGTTTGCAAATGCAAGTGAAATTTCCGATACTGACGGCACTGTAAAGGCACATCTTGTTATCAAGCTGAACGGATATGAGTATGTGACGAATGATGTCGAGTTTGAAATAGCGACCTGTACGCATCCGTATGACGCATTAACGACAGACGAGTATGATTACTATCGTTGTTCGTTATGTGATGCCGGCATAAATGCGATACTTGTTAAAACAAACGGCGACAAGGCATGCTATACCGACAATGTGCCCGAAGCATTTGAAGCGGCACAGCTTGAGGAGAACAACGGCTGTACATTAGAATTATACAGAGGTGTGAACAGAGACTGTGAGGTCACACAGGGCAGCTTTACCGTTTTATTCAAGAAAACGGGAAGTGCATCTGCTGTGATCAAAGTAAGCGGCGGAAATGCCAAGTTCACGGGAGATGACGGCTGTACATTGTCGAAGTATCCGGGAAGCTCTGTGGGATATCTCATAGCTGTAACGGGCGGCACGGTAACGTTTGATAATATAACTATCGACGATGACAGTATCAGCGTAAGCGGCGGCAAGACTGTTATAAACGGCGGTACTTATAATAAGCTGAGCGTCAGCGGAGGTACGGTCACTATAAACAGCGGTACATTCAACGGCATAAATGTAAGCGCAGAGGGTAAGACACTGTACGACCTGCTCGGCGAGAACAAGGCGTTTGCGACAAGCGACGGAAAGCTGTTTGACGCAAGCAAGGTTTCGGAAAGCGATAATTCACTTACGGTAATCGACCACAGCGAGCATGAGTATGACGAAACGGGAAGGTGCGGCTGCGGTTATCAGTGCCCGCATGATGACGTTGATACCAAAGCAGGCGTGTGCAGAGAGTGTAACACAAAGATATACGCTGCAATCACTGTAAAGAGTGAGACCGGAACAACGGTAAAATACTTTGCAAAACTTACGGAAGCATTTGAGTTTGCGGCAAAGAACGAAAACAAGGGCTGTACGCTGAAAATGCTCAGAGATTTCTTCGATAGAAATACTGACATTAACGTAAACGGCGGAAAACTTACTGTCGATATGAACGGCTTTGGTGTCTATATCAATAGCTTTAACGGATCCGGAACCCAAATCACTATACGCAGTGACAGTAAGTGTACTTTTGGGGTTGAAAATGGATTTAGCATGGACGGCGGCACTGTTACTTTCTCGGGAGAGGTCAGCGTAGTTTGCCAGAATGTGAAATTAAATGCCACATACTTCTCCTCCTATGTTGAAATGCTGGATATTGACACGCTGATTTTAGAAGATGGTGTTCCGCTTAAACAGTTGGCAAGAATCACGAATGCTAATATCGCTAATATAAACTGCTCAAGTGAAATTTATCTTTATCAAATTTTAGCGAGCGGCAGCCGTGTCGATTCTCAGCTGTACAGCGCTCTGAAAGCAAACGCTTCGTCAAACTTCGATAACGTAAGAATAATAAGATGCGACCACCCGGACGGTGTGGGCAGAGATAACCGTTGCATATACTGCAATTCATTGATCGCTGCAAGCGTAAGCTATACCGAGAACGGAGCGGAAAAGACAGAATATTTTGTTAAGGAAGATCTGGGAAAGGCGTTTGCCAAGGCAAACAGCGTTGCAAGTGCAACAATAACAATGCTGATGTCTTCCGTTTATGATACAGACTACCTCAATGTTACAGGTGATGTTACACTTATTGCAAATGGCGATAACGCCATCTTGTATAATACAGTAAAGGTCGCCGATGGCGGTAAGCTGACACTTAGAGGCAACGCCAATATTTTCGCTGTAATTGCCGAGCCGGGCTCCAGGTTGACTGCCGAAGAAGCCACAAGAATCGCATATCTCACCGTAAACGGCGGAGATGTTAAGCTCAGCGGCGGACAATATGATAACATTACGGTAAAAGATGGCAAGATAACAGATATTCTCGGCAACGGCTATGCGTATAAGAAAACAGAGGGCGGTGCATGGCTGACGCTTAAAGAACGTGAGGTGTCGGAAGTAAGCGGTGTTACCGTTACTAAGGCGCCGATAGTAAAAGCAACGCTTAGCACAGAAATAAACAAGCTGTATCGCAACAGCAACGCAAACCCCACGCTGAAGTTCAACCTTGCTCTTGCTCACGGCTCGAACCTGAACGACTCGTATGTAAGTAAGAGATACGGTATAAACTCCTATGTAAGCGGAGATATAATTTATAGCAGCTTAAGCGCACTTGTAAAGGACGCTAAATTGTCGGCAGACGAAATAATTGATAAGGCAGGCGACAGCGATGTTGCTGAGATATACTACGTAGTTACTACCGGTGACGGCTATGAAATAAAGTCGAACACTGTAAGCATAGACCTTGTTGACTGTGATCATTCTCAGGTGGTCGATCCTACAGCGGACAAGGAAACCGCAGGTAATATTACTACGCCGACATATTGCGAGATATGCAAGAGCAAGTTCAATGCAAAGATAACAAAGGGCGACGATGTCAGGTATTATAACGATCTTGACGAGGCTGCGAAAGACGCTCAGAAGAGCGAAAACGAGGGCTGTACCTTATATCCGCTTTATAACAAGAACGGATACGGCGGTCAGTTAGTCATAACCGAAGGTAACTTCACGCTCAAGTACGCAGTTCGTACAGCGTTCTCACGTCCGATCATCATAAACGGCAAGGCAAAGCTGACGGTTACGGGACGTTGTGCGGTGACAGCGTTTGAGAATCAAGACGCATTCATAGTGCGGGGCGGTGATGTCACATTTGACGGGCTTGCAACAGGCAGCAATGTGACCATAAACGGCGGAAATGTTACAATGGCCGCAAACAATATAAATTGCCTTACTATACACGGCGGTAATGTATCCATTTCGTCAGGTGGGTTTGCCGAAATCGTAACTACGGTCAGTGATAAGGTGATAGCCGATTATATCGATCACGGCTTCTGGGTACAGGACAGAGGAACAAAAGAGTGGATAGATATATACAGTCTTAATAAGGCAACGGCATCATCGACAAGCGGTCTTACGGTACGGGTGTGTCCGATGCAGATAATTCAGCCGAGGAATAATGTATATTACACCAACGGCTATTATCCCGGCGACATACCGTCACTTCAAATAAGTGCAGTGCCGTGGTATTCAGGCGAGGTCAACGCAGATGTTGCTTATCAGTGGATCGGCATTGATGAAAACGGCAACGAAACAGAGATAGAGGGTGCTACAGACAGAAAGCTGTCGCTCGAAAATCTCACAACGGGCAGGTACTACTGCCGTCTTACCTACAGCAATGCTACAACGGCGGGAGTTTCGATGAAGTCGGACGTTGTAACGGCTACGATAACCGAATGTGAGCATTCCGGAGGAGAGGCTACCTGCACCGAAAAGGCAAAGTGTGAAATATGCGGTGCGGAGTATGGCGAACCTCTCGGTCACGACTATGTTGTAATTAAAGTAGTTGAGCCTGACTATCGCAACGAAGGCTACAGCGTATTTGAATGCACAAGATGTAAGGATTCATATATCGGAAACCGTGTTCCCGTAAAGCCTATTCCCGATGTGGAAGAAATAGCGGTTGAAAAGACGACATACAATGAAGTCGATATAAGCTGGAAGAATATAAGCGGTGTTGACGGATATTATGTCGAATGCTATGTCGGCAATCAGTGGAAGCAGATCGGCTTCAGCACGGACGGCGACAGAGTAGCGGCAAAGCTGAGCGGTCTTTCTGCAGGCCTTAAATATAAGGTAAGGATAGCGGCTTATGCAGGAAGCTTCACCGGCAAGTTCAGATATTTCTATATCGATACCATTCCTTCTCCCGTATGGAATATAAATACGGTGAAGGCTACCGATGAAACGGTAAGAATAAGCTGGAACAGAAACACCAGAGCGGACGGCTACAAGGTAGAGTGGTACATTGATAATCAGTGGGCTGCAAAGACTGTTACCGGCAGCAATAATATAGCGGCGGTTATAGACGGACTTTGTGCGGGAACACGATATAAAGTAAGGGTAAGCGCATATAAGGGCGACCTTTACAGCCCGTATACATACGGCTATATCGATACGCTCCCGTCAAAAGTTACGGGTATTACGCAGGCAGTAACATCTTCTTCGTTTACGCTTACATGGGATAAGAACGAAAGTGCAGACGGTTATACTGTTCAGTACTATGCAGACGGTAAGTGGAATGAAAAGACGCTGACCGGCAATAACAAAACTACCGTTACAATAGGCTCGCTTAAGGGCTACAAAACCTACAAGGTCAGAATAAAGGCTTATAAGGGTGAGCTTAAGAGTGCATTTGACGACATCTATATCACTACCGCTCCGACAAAGGTCAGCGGTCTTAAGGTAAAGAGCGCAGTTGACTCAAAGGCAGTAGTTATATGGAATGCGGATGCAACCGCTGACGGATATAACGTAGGATATTATATTGGCGGTAGGTGGCTCGAAAAGACCATAACCGATAATAAGACAGCAATGGCTGTGCTTGGCGGACTTACACCTTACAGCACATATAAAGTAAGGGTAAGAGCGTATAAGGGCAATCTGTACGGTGATTGCAGCTATACTACGGTTACTGCAGTGCTTTCACCGGTAACCGATATCAAGGTTGTATCGGCAAAGAGCAACTCTATAACCGTTAAGTGGGGTAAAAACGCCAGTGCAGACGGATATAAGGTTGAAATCTACAAAGGCGGCAAGTGGGTCAAAAAGACGTTAAAGGGCAGTGCAAATGCTACTGTCACTATTGACGGACTCAGGGCCGGAAGCGTGTATAAGGTAAGGATTGCGTCTTATAAGGGTGCAAATACAAGCGCTTATACTTATGCGAATGTGAATACAGCCAAATAAGCTGACAGTAAAAAAAAGAGAACACCGGGCGACCGGTGTTCTTTTTTGTGTATCAGATGCGTTTTTACTATAAGAACAAACTGAGCCGTAAGCAAGAGTGCTTACGGCTCGATTTGCATAATTATAACGTTAATATCCGCCGGTAACGTGACCTTAGCCGAGCTGAAACAGCCGGAACGGCGAATTTGGTGCGGCTCACAGCCGCCGCTTACTTGAAGTATCTGTTCAGCAGACCCTCGAAAGCCTTGCCGTGTCTTGCTTCGTCCTTAGCCATCTCGTGAACTGTGTCGTGGATAGCGTCAAGATTTAACTGCTTTGCTCTCTTTGCGAGGTCGAGCTTGCCCTGTGTAGCACCGTGCTCTGCGGCAACTCTCTTTTCGAGGTTTTCCTTAGTCGATGCGCTTACAACATCGCCTAAAAGCTCTGCAAACTTTGCTGCGTGTTCAGCCTCTTCCCAAGCTGCCTTTTCGTAGTAAAGGCCTACCTCGGGGTAACCTTCTCTGTGAGCGGCTCTTGCCATAGCGAGGTACATACCTACCTCTGTGCATTCGCCCTCGAAGTTTGCCTTTAAGCCTGCAAGAATCTCTTCATCCTCAACTGCCTTTGCAACGCCTACCTTGTGCTCGTCTGCAAATACAAGCTTATCGTTTTCCTTAAGCTCTGTGAATTTGCTGCCGGGAACCTTGCACTGGGGGCAGAACTCGGGAGGTGTATCTCCCTCATGAACGTAACCGCATACCGGACATACCCACTTTTTCATAGTAAATTACCAATCCTTTCATTGTGATAAAATCTTTATTTTCTCATTGTTGTTAGCAAAATCAGTAACGCTTACTGATTTGTTGATTTTATTATAACCGATACTTCGGCGTTTGTCAAGAGGTTTTTGAAAATTTTTTTGTAAAAAATAGGTTAGTTGAGGCTTACTTGTGGGCGAGGTTTTGGAAGGGTTGGCGAGGGGCGAGTTGTGATTGTGAGAAGGCTGTGGGGATGTCAGTAATCGGTGTAACGATCCCTCAGTCTTGCGACAGATAGGGTTGAGCGGATATTAACGTTGATTAAATCGCAGAATGTTGCAATTTATAATAAGAAAAAGTCTTGTCGCAATCCAGCTCCCTTTGGCAAGAGAGCCAAGAATGTTTGCGATTTGCTACATTTTGCGAAACCAGCAAAGTGTTTATAAGCCAAGTTTGGCGTTTGCAGTTTATATGCGGTTGTGATGAATTGTAGGAATATTCGTAGGGGAGTGTCTGTGTGTGCTTTTTGGTTTCGCATCCGTGCGAAACTTTGGGCACACACTTAAGGCATCCTTGCCTTGCTTGCCCCTCCCGAAACATCATTGCAATTATCAAAAATCAAGTTAATATATAAAAATGAAAATTTGATTGCAATCCGCTATTGATGATTGATAGATTAAAAACGCTGAGAAAATCAATAACTACGGTGCAACGGGAGGGGCAAGCCCCTCGCCCTACGAAAAGTGGGTGGGATAGTGCGGATACAGAATCATATCGGAGAATACAGATGTTAGCATTACGAAAAGTGAGAGGAATAATGCGGTTTTGGAAGTTTAGGGCGGCGAGGGGGATTACCGTTTTCAGCCGATTAAATACCGTTTGTGCCTTTTCGTTGCAATTGCCGAGAAAAACGATTATAATTAATATGTGAGAATATGGTTATAATTACGGCTAAGAGAAAAGGAGAGCTTATGAGAAAAACAAGCGAAAAGATATTACGGGCACTGCTTGCGGTATCGGTACTTGCAACGGCTGTGCTATCGAGCGGTTGTCTTGACGATGAGGAGGAGATTTCCGACAGCACGGCAAGCGACAACAGGCAGACGAGTGACAGCGGCAATGCGGAAAGCAGCGAAGGCAGTGATAATAAATATGACGGAAGTGTTACGGGCAGTCGTGCGTCAAAGCTGACGTTCAGCGGCTCGGACGGGATAAGCATTGCAAGAAAACAGCGTGAAGCCGAAAAACCTATGGGCGAGGACGGCACACAGACGGTATTCGTTTATATGTGCGGAAGCGACCTTGAAAGCGAGAACGGGCTTGCGAGCGGCGACATTGAGGAAATGATTGCAGGGTCACAAAGCGAGAACGTGAAGTTCGTCATTCAGACGGGCGGTGCCGGAGCGTGGGCGGATACATACGGCATCTCTGCCGAAAAGACACAGCGTTATGTTGTAACCGGCGGAGAAATAAGCCTTATCGAAGAAAAAGAGTCTGTCAATATGGGCAAGGAGGATGTGCTTGTCGATTTTTTAAGCTGGGGTATAGAAAACTATGCGGCGGCTAAAATGGGGCTTATCTTCTGGAATCACGGCGGAGGAAGTATAAGCGGCGTGTGCTTCGACGAACTTAACGAGAACGATTCGCTGTCGCTTGAGGAGATAGACACTGCGCTTACCTCAATATACGATAAGATGACGGATAAGTTTGCGTTCATCGGCTTTGACGCTTGCCTTATGGCAACGGTCGAAACGGCGAATATGCTTGTTCCGCACGCTGACTATATGTTTGCATCGGAAGAAACAGAACCCGGTTACGGCTGGGATTATACCGAGATAGCAGGCTTTATGGAAAGTAATCCGACAGCGGATACAGCCGAACTCGGAAAGACGGTCGCTGACAGCTTTATGGCATCGTGCGAGGCTATCGGCGCAGGCGGCGAGGCTACGCTTTCGATAACGGATCTCAGCCGAATAGACGAACTTGTAAAGGCGGTGAATGACGCCGCCGAGGAAATGAACGATATTTCTTCCGACCCTGCACTGCTTGCAAATGCGGTAAGAAGCATCTATACCGTAAGAGCATACGGCAGTAACAACGATACAGAGGGATATACCAACATGGTGGATCTCGGCTCTATGATAGCGGCTACGGTATCGGACGACAAGGCGGACAAGGTTATGTCGGCGCTTGAAAAGGCGGTAGTGTATAACATCTACGGCGAGGACAAGGACGGCTCAACGGGGCTTTCGACCTACTATCCGTTCGGCGTTTCAGGCTCTAACGAGCTTGCCACATTCGGCAAGGTGTGCGTAAGCCCGTACTATATGACGTTTGTTGACAGAATCGCATACGGCGCACAAAACGGCAGTACGGACGGGTACAGCGGTGAAAAAACATGGCTTGCGGACGGTGCGGTGTACTGGAGCGACGGGGATTATTCCGACTACGAGAGCAACTGGGAGCATTACAACAACAAGACCGACAACATGGGCTTCTGCGGTGATAAGAGCAGTGTGCAGATAGATGTCGGACCTGTGCTTGATGATGAAGGAACGTTCTACTTTAATGTTACGGACGATACTATAAACAACCTTGCGAGTGTAAACTGCTCAGTTTACCGTGTTGACGAGGAAACGGGCGAGCTTATCGAATTCGGTGTTGACCAGAGTACAAAGGTTGATTTCTCATCGGGACTGGTCGAGGATAATTTCAGCGGTCAGTGGTATATGATCGAGAATAATCTTATCCCTATGTTCATAGTGGAGAAGAACGGAAACAGCTCGGTTTACACATCTCCCGTGAAGCTCAACGGCAAGGAAACAAATCTGCGTATAGCTATGACGCAGGACGGCAATGCGTATGACATAACGGCGCTTGGAACATGGGACGGTGTAAACGAAAACGGCGAGTCGGCAAGAAGCGTTGTTCCGCTTAAAGAGGGAGATGTCATAGTGCCGATATTCAACACCTACGACAGCGAGGGTAACTTTGCAGGCAAAGCCGAGGGCGATGAATGCACCTACAGCGGCGACAATATGATAGAGTTTGTCAATCTGCCTGCAGGCGACTACAGATACAGTTTTGTTATAAACGACATTTACGGAAACGTGTGCTATACAGGCTTCACGGTGTTTACGACAGACGATGACGGGAATGTGTTCTTTACGCCGGAGGAGTAGTAAAAACAGCAAGCTGTATCGATCACGCATTTTTCTTTTACAAAAAAACTAAGAGGAGAACCCCTATGCCAAACCGGATCATCACAGATATTTCAGATTATATCTTTGTGTCAGGAGAACCTCAAAAGGTCGATGCGATTTTTCTGCCGGGCGGCTCACACCCTGAACAGCCCGAATATGCCGCAGAATTATACCGACAAGGTTTGACTGATTGGATAGTCCCGTCAGGAGGAGTAAGCGTTAAAGAGGAAAAATGGCACGGCGTCCGCTCAAAAGCGGAAATTTATAGTGGCGATTACCGGTCAGACTGCGAGTTTTTTACAGATGTACTCGTAAAAAACGGCGTTCCGCAGACTGCGATCATTGAAGAAAGCAAGTCGGGGCATACCCGTGATAACGCATTTCTCTCTCGTAAAGCCGTTGATGAAAAGGGCATAATGATAAAAAGCGGTATAATTGTTTGTAAAGCCTTTCATGCTCGCCGATGCTTAATGCTGTATCAAATGGCTTTCCCGAATGTTGATATGACGGTCTGCCCCGTACATTGCTATAACATCACCAAAGAAAACTGGTATACGACCGAAAAAGGAACCGATCGAGTGCTCGGTGAGCTTGCACGGTGCGGAAATCAGTTTGTCGGCGATCTCAAGACTTATCTTGATCTGATATGAAAATACTGTGCTGCCTTCAGTAAAAACAGCAAGCCGTATCAAGTTTCGGCTTTCTCGTTTGTGATAAAATGAATACAGTCGAAAAGACGGAAGAAGGCTGTAAGGGGGAAAACAGATGAGTGAGATAAACGAATGGTGTATGAATATTCAGAATATTGTTGACGACATAGACAGGTGTATCAGAAGCGGCGAGGACGAAAGGCTGACACTCGGCAGGCTGTCGCAGACGCTTGGCTACTCGGAATACTATGTTTCAAGGAAATTCAGCGAAATATCGGGAATGAAGCTCAGGGATTATATGAGATACCGCAGGCTTGCTTTTGCGCTGAGGGAACTGAGAGATACCGACAAGGGCATACTTGACATAGCACTTGACTATGGCTTTACATCTCACGAGGCGTTCACAAGGGCATTCAAAGCGGCATACGGAATTACTCCGAGCGCTTACCGCTTACACCCTGTACCTGTAATTCTCCGCACAGCTATAAGACCTTTCGACTGCTATCTTTTAGGTATAGGAGGAACAGGTATGGCACAGACAAACAGTGATATTAAGGTGTATTTCGTAACGATACCGGCTCATAAATTCCTGCATATCAGAAACTTCGAGAGTATAGGGTATTTCGACTTCTGGGAAAAGCAGAGCCATATTCCCGGACAGGACTGCGAAACGATATGCGGACTGCTTGACAGTATCAAGGGTAAGCTCGACGATATGGGCGGTAATGAGGCGAACAGCGGAAGCGGTCAGGTCATGGCGTACATAAACGAGCCTGAGGGAAGAATATGCAGCTGGGGCATTCCGCTGGCTGAGGCTTACGGCGTAAGGCTTCCTGCCGACTACAGCGGAGAGATACCAAGGCAGATGCAGATTATGGACGTGCCTGAGGGCGAGTATATCGTGTTTGAGCACGGACCGTTCGACTTTCAGACCGAAAACAGTGCTGTTGAAGCGAAAATTGAGCAGGCTATGAAAGACTTTGACTATGAAAAGTCGGGCTACGAACTTGACAAAACGCAGGGCAGGGTGTTCTACTTCTATCACGACTGCAGGAGATACTGGAAGTATATAAGGCCTGTGAGAAAAATCGGATAAACGGAAAACCGCCTTTTAATCGGGGCGGTTCTTCGGATTATGCAGGGCGATGCACTTGACACCGACTTGATTTTGTGTTATATTATAGATACAAAAAGAGGGAAACGACAGACGGTCGCTCCCATAAAAGTGGTTTTGAAATAACCGCCTCAGTTTGGTAGCGAGGGCGGTTATTTCTTTTTATTAAAAGAAATGATTGTGAATATCATAACTGTGAAAGCAGTGAGAAATATTCCTATCTGTGTTAAATCACTTAGCGTTATGTACACAGCTTCACCTC
>OJNR01000734.1_pt1 | contig 20179 bp, 20 predicted proteins | sample 1597901 | NCBI WGS metagenome assembly OJNR01 (sample SAMN01915223, study PRJEB22387) | human gut metagenome | isolation source: stool | host: Homo sapiens | place: USA | reverse complement strand
AACGAATATTTAAAAACATGGGAAAAAGTAAAGGAAATAATGGCTCAGAGCTTCATCGATTAAAACCTATGCAAGAATATGATGAAGCTACTTTCAATAGACTTTATAAAGTCTGTAAGCCAGTGATTAGAAATCTTACCAGACAGATTGATTATAAAAGGTTTAATCTTACACCAGATATAATTCAGTCTTATTTCTGGGACAAGATGTTATTTGTTTTTAATAAATACTATGGTGAATGTACTGAAGAACATCTCAAAGCAAGGATTCTTGCTTCCTTGAGTACATTTAAGAATAAATTGCTTCGTTCTGCATACGGAGAACAAGCAGAGTATAATCAAAGCCTCTTTAAACTGGATGATTTATTCGATAATGACAAAGAACTAGAAGATGATAGTGAAGAAGAGAAAGCTAAATCCGAAATGATAGATATGATGTATACTTATATGAAAAATAAACTTTCTCCGGATGCTTATCTTTTATTCGAAGTATTAATTACTCCTCCCCCCTTCATTAAAGAGAGACTCGGAAATAGTACAAGGATTACTAATATAATGCTCATAGAATTTTTCGAAATGCCTAAGACTAATGAATCCATGAGATATATTTCTGAACTTAGACAGGATATACAGTATTGGGAAGATAGAGCTAAGGAAGAACTTAGATATTAACACAAAAGAAAAGGGACGTTTCCCAACGTCCCTTTCCGAGTGTTTACTCTAAACAAACTATGCAAAACAAAAACAAAACAAGAGTTTACTTAGACAATACAAATAATACACATGAGTTATATTAACAACTAATTACGACCTATGATATTTTTTGAATATATCTTAAAGTAATAGTCGGTGGTAACTTTTCGATAGTCAAGGTATCTACCGAAGTCTCTTGTAGGAAAGATTCCCCTATTAAATTCCAACTTACTACAATAGCACCATCTTGAATACCCTTGGTGGGAGTCCCTCTACCGAAGTCTCCATTTAAACCCGTTTCTCTATTAAAGAAAGATTGGGGTCTAACATTCTCCCATTTATTGGCATCATCCTGTTTACCTTTAGATACACCGAGAGCATGCCTATGTCTTGGTAAATCATCGCCTTTCAATTTAATAACAAAGTTACCTTTAGTGGGAGTATAGAAATCCCCAATATTCTGTAGCATCATCTCGTCTCCAATTTGAATACCTCCGGCCTGATATCCTATTACTATCCTACCTGAAGCCTTTATATATTCAGCCCATCCTTCAGGGATTACATCGGTTTCCCATAAAATTATTGAACCTATGGGTAAACTAGCAGTATTCAAAGAATCAGAGAATTCCTTTCTGAGAGCTTCTAGTTGCCCATCAATGTATTGCTTAATATTCAATAGATTCCCATTTTCATCCTCTACCGGAAACCCAGTATTCATTTTCTCTACTTTAGTTATGGATTCTTTCATCATACTGTGAGTAGCAGTAGTATATGGGATCTCCTGGAATTTGCCCTGATAGGGTACAATAGCAAAGTTCTCATTTCTTTTAGTCATAGCATCTGTACCCTTACCATATATCCCAATAAGAACAACAGAATTCTTATTGTTAGAATAATAAGGGCAAGCAGTCTCTACCATCTCTAGAAGATTACTAAGAGTCATACTATAATCCGAATAAATATCCTTATTAAGTACATTGGGATTACGATTCTCTTCAGAAATTGGGTAGTATATATCTAGAGATTTTTTATATAACTCATAGAAACTTTCTGAAGATTCATTCCAATAAGCTACAAAATCTACTGGATTATCTACGGGTTCGGAGATAGTAGTGTGTACTGCAAACAGTAATACTTCATCGGTGGACCCTTGGGTTCCCTGAATATTCTCGATGGTCAATGTTTGTTCATCAGAGATAAATATATAGCCATCTCTTGAAATACACCCAAAATTTATATCGGGTAATTCTCCATCTTCAGAATCTTTAGACATATACCTTGCTGTAATCCTATCCTTAATTACATTAGCAAATTTACTACCAGAAACTCCCTGAGGAGAAACAACCAATTTATTACCATTTATGGTGGCTGAGCCAAATCCACAGAATGGCCCCAAACCAGAAGGGGCAGCAATTGCTTCGGCTGCTTCCTTAGATTTGATTATACCTTCATACTTAAAGTACGTTTTCATTGTTCTTTGTATTTTTAAAGTTATTCTTTTGTTCTGCCATATCCCTGAAAGCTTCTCCGAGTTCATTAAATTTGAGAGTTAACAGCTTAAAGACTATCTTCCAGATACTATATTGTTTTTTAATGCCATGTATTTCACATATATGCCCATAGATACTATCTATTTCGAAGTAATAGCATAATATCATTAGAGTAATGGATACTCCCATGGGATCTACTCCATAGGGTTCTCCAATAGCTTTCCCAATTATAGCCCCAAGTAAGATATAACAAATATAATCAACCAGCTTATTTAGGGTTCTCCTACCGGCCCTTGACTTTCGAATGACTATACCTTGTACTCTACTTGCAGATATACCAAACCATAAATCTGAAAGTATCAATATTATGGCAAGTAATATCATCCACCTAAGGTCATAAATAATTTGGGTACATTCTCCAAATAAACCCATCATTGAAGTCTTGAACAGAGATTGAGTAGTAGTCTCTGTTACATTGTCTATTGCACTCTTTATCATACTTCTTCAATTTTCCACATTTGATTACTATAAGTGGTAATGGTAAATGTCTTCTCAGAAGTGTCATTTGATTCCCATTCCAACTTTTGAGGATTAACGCTTAATAAGTCAGCATCTACTACCGTAAACTTAGCCCGTACCGAAGTATCGGCAACTGATTCAAAAATGTATTCTCCAGCGGTAGCCGCAGTAAATTCATATCCGGCTCCACCAGCATCAAAAGTAGTTACTTTGCCAACTTGTCTAACTCTACTATCGAATTCAGCTTTATTAGAACTACACCTAATTAAACAATATACTTGTTTAATGGTACCCTTTAATTCGGCATAACTTGGGTCAACGGTTAATTCTATAATAGTAGGGTAATCTTCCAATATTACTTGACACCTTAATGAAGAACCATCATCTGCCACAAAAGTATAAGTACCTGCTTTAGTTAATACAATCTCGGATTCAAGATTATAGGTTTCCCCAGTTTCATCACAAGTTGCAGTACCACTTACATTGACCTCGTTTTTCATTTCTTCAAGGCTAAATTTACAAGCTGATACTTCATCCAATAACTGATATACTGCATAAGTATCATCAATTTGGCTTTCGGGTAATGACCAGTTAGGTTCTTTCCACTTTGAATCTGAAGGATCTGAAGGAACTATCTTTAGTTTGTTCTGATATACAACTGGGGTATTCTTAACTACCCAAGTAGTCTTTACAGTTGGGTAGGCTACAGATTGGAAAGTATAAGTACCTGCTCTATTAGTAGTATATACATACCCGTTTTCAGCATTGAAGGTTTCCCCAGTTTCTACTACTTTAACTCGGTAATCATCACCATTACCCGAAATACATTGTATTATTACGGTAGTTTTTGCAGAACCGTTATATAGAGTAGATGTAGATGGATTAATACTGATCCTATATATAGCAGTTTTACCTGAAACTACTTCAAAGATACCCACACCTTCATCAGTTTCTCTTTTATCTAAAGTACATTTGAATTTATAAGTACCATAACTGTTAGCAATAAATTTATCCCCATTCTTGAAAGTCTTAGGATTACCTATTAACCTACAATATAATTCTCCAGTAAATGACTCTGGGTAATTTGAAGTTATGGTTAAAGTAGTAACTGCATCCTTCATAGTTTGATTATTTCCAACTCTAAATTCTGAGGGTGTACATCTTACCTTATAAGTAACTTCTTCTTGGGTTACTACAAATGAAGTTTGTTTTACAGGAAATTCCACAATCTCAAAAAAGTAAGTACCGGGTTTTGTAAATTCCCAAGTTGAGCCCGATATTTTTACTTGATCGGTACCCACTAATCGAACATTACAAAGTTTCTCTGTCCCTTTATAGGATACTCTAGCTATCACCCTTGTACTAACCTTTAAAGTAGTTGGGGTTATTTTACCAGTTATGGGCTCACAAGAAATAATATATGAACGGTTATAAGTTTCCTGCCTTACGGTAATTTGGGTTATCTTAGAATTATCCCCAACGCTTCGAAAGTAATAAGTACCAGCCCTTGGAATATTAAATACCGAACCACTTTCATGTTTAGTATAACCCCAGTTAATTCTATCACTCGATATTTGATATCTCAAATCTGCATTCACCCAATCTGAGGTTACAGTTACCAATACTGGTACTTCATATACTTCTGAAGTAACTAAGTTGGGCTGGTCTGGGTTTACCAACTCGGCCTTAATCGAATACCCATCATTTACTACAAAACCGTAATCTATAGTGAAGGATACATGATAAGGTATGAATCTAGTAAAGAAACTTTCTACGGCTTCCCTAAATTTTTTAAAAACCTCAGAATTAGAAGTATACCCATGACCAGTAAGTTTAAAACTTACGGAAATACATTGAGAACAATCAAAGGTGTTATCAAAGGTATATTTACTATCGTACTGATAGTATTGGTCAAAGTGGGGATGACCTTTTATCCAACCATCATACCCATCGGCTTTTGCTGGGTCTGTTATTACACAGGTTAACCCATATAACCTCATCATGATCTCGAAAAATTCTGATGTACCCCTTATTTTGAAAAGAGATACCGAATATCTCAAGATGTTTCTTACCTGAGTACTAGTTAAAGTAAAAGGTCCCTCTTTGGGTATTATCCAAAGCTTTGATAACTCCTGGAGTTTACTATCCGAGTAGAACCCATTAAAGTACTCTGCCCATTTCTGTGCATCTATCGTGTTTCCATAAGCAAAGGGCATTTCTCCAAGAAATTGCCAAAGGAAATTGAGATACATATCTGGGGTTTTATCTATATCGATAATATCCAATATATTCTCAATATCCTTTGTAATATAATCTTCAAAATGCTCTCCACAAATTTCTAGAAACCTCTCTAAGATGCCTTTACCATTTACCTTATAAGTATCTTGGTCCTTATATTCGAATGGTAAAAAGTCGATTAGATTTTTGAGGTTTATCATTATACTATTTCGTTAACTGTTAATGTTAATTGTGAAGCATTCTCGAATACTGGCAAATTAAAGCCAGGGTCTTCATAATCATGGTTTGGTTCAGATACTGTAATAGAATATCGATAACCTGATTGATAGCTATTGTTTTGGATATCCAATGAGAAATCAAAACCATTAGCTTTATCTATAATCTGAATAGAGCTACCGACTGAGCCAGTAGTTACATAACCATTCGATACTGAACGTACTGTAAAAGTAGTTGAGGAATTGAAGGTTATGTAGTAAGTCATAGAACCCTTTGCCTTGTTCAATTTAAATTGGCCAAGGTTTAATTCCTTATTACCATAAATGGTAGTAGGCCAGGGTTTAATATAGAACTTAGTAAGGTGAAGGTAATCTACGGTTGATAGATTATCTATCAGGGCATAGATATCTGATACTCTTACGCTTCCTCCTATTTGAGCTTGCTCCGAAGAATAGGCATTATATAATGCCGTAAGAATTTGAGTTTGTATCTCTGGAGTCTTATAAGACTTCTTACCAGTAACTTCCATCTCTAGAATAATCTGAACCTTGCCTGCAGATTTAACCTTTAACCAAGTAGTCATAGGTGCTCTTTGAGATAATAGGTTGTATACCCTATTTATTAATTCAGAAGAAGCAACAGCTCCACCATCAGGACTGATATATACTGTAAGCTTTCTACCACATTCATAATCGGCTTTAGCTTTGTTTACCCCATCAACCAACATAGCCAAACTTTCGAAATCCTCTTTGGTAATTGCTACTCCCAAAGTCTTTACACTCAAAGGTATATGTTCCTTAAGCATTATAAAGTTCTCATAGTTTGAACCACCTCCAGCATCATAAGCATTACTTACTGTAGCATCAGTAATTGAAGAAGAGATTATTGAGGGTACAGAAGTAATGGTATTACTCTTTACATTACCTTGAGTACCATTAGTTAAGTAGAATACTACATTGGTTATTTTTGCACCTGCTGCAGGTTTCTTACCGAAGGTTCCATCCCCAAACATTATGTAAGGGTTAAGAGCTTCATCTACTGAAACCATAAAGTGTTTATCCGTTGGCTTTGATTTTGCAAAGGTATCTACCAATACCCAAGTTTCTCCACCTATCTGTAAAGACATAGAGCCTTGTTCATAGTACTTACCATTTGGCAAGGTACCGAGGTGAATTATTACCCTGTCTCCAGTAGGTATTAGCATATTATTAAGAGCACTTGCAGTATACTTCTCATGTTGAATTATAGGTACTTTACATGTTGTTACATTCGAATACCAAGTTACATCCCTAGCAGATAACCAAGAATTACCACTGGAATCTGTAAATAGAGTTCCTTGAGGTATGGTTAATTTAGCTCCAATAGAGTTACCAGTAATGCTTCGAGATAAGATTACATCTACTGTAGCAGCAATTGCTGCTCGAGCATGGTAATCTACCAAAGCTCCATGTTTAACTACCGAATCATACCTTCTTGCAGTAGATAGGAAGGTTTCCCTTGCCATATTATCTACATAATAGTGAAGTACTTCGGCAATTGCCGCAAACAATGAGAGGATGATAATTAATATATTCCCCTCCGAATAATCCGTTATGAGTTTCTGACCCTGAGGGTCTTTAAGCCCCATAAGGGATTCAACCAGCTTGGCCTTAATCTGTTGATAAGACCTCTGGTATGGGTTAAGCCATTTATTTGTGATTCCCATATTATTGTGTATTTAATGAATTATCTGACCTATCATAGGTGATATCGAGGTACTGACTAGAATTTGTTCCATTTATTACATAAGCTACTTCTATGTGTATTTTTGCATCAACTCTAGTAACTGTAATATTTTGGAAGGTTATTCTCTGTTCCCATGCACCTATGGCTTGTTTTAAAAACTCTTTAATTATAAAACTTAGGGCTTGTGAGTTTGGTTCCTCAATACATTGCCATAGTTTACTACCAAAGTTTTCCTGTCGAAATCTCTGACCTATCATATAATACAATATAGAACTTATATTATCCCTGATAAGTTTAAAATCCCCGTTTACTGGGTACCAACCTCTTTCCCCATTTTCATTAGTTGTAAGTTGGATAGGATAAGTTACACCTATACCAACTAAGTCTGTAAAGTAATTCTTTTCCATTAGTGTATGCAGGTTTTATCCTCATAATCGTCTACAACGAATTGTGAGAAAGGTTTAGTTATTTGAGTTAAAGTTGGGCCAGAAGAACCTGGCCCAGTAGTTACACCTGAGTGTACATGAGAGTTGAACATACTACGAAGTTGTTCTAGTTCTTGAATAGTTTGATTTAGTTTTTCGGTTAGTTGGGCAATATTGATTAACCCATGATTTTCTCCAGTATTTAATATAAGGGTATCACCTGAGGATATATTGATATCTTTATTAGCTGATACTATTACGTTAGATTCAGAATAAACCGATACGTCCCCATTAAAGTAGAGATTTAGTTTCCCATTATCATCGTCTATTATAATGAGGTTACCTTCAGGAGTAACTATCCCCATTTTATTTGGACCGTCTAAGGGTTGGGGTACTTGATTCATACCCCAACCATGGTATTCCCATAATGGTTTAGTAGGGTCACCAAATTCAAAAGTAATGAATACTATATCTCCTACCTTAGGGGCTAAGAACTTAAACCCACTACTTATTGAACCATGTTGGCCTTTCGGTAAAGCCCAAGCAAAGGTACCTCCCATTACTTCTGGTATACATACTTTTACCCTATTCATCTTCTTTTCGGTATCATTATTATCAACAACTATACCTCGGTATATAGAGTAGTATCTTCCAAGACCCTCTAATCCTTCTTCTGTTATTATCTTTGCAGTTTCATAGCCCATAATTACCTCGCTTCCTTATTCTTGATATATTCTTTGAATCTCTTTATGGCTACTTCCATATAATCGAATTTAACCCAATAATCATCGGGTACTTGAATATCTTTGATGGTTATCTTTCCGGGTATTACCTTACCTGAAGAAGTAGTTAAACTACCAGAGCTTACAGCTATACCTTCTGCTTTCTCGATTGGAGTCTTAGCTAATACTTCAGTATAGTAAGCCTTCTTTCGAGCCATCTCATCCCTACGTTTAACATCCAATACGTTTCCTTCCTTATCCATAATACCAGATTCAATGAAATAGGCCACCTCATTGTAAGTCCAACTCAAATCTAATTCATTGATATTACTTAAAGCTTTCTTATCTTTACCCTTAGAGGTTACAGCATTAGCTTTAGCATCATTAGCTACAACCGTTTGAGTAGACAGTCCAGTCTTAGAAGTAGTAGAACCAGCCCTACTCGAATTCTTTACTAACTCTAAATTAGTTACATATCCCTGGCCTGCATCCATAGAGTGGGTACATTGTTTTATATACCAAGGACCAGACCATCGTTTACCAACATTCTCTAATATTAATATCTGAGAAGAGGCTAGTAAGGGTCTTCCAACAACTTGCATCTGACAAACCAGTTTACTCTCTGTATACTTTAAACCACCATTAGCATTAGCATTAGCTGCCCAAGCCCACTTATCTATCCCCCCATATCTACTGAATAGATTATGGTAAAGTTTGTACAGGGGTATCTCAACATTAGCTTTTTTCCAATGTTGAACTTTCACTGTAACGCTATAAATACCCAAACGCTGATTTAATGGGTTTTTATATTTGATAACCGGGGTGTCATCGATCACCATAGTATAAGGGCCTTTCTTTAAAGCCGATATACCTCGATAAACACTTTCTTCATCCTCTAATCCCCAAGCAGTAGCTCCACCCTTGGGAGTATGCTCTGGGTCAAAGTCTCTTGGGTCCAGGTCTTCTATGACCATGTATTCCATTTGTTCTTTACCCTCGAAAAGGTATCTTTCATTCTTGAGGATATTGTATATATCTTCATCTAATGTTTCACCATTAACTACATTCTTAAGGGCAGCATTTAAAGCTGCACGCCTATCAGCCGGAAATTCTTCTCTTTGAATGGTTTTATTTATGATACTTCTTACCTGATCTGTACTAAGTTCATTAAGGAATTTTTCCTTACCTTGTCTATAAGCTTCGGCGGGATTAGAAGCAGAATACTCTGCTACATCTTGATTCCATTTGTCATCTAATTGTTTCCTAGCTTCAAATACAGCTCTTAAGTTAGGGTCAGTCTTTAGGGTATGATTTAACCTCATCTGCCTGATAGTAAGTATATCTTGGGGATTATTCTCTGCTCCATATTTACCTATTGAGGTTTTCCAATTATTATAATAGACCCCATTATTCTCATTAGCTACTATCTCGGGTAATTTTTCAGTATCATCAACCCCAGTACTTAATACTTCTAAATCTTTACTCTCTGGATTAATAGCGGGAGATAGTGTAGCCTTAACTCTCTTAGTTACTTTTTGAGTAGAAAATTGAACACTAAGTACTTCCCCATTCTCTCCCTGATAAGTATAAACAGTTACTGGTTCTTCATGAAATTTCCTATTATGTATATAAATAACATTATCTCTTGAATCTATATACCAAGGGCCATTAGTATAACCTCTCATCTTTTGTTCTAATTGAACTAAGATATTCTTGCCAACTAATCCGAAGTCACTATTGATTAGGGCCTTCAAATCTTCTGGCATAGCCACTTCTGCTACTCCACTGTACCTATTAGCATAAAGCACCTTTCCAGTAGTAGTACGAGTATTCTCTGTAGGTACCTGTAGTGACTCATATACTTTATTACTTATTATTCGTTGTTCCATTACTGAAAGATTTCTATGATTACACCTACACCATTATCACAACCACCATCTAAATAGGAAGATAAACTATTCTCTGAAGCTTCAGAGAAATTATATGGTGGCTGATATCTTAAATCACCAATAGAGTCTATACACTGGATAGTTACATGGGTACCAGTAGAATCAAACTTTGCCTTAAAATCCCTGACCTTGATAGTTTTAATTGGACCCGATACAAATTGATCGTCTGGGTATATGTATCCCCACTGTAAGCATATCACATTACCTTCTTGTAAAGCCTCTATGTCCACAGTATCGGGATCTCCAGTATCAAATGTAATTGTAGCAAGATTTTCTTTTTCTTCATCATACCTATAATTCCAGGTACTAATATAAGCTCCAAGAGGTATACCAGTAATGGGATTCATTATCGGCATACCTCTAAAATCGAATAGAGCCAAGTATGGTTGGCCCATTCCGTTATATAATATGGGTTTTTGTTTAGCTGCCATAAGCGGGGATTCTTATAAGTGTTCCACTTTCTACCTCTTTAAAAGGGTTTAGTATACCATTAGCTTCTGCAATAAGATACCATTTACCTGAATCCCCATAGTATTTATAGGCTATATTCTGTAAAGTCTCTCCATCCTTAATGGTATGTTGAATATCATTTGAGGATGAAGGTACAGAAACTACTGGAGTTTCTAAAGAGTAATCTCCATCTCCGTAATTTAGAGCATAGGCATTATTATAAGGGCTAGCTCCCGTCAGATATTGGTTAATATCAATCATATTTAATACCTCCCGTCTTTTTAAGTGAATCCGAATTTATAAAATCTCCATAGGATAGATTATATGCACTTACTCTCTTGAAAATCAATTCTTGAGTTGCTGCTGCAGGTAATAACCTACCATTACCAAAGGTAGCTGGCTTTCCAGGTACCCTTATCCTATAACCATTCTGAAAGTTCTTCAGAGTATAGGTTGCTGAAGTAAGGATGTAATAGTGATTATCAAATATACCCGAATCCCCCCATTCTATCTTAACAATAGGCGGAGCCGATTGATAACCGTTAGCTTTAGTCCAGGCCTCTAATAACCTACACTTATTAATTACCTCCTCTGGATTCTCTGGGTCATTACAGTACCAAGATACATTGAATTGAATGATGTCCTCAGCACCAGTAAAGTGATACATAGGAGTATTCCTTCCCATGGATTTGATAGTTGCCCATGTGGTTTCTCCCCTGAAGTCCAACTCTGGAGGTCTATTCTGTAAGGTAATATACTGAGTAGGGTTAACAGTCATATTATATATCCTTACCTCATTCTGATATATGATATTAGCTTTAGCCTCAAAGTTTCTGTAATTAGTGGTATTCTTATTCCCTTTTGCTGGGTCTACTCCTTCACCTTCTTCTAATCTTGGAAATTGTAATTCCATTCTCCATTTAGCCTGGAGCTGTTTGTTTAGGGTTGGATTCTTAGATGATATTTGAGCTTCTCCAATTACTCCATTTGGGTCATAGAGTTTACCCTTTTGAGCATCATCCTTTGGAAGAGTAGAAATAGTTCGATTGAGTAATATCCGAGCTCTCCATAGTTTATTTAAGGGACCCGTAAGAACTCCTGCGGTATCCCTTGTAAGGTCATTATATTTTTCAACGACCTTACCTGCTGCTTTATTTAATACTCTAGCCATAGTGTTTTAATTTTATAATCCTAATGCTACACCAGTATAATCTTGCTGAGAACCCAAAGAGTAATCCCCCAATATCTCACCATCTACACTGATATTAATCTTACCGTCTTTTAACCCATCTCTAATAGCTGCTCTCATTGCATTCAAGAACCTTTCTTCATTCTGAGCTCTGATTACAGATGGGTCTTCTTTATCTTGGGCATTAGTATTCCTATCTACTGAATCAATAAGTCTACTACCTACTTCTATTAATAATGGTAAACCTACGGTAATAGCTAATCCCCAGGGTCCACCAAGTAATCCCAATAACCTACCACCTACCGAAGCTAAACCCTTAGTAGCAACAGTTTTAGCAGCTTGTTTACCAGCTTGATTAGCTACAGTACCTCCAACTACACCTCCAATGAGTGAAGTAGTGGGGGGCATACCAGGATTGGGAGTCTTAACATATGTACCGGTTTTGGTATTATAAAATCTACCAATTTTATTCATACTAACTCCACACATCATCATCTGCAATTGAACCATAGTCCTCATGAGATTTACCATACTTATCATATGAGCTTCCATAATAGCAAATTGGGTGTTCGTCCTAATGGCTGCTGCAGACATACCCTCAGTAGAAGCAGTGGCAATAGTTTGTAAATATCCAACCGACCTTATAATACCTCTTACAGTATTAAACCCTGCAACAATGGTACCAACTACTACTGCTGTAGCCCCTACTCTAAGAGCAAAGCCACCAGCCCAAGTTTCAGAGATAGAATTTATTACTTTGATGATGGAATTACCCATATTAAGTACTGGGGTAAATATTCTACCCAAAGCCGCTCCTGCAGTAACGGTTAAGTTTTCTAGACTTGATTCGAATTGGTCAATGACACCCGCATCAGTTTTAAGACGTTCTTCATTAAGTCTATTTACTGCCCCCATGTTTTGGTCATAGGTTGCAAGTATCTTACCCATCTTATCTCTACCAGAAGCAATATCTCTAAGTACTGGAAGCATGCCTCGATTACCACGAACACCAAAGATATTGAAGAAGGTTGGTGTTTCTATCCGTGAAGGTAAGTCTACTGCCGCCTTGGCAAATTTCTGATAGATAGTGTAAAGATCTATAAGGTTACCCTGAGCATCGAAAAACTCATCAGGACTTAAGCCCAAGTCTGCTAAAGCGTTATAGCCTTTCTTTTTTTGATTAACAAGAGAGAGTTGTAAGTAACGAATCATATTAGCTAGTGAAGTACCTGCCATAGAACCCTGTATACCCATATCTCCCAATACACCGATGGCAGCAGCCGTTTGCCGAAGATCTACTCCAGCAGTTGCCATATCTGCTCCTGCATAAGATATGGACTGGGCTAAGTCTGTCAAAGATATATTTGCATTAGTAACTGCAGTATATAAGTCATCGGTTACTCTAGCGGCTTCTCCCATTGGGATTTGGTACATTGACATGATATTAGTCATCAAGTCAGCTACACCACCTTTCTGTCCCACTGGCATAGTAAAGATTGAAGCCAGCTTAGATGCTGGCCCAATCATTTCTTTAATAGCATCGAATTTATTACCTGCCATAGCCAGGTATCTTTGTCCTGATGCAACATCTGAAGCAGTAAGAGGAGTTATCTCATTGACATCTTTTGCCAATTGTAACATCTCTCTTTGTTCTGCAATGGTAGCACCGGCAATTTTCGAAGCAGTCCAAACTTCATTCTGAACACCCGCAGAGTATTTATAGGCCCTTGCCATTCCCCCTACGAGCTGCATTCCGAAGTCCATTGTATTAGAAGCTGACATCTGTATACCTCTATTCCAGGTACTCATATCATTCATCATAGTTCTGAATGACCCAGATATCTTGCCAGCCTCTTGAGAGAATCGGTCTTTTAATACCATGGCAACACCGACCTCTACTATACTCCTACTGGTATTCATAATTTATTTTCTTTTCTTTAATTGTTTATAATATTGTTCGGCCATTTCCTTAAATATTTTCCTGATTCTATACGGAAGACGTAAAAAGCCGAAATAGTCTAAGGCTATCTCGGCTCTGGTGATATAAACAAAATCACTCTCTAACATTACTCTTCCGTCAGGTAGAAAAAATTGGGTGCCCAAACTATAGGATAAGTTCTTTCTTCTCCAGTTAAGGGATTAGTAATATGGGACTCTCCCTTAAAGATAGGGTCAATAGAGATTATATACTTTCTCATCTCAGCCATATCCTTTGCAGTAAAAGGAGTAAAGTTTTCTACCTTCTCCCAATTACCGTCTACTTCTAAGTAAAGATTCCGACAAAGTAAGGGGGCATTCTTAGTTTGTTTATCCAAGGGTAACTTCATGAACTCTTGTTCTCCCTTACCAGTCATACAATCAAATTTGATTTTCTTGCCCGATGAAAGAAGGTATTCATGACCGGTTAATTGAATACCCTTTGGATAATAAGGGATGGCATCTGGTTTTTCATCAAATACCCTATTATCAGTGGGTACTTCTGAATAATCGAAAAGGAACTCATGAAGGTCTTGGCCATAAGTAACTTTACCACCGTTCTCTTTACCCCAGTCATATTCAAATTCTACTTCCTCTCCCAGTGAGAATATACGAGAATTGAAAATAATTGCATAGCGGTCATTGACTGGTAGATTGAGAGCATCATCAACGGTTAGCTTACCGTTAGGAGTGGCATTAGTTCTAATTACGATTGCTGCAATGAACTTGGTAAGGTTCATTAAAGTTTTCATGTCTGAAAGGTTACTGAGAATGTCTTCATCAGCTCCATTCTGTTCTCTAATTTCATATTCGAAACCAGAGGGTCCGGTAAATCTAAATGTTCTAAATTCCATAATTTTGATATATTTAATGTTTACAAATGTTCATAGTACTCCGTATAACAACAAGAAAGGGGTGAGCTCCTATCACAGGAATCCCACCCCTCCACCGAATCTTAGTGAAAATAGACTAAGGAATTAGTATTTGTCTGCAGTACCCACCGAGAACTCTATGGACTCTATGGTATTCTCTGAAGCCCTTCTGTCCAAGTCTAAGCCGGTAATCTTACATGGCCATACCTCTTCGAAGACGTGGGTATTAAGAACCGAAACTCCATCTTCGGCAAGTTCGTTTACAATAGCCGTTTCCCAATATTGGCTTGGTACTAAGCCACCACCAACTATATGGTCTTGGCAAGAATAGAGCCAGTCATGAAGCCAGGTATCTGAACCTGCAGTAGTCATAAGTTTCTCTACGATAAGATTACCTATAGTAACCCTACCAGCAGTTTTAACATCTCTATTGACATCCCCATGAGCCACCTGGTCAATCTCAATATCAGGCAAAGTACAACTTTGGAATAGATAAGTATTGATAGGGTGTTTGGGGAACATGATACTCCACAGGAATTTCTTCCGGGGATTTTTTACTTTTGCTCCCATCGTTATATGTTTATAGGTTATTACTTGTTTCTACAACTGATACCGACTTAGAAGCAGCATCAATTACAATCTCCATAGTTACCTCTTGCATAGGAACTACGTCTTTATACTTAAGGATAGCACGATATTTACCTTGACGGGCATCTGCTTCGTTATTTACGGAAAGATCATCCCAAGAAGTTGCATCCTGGTCACCCATCCAAGTATATTCTGTCATGGCATCTTCATCTACCAAAGAATCTAATGTAGGTTTAACTTCCAACCAAATTCTTTTCCAAGTTCCCCAAACGTTTGGTTCTTCCAAATACTTGTTAAGTACTGGACGAAGGAACTTCTTCAAATACAAATTCAATCTTACGATTGAAAGGAATCTTTCTGAATCCTGTTTTACCTGAGAAGAGAAGCAATGCCATAGCAGGGTTTGTTTACCGGCATCGGGAGTATCTTTGATTACCATCTCATTGATATAATTCTGAGCAAGTGTGTTCAGTTCATTATATCGAGAAGGAGAACCATAATTTGGACATACGGGCCCAACTGCATCTCCAATAACTCCTCGGTTCATACCAGCAAAGGATTTCCAAGGACCATATTGAGTAGCAGAAGCATCCCCCAAACCTGCAATGGTACCTACTACATCAGAATCTTGAAGATTGCCGTTCTCATTGTAGTACTTAAGGCCACCTCCAAAGTAAGCAATATACTTGGAATTACCCACGGTACCAAGACAAGTCTGTACCCAAGTAACCTGAGCTTTATAGTCTCTTGGTTGAGTACCCTGGGTGTAATGGGTTAAGTGTTTTGGGACTTCTATGTACAGTACCCATTCCATCAATTCTTTTGCCATATCTGCAGCAGCCTTATATACCTTGAGTACGTCATCATCAGTAGTAAGGTGTTGAGAGATATGGGAAATGAATAATTGGTAAAAGTCAGTGTAGTCCCTTACTAAATCCAATGAAGCGATCCATTCATCAACAGTAGGGTTAGAACCAGCACTACCTACGGTACCGGTAAATAGTTTCTCGGTATCTGAAGGAGCTGCTCCCCCAACTGTTACAGTAACGGCATTTTTTGTACCATCTACACTATCGGTAAGCCATTTGATTAAGTTCTCAAAAGATGAACCAGCAACTACTACCGGTTTGATATACTCTGAGTTCTTAGCAAAGGCACTAAGAGCAAGGTAATCTACCGAAGTATTATTGTTATCATCGGCAGTTTTATAAGTTACTACCGGACCTTGTTCAAGTACCTGGCCATTGCCTGAATAGATTCTATAATACAAGGTATTGGATTGTTTATAGGGTTTATAGAAACCTACCTGGAAGGTATCAGTACTACCGATTGGGTCTCCATAACCTTTGGTTACCAATCCCAAACTATAAGTAGTTCCCCCAGAAGCAATGGTTATCAATGCTGCAGGAGTAGCAGGGTCTGGAGTAGCAGAAGCAGGTGCTATACCTTCCTCTTCGGATTTAGCAACTGTTTTAGCTTTACCCGCAGTTGCAGCTACTGTACCTTGAGTAGCTCCCTTACCAAGCACTCGAATAACACGAAGCTTAGAACCACCTTGCAAAGCCTTTTCGATATTTGATACAGAACCATCGGGTACAATTTCAGAACCATAGATTCTTTGGAACTGAGAGAATGTAGAGATGATTTCTGATGGGTCATCATAAGGGCCCTTAGTAGTTCTAGCCAATACACAAGAAACTCCTAACATAGGAGTAGTTTGAAGAACATTGTTGTTCTTAAACTTAAAATCAACATGAGGTGAAGTTGGCATAATTCTATTGTGATTAAAGTTAATTACTCGTTTAATTTATACCCTAGAGTATTGTACCTATACCTTAGGTACTTTTAACTCTAACATTTCATTTTCGTTTTGTTCTAACAAACCAATGAGAACTGATATATCCTGGATAGGTGTAAGTATACCTTCTTCCAGGGGTTTTTCTGGAAGAATACCATCTTTACATATGTAAGTATATACCTTTTCAAGTATTCCATGTTCTACATCTGGATGATCATAATAATTACCAATTTCAATGAATAGGTTTCCGGTTGATGCAAGCCTGCCCTTGTCCCATTCCTCTAAATCATTGAAATAAGGTTTTATGTATCCTCTAGCAGGTAAGCTAGTATATAAGATTGTATGTAGTAATCTCATATCTGCTTGAGTTTGAGAAACTAGATGTACATCTATGGTAATATCTTTGGTTTCATAAGGAAACTCTGAAGCTTGGTAATTACCGTCTTCAAGTCTATCACCAATAATGTATTTGTTCACACCAATATCCCCAGCATAATAACCCTGTAATTCTAGGGTTATTCTTGGGAGAGTTTTAGGGCCTTTCACTTGATTATTCCCGATACCAAATAGGGGTATAAACTTCTTCATATTCTTAATTGCCTCTTGAAATCTTTTTTCGTTTTCTTGAGACAAAGGTAAGAAGTCTTCTGGATTCAAAGTTAGACCCATTTCTAACATTGTACTTAGTAAAGAGATATAAAAAGTTCTCTCTACTATCTCTTCTGAATTTACCATTAATTTCCTAATCTAATTTTTAGTTGAACTTCATGGCTACCAGTATCATTTATAATCCCGTTATAAGTTACAATTATACCCCCAATCGAGGATATATTGGTTTCAAGATGGCCAGTACAATTTAATTCACTAACCCAAGTAGTACTTATATTAGATGGGTAATCAGTAAGCCATACTTTATAGGGAAAGTGGTCTGCCCCAGGAGCAGGAAGAGTACCTTCTATGGTTTTACTAATGTCTGTTATCTTAAATTGTTTTATAAACTTAGCAACTTCATAACCATTGATATGGTAGTATTGGTATCCCTTTACACCCCTAATAGAAGCAGTACTACTGCCTTGTCCAACACCGGGGAATGGTATATTAGGAGTTGGTTCAAAACCATACTCAGTAGTTCTTTTACCAGGAGATTGTTTTATAGTTATATCTTTCGTACCAGCCTGAGATACTATTCGTATAACACCGCTTCTTTCCTTTGGATTATAAGTGCTTGCCTCATACTCGTTGTTATAAGAGAGCGTCTTAACTGTTAATTTTCCAGCATTATTACCCTCCCCAATTTCTTTGGTTATATTTAACCAATCCAAGGAATTTTCAACAGTCCAATCTAAGGCTCTATATTCTTCTTGAGGTTCACCATCAATATATTTTTGTTCATAACTATAAACTAATACTTCCCAAATCTCAAGCCTTTTGGTACCATCAAAAGTATAACTATCACTGTCAGGTGAAATAGTAAGGAAGGGCTTCCAAGTTTCTACTACTTGGGGTTTTCCCTTTTGTGTAAAAGTAACTTCCCTTTCTACTCCCTGAACTATCACTTTTATTACTTGTTCTTTATTAGATTCTGATTCATTAGCTGCTTTAGGCTTCACTCTAATAGTAGCAGGACCAGTCCCTGATAAAGAAGATATTTCGAAATCCGACATATTATTTTACTTTCCTTAATTCATTTCTAACCGCATTACGTATCTCCTTTTGTAAAGCTGCTTTTCCACCAGCAGCTTTATAAGCAGGACCCCATAGAGGACGAGGTGGTAAATTACCATCCCTGCTACCATATTCTAACATGATAGCTATCTGGTTCAAGGTTTTTCTAGAAGTCTTACCAGTATAAGTAATCTTCTTGATTCCAATTGGTAATCCAACAAAAGTCCGTTTTTTACCCTTTACTAAAGTAACTGATCTAGCATACTGACCAGTAAGGTGTAACATAGTGTGATCCCCATATTTTTTAATGGTTCCTGGAGCATGGGGTGGCCATGATACTCCTGAACCTCTTGGTGGAACACCCGTATTCAAACTTCGTCTTACTATACGAAGAAGTTGATTACCAAACTTTTCTGTACCCTTCGCATAACCTTTGGTTAAGATACTTGGAGTTTTGGCAATCAACCTTTCTGCACGAGCTTGTTCTCGTTTGTCTACGTATATTTCTAGAGAGCCAACTGGAGTCGATAGTGTAATATTAACCGACTTACTTGGCATAATTCTTATTTATTATTTGGGTTTATCTAATCCCAACTCCTGAGCAATCCTTTGTAAAAGAGTTTCTTGCGTGGTTATCCGTTGATCGATATATTGCCGAAATTCATCAAACTCCGGAGCAGGTCTACTTGGAGCAGATTGGGATTGATTAATTGAATTGAGAATATTATCACATTCAGAAACAACTGCCTCAAACTTTGGTCGATTGTTAAGTATATTTAAGGCATTTTGTTTTTGTATAGTAACCTCATTAATTATATTCACTATATCGGTAGTATAATATACCCCATTATAAATACCCTCATCAGATTGTGAAGGTAGGTATATTGTAAGCTGTGATACAGAATCTTGGATCACTAATTCGATACTGTTAACAAAGCCATCTTTAGTACCGGATGCCATGGGTTTACTCTCGCCTACCTTCACAATCTTTGCGGTATCGAAAATGGGATAACCAGACCTCCTGTCTTTCTCTAAGGTAAAGATTACTTCACCCTTTTGTAACTTTTGGAAAATCAATGTTCTTTTTCCATAATTCCTTAGTTCAAGTGGTTAAAACGAAAAAAGGAGTACACCCCTGATAGATGTACTCCCTTTCTAATCATCCTGGTATGACAATTGGTTATGCCGTTGTAGTACCTCCAGTAGTCTTCAGAGCTGCAACCACTTGGTTGATAATGTTCTGATCTCTCTGGGCATCTACCACTCGGTTCAAACGGGCAATCTCCTGGTCCTTTGCAGTGTTCTCAATGAGACATTTGATTTCCTGTTGTCCATTCTTGATGTCACAGCAGCAACGTTCCAGCTGAAGAGCCAAGTCTGATTTTACTTCTTTAATCAAGCCTTTAGTTTCGCAGCAGCAATCTGAATGATCTCTACATCCGCAACCATCGTTACAACCTCTTTCCGCGATGGCGTTGTAATCGCCGGCACCTTTTACTTCTACTCCCATAATTGTAAGGTTTTAAAGATTAATACTTAGGTTAATTCATTAAATACAGAATGGTGTTGTATTTTTATTACACCAAATTAAATACGTATTCATAACTAATTGTTGCACCACTCTGAGTAATATTAAGTGTAAGTTTTTTACCTGATTCCTTTTG
>OJNR01000731.1_pt1 | contig 20252 bp, 28 predicted proteins | sample 1597901 | NCBI WGS metagenome assembly OJNR01 (sample SAMN01915223, study PRJEB22387) | human gut metagenome | isolation source: stool | host: Homo sapiens | place: USA | reverse complement strand
AAACTTATACTGCTGCTGAAGTAACAACTTTATCTATAAGCCCGTATTCACAAGCTTCTGCTGCTGAAAGATAATGATCTCTTTCACAATCATCCTTAACTTTTTCAAACGGCTGACCGGAATTTTCTGCCATAATTCCTATTAACATATCTTTCATTCTCAAAATTTCTTTTGCTTCCAATTCAATATCAGTAGCTTGACCTTTAGCACCGCCTAAAGGCTGGTGAATCATAATTCTTGCACTAGGTAAAGCCATTCTCTTGCCTTTAGCACCTGCTGATAGCAAAAAAGCTCCCATTGAAGCAGCTTCTCCAAGACAGATTGTCTGAACATCAGCTTTAATCAAGTTCATTGTATCATAAATTGCCATGCCGGAAGTTATAACACCGCCAGGAGAGTTTATATAAAGCATAATGTCTTTTTCAGGATTTTCGCTATCCAAAAGAAGAAGCTGTGCTACTACAGAATTAGCAACATCATCATCAATCTCAGTTCCAAGAAATATAATTCTCTCTCTCAACAGGCGTGAAAAGATATCAAAAGATTTTTCACCCCTTGAAGATGATTCAATAACTGTAGGTACATAGCTCAATATTTTCTTAAAATCTGTCATAAATCTCTCCTTGCATTGTTAAGATTATTTTACAATAAAGTCGAGATGTATGCAAGACAACCCGTGCCTACTTTTTCTCATCCTTATCTTTTTTATACTCACCCTCTTTATTTATTTTATCCTCGGCCACATCACCGGCAACCATACCTGCCACCAGCCCTGCGCCTGCCAGACAGATTATTGCGGGTGCCGCAAAGAAGGAAGCCGCAACAACAGCACCTGTTCCTAATGTCCCCCCAACTATTTTGCCAAAATTTCCTTTGAAACTTACATCTTTTTGGACGACACCGGAATTTTCATCCGAATGCTGTTTTAACGCACCCTTGCGGCACTGAGGGCGATAATAAACACTTGATACAGAAGCTACTTTCATCACACACACCTCCGATTTCTACAGACTCATTTTAAACCATAAATATTATGTGGTCAATAATACTAAACAACTATTTTTTATTCTTTAAAGCATTTTCAAGAGCTTTTTCGAGAACTTCAATTTTTGACTCAAGCACTTTTACTCTGGAAGAATTTTCACTACTGCTGATAGCTTCCTTTTCAAGCTCTCTTTTATAAGAATTAAGTTTGGAGTTTTTGACTTTAAGCTTGAATCCCATTAATAATATACCGGTTAAAACTCCTGAAAGAAATATGATTGCGTAGATAATATAAGTATTCATAACTTAATTGTACACCAAAAACAGAGTTTATGATAGAATTATATTGTAGAAAATCCAACAGGTAGCCAATGGGTGATGAAGATAAACAGTTCAACATTACCATTTTACAACTTTTACATTTTCTACCAAACATATAGTAATAATGAGTATTTCATAAAGTTTTATTAAAAATCGTTTTACCATTTTTTACACACTTTTAGGTATAAATTTGAGCACGATTTGAGCACGATAAAATTTTATAAAATATTCAAAAAAAGCCTCGCATTGCGAGGCTTGATAGTGTAAAATAAGAGAGAGAAAGGTGAAAAATTAAGATTAATATCTTTCATAATACCATTTGATTTTATTCCTGAGAAAATCTCCTGTTTGTTTTGCTGTACCTTGAATGTCCGGGAGATTCCGCAAATCTACCTTGCTTATATTTTGGTTCAGATAATTATTCCATGGAAGAAGTTTAGTTATTAATTCTCCTGCACAGTCGGCATAAGCTAAACTTTCTCCAGCGTTTTTTGTTTTATAATTCCTGCACATTTCGCCTATTTCTGCGTGCGTATAAAAGTCAGATATATTTAGTCTGTATTCTTTTATTTTTTCAGCGCAAGCTTTGTAAAAAGCTTCTATTTGCGGCTTTTTTATGGGAGTAGAAGTTGAGCCACCGCAGCAAGAGATATTATATGTAATTGAGTTCATACCGCCTGTTGATGCTGCATGCCCTATAGCTTTACCGATATGCTTTATACCTTTATCGTCTATAAGTAATTGATAACTGTTTAAATCTATTGTATTTGGCTTGTAGCTAGACCCTGTCCAATGTCCGATTATATACTTCACTGTCATTGTCTACTCCTTTTGTATACAAAATCTTCCAACGTGATTACACGTTTTTCGATGCTTTCTATTGCGATATCAGTCTGCCTTATGTGTGAGTCAAGTTTTTCAGCGATGTTATCCATTTTGGCAAAGTGACTCCCGAGAAAAATAAGACATCCTGCAAATGTAAATACTGCTCCAATAGCCCATCTTTTAATTTCCAGAAGTACATTAAACATAAGGTTTACTTTTGCAGTTACAGATAAATCATCCGGATGTTCAGGGTCACCAAATAGGAAATGATTAATCCTCTCTAACTGACCTTTTAATAACATATGGTGCTCATAGCATTCCTGCGCCTGTACCGGTCTTTCTTCTGTCATACCCATTTCTCCGTCCAAATATTTTTTACAGCTTGCCTTATATCAACTGCAAGATACATCAAAACAGCTTTTAAAGGCGTTACTTCTTCATTCAACAAAGCATGAAAGAATATTAGACTAGCAAGATTACGATTGTAATTTACTGTTTTAGGATTAGCTAAAATGTAATCGTGTATTATGCTTGCAGGTATATATTGAGGTGTGTGCGGGCATCCAAAGAAGAAACGCAATAGTTTTGGTATACTGCAGCCGTCAGATGTAAAACCGGCAGGTATCATTATCCAGAAGGTTTTCTTGCCGGCGGCAACTCTTACAGGAGCACTACGCCTTACTGTAAACGGAGTTTTCCGGTTAATATAATTAAATTCCAATTCGTGTTCAAAATTATAGTTGACAAACATCTAGTTATTCTCCAGAAATATTTTCAGAAGTTTGGCGAATTTGCGTTCTTCTTCATCATTAGCAGGGGTAAAACAAGGGTACATCATGATAATAAGATTTTCAGCTGCATCTATTCCCTTACATTTCCTTTTAAGTTCTTTTAAAACCTCTGTTTCTGATTGATGTTCTTTCGCCTCTTCTGCATAGCGGAAACCGCTCTTTACAGCTTCCGCAAGCTTCTCAATAGCCTTTGGTACATCAAAAGCCATACTATGCTACTTCCTCGTCAATTTTATCTACATAGGATAATACGATTGGTTTTGTTGCGTTAATTACCGGTAAAAAGGCATCATCTATTTTATTAGTGCTTGTTTCGATTGCAACGTTCACAAGGTCATACGCGAACTCGACAACGCCCTCAGTTAAAATTTCACCGTGTTTTTTACAGCATTCTACTAATGCTTCTTTCATTTTGTCATCCATCATAGCCTCCATTCTCGCTTGTCAGCGTTTTAATTATCTGCTTTCCTTTATAATAGCTAAGCTTAGATCTTAGCCATTCACCCGCTTTGTCATACAGGGATTGAAGTTTATAATCCGGACTTTCACGGACTAATAATTTACTGCCATTATCCAGCGTTATCTGCGTCAGCTTTTTCTGCTGTATCAGTCGCTGTGTCCATCTCATCTGAAATGTCGGTTGTGTCGCTGCCGGTTGTATCTTCATCTAAAACCACCTCCAGTGTTCTATCTTCTGTTAATGTCAAAACGTCTTTACGGCTTATATAGCCTTCACAGCTCACAACTATATCAACAGTACTGCCGTATGGCACTGTTATTTCACTTTGGATTTCACTGTTAATCTCTATAACAGCCTCTTTCGGTATCGCATTAACTTTGAGCTTGCAAGTTGTCAAATACCTGTAATCGTTAGTATCAAAGAACTTATCTAACTGTTCTTTTGTAAACCCTAAAATAGTACCTACAGCATCAATGTATGGATTGCCTCTATAAAAGTTATTGGCCTTAAGCTCGATTTGCAGAGCTTTAATATCAATAGTGGCTTTTTGTTTTTCTACAAGAGAGATAACATCATTAAAATCAAGCCCTTTAGCTTTGTATATAGCTCTTTCTACATCGGCAGCAGTAAGGTTAAGCATTGCAATACGTTCGGCTTCTTTACGTGCCTGCTCTTGCTCATATTCTTGTGTGTTATCTATAACCTCACCGTCAACAAGTTTTTCGTATGGCTCTAAGGCAAATAACTCTCCATTTACACCTTCCTCAATTTTTCTTCCGTTTTGATGGTTGTGCAGAACTATAAAGTCTGCACGTTGCTTATCAGTGTATGGTTTTTCTAGTTTGTATGACATAAGTAAAATCTCCTTTATGATATATATCCCATAGTTAACCAACGAACTAAACAAGGTTGGACTGTAAAATCATGCCCCCTGCTTTCAATCCAGATAGTTTTATTATTTATTATTTGTGCTGTACCATAGAAGTTATTAGTATAAGATGTTGCCAAAACGGTAAAATTAATACTGTTATATGCTTTTGTCAATGTTATAGTTTCTTGACCTGATGTACTATTACTTTTCCCCCATTGCTCACACCAGCCATCAGAGTATACCCTATAACCGCTCGTACCGTTAACATAGCTTTGCACGAGATAACCGCGCGATGGCGCATTGATATTAGTTATCTGTTCTTGCATCCTCCCTGCGTCAATCAGGTTAGCATTCTGGACTGTTTCACCAACATAGTAGTAGAGAGAGCCGTTGCCTCGGGCGTAGATGAATCTAAAGGAGTTTGTAACTCCTGCAGCATCATAATCAATAGAAAAAATGTCGCCTCGTTTTACTTTTAGCAGTATGCTCGGGGTTGAACCGGAATAAGTCCCGTAACTAATATCTGCATAACCAGAGCTTAGGTTCGTACCTTTAACAAATTGAGTATTGGATGTATTTAGTTTTTCAAAAAAGACAAATCCGTTTGCCACTGCAGTATATTTTGTACCACTCGGTTGAAGTGTCAAATCTATATATCTATCACTCACTAAACATTCACTACCATCCAGCAACGGCAGTCTAAATGTTTCATCGGAGGTTTTAATTTCAAAGTCGTTGTCTGTAATCCATGCTGCAGGGTATAATATACTTGTATCTTTACTTGAATCTCTAGTTACCGTGTAAGACGAGCCTTCAAAAATTGAAGTAAAAGTAAATCCATTTGAGGTTAATGTTTCGACTGTACCATCAAAAAACATTGAATTTACGCCAGCATCATACCTATATACTGATGCACCCACTACTGGACTTTCAGTAGAAACCCACCAATAATAACTAGATGAATCAGTAGCTATAAAACAATAGCCTTCTTGGCCTTTAAACCCTTCTACCCCTTTATTAACATTTTCTAAAATCCAGTTGTAATAGTCTGGATAAACAGATTTAGGTTTGTACATACCATCAGATTTTAGCCAGCTGAGATTATTCGGTTCTACATCAAAATACTGGCTCATTCCAAAGAAAAATGGATTATTCAGCTCAATCTCATTTGTGATATTGACCTCTGTTTCCTGTCCTGTGGCTATCTGGATGTAGTAAGGGTACTGAATGGCTTCTTCCTGTACAGTGTCAGTGGCGCCGTAGATTGGGTTAGAACGAGAAGCGTCGAAAAGAAGATTATAGTCTGTTTCGGCACCACCACTTGCAACTCTTTGTAATGTTCCTGCATTACCTCTATAAAATGCGCCAGTTGCGTTAGCCAAGTAGCCATGTCCATAATAAACCATCCCTTCAATATTGGGCAATCCAGCTTCAACAGTCATACCCAGATTTTGCAAATCTAATAAGCCCTGAACATTAACCACAGCTGGAAGTCTTACACTTTCAACAGTTTCCTCATCCTCTGCATAATTGAATACAAACTTACCAACCTGACCGAATGCGCTAAGGGTTTTTGCTGCCTGCCAGTTCTCCTCGGTTGTAAGCAAAGAAGGATAAAGTGCAACAATTTTCTTTAACCTTGTCAAGAACCCCTGAGTATTCTGATTAATCGCTACTATCTGACCGTTAAGCCATCTGCGCAAACCTTTCGTTTCATCGATATACAAGGACATACCGATATCGCAGACATCAAGACCGCCGCTATATTTTTTTACATAATTAACCAAATCTTCTTGATTTTCTATATTGCCTGTAATATTTCCCCACTCTGCGGATGTTTGCGTATTTGAAATTATATTATCAGTAATATCAATTCCGTTTCCCGCAGTATATTTTGCATCTTCTTTAGTGGCATAGCTACTTCCCTGTTCTTTTATCAGCTCAATTTGATTATTTCCTTCATCAATCAAACTTTCTAAAGTATTTATTTTTGCATCTGAAATATCATTTAAAGCGTTATCTTTTGCTGCTATGACCTCTTCGGCAGCATCTCTAACACTGTCTAGATTAGCTTTGGAAGAATCAGCATTAGATTTAGCTATGTTTGCATAATATTTAGAAGAATAATCTATACCTTGCACCAGATTATCTGATATAGCCCATTCTTTAGCCAAACCGTCATAATAACTCTGCGGGGTACCTATACTCAGGTTTGACGCCCTTCCGGCTGATGCAGCGTTTACTTTTATTGTGTTAGAGTTGGTATTAACTTTTACCATCCTTAATCTCCCTCTACTTTTTTAGGGTAAACAGTTATTGAATTAAGCTCCCCGATTTTGCTGTTTCCAATCAATAATGTATCTTCAAGAAAATCCTCTTTACTGCATAGCTTAATTCCATAATAATAAGTTGCAGTCTCCTCTCCAACTCTTACACTTAATAAATCAGTAAGAGCAGAGAGGATTTCAAAGTTTATGCTTTGTTGTTTTTGGGTTTCTAGCCGTAGTTCTTCTCCAATAGGTTTTCTATTTTCGTCCTGAATAGCGAAATAAACAGTATAGTTTTTATCTATAGGCAAGCCAGTAATAACAAGATTTCCACTATCCCCTTGCACAAGAGTTATATTACCATTAGTGTCAACAATAAATGCCATTATACCTCCTCACCATTGGCAGCCTTAAATATATAATCTAATTGCTGTGGTGAAATATTAACTTTTGCAGCCATAGTATCAAGAAGGGGGTTTGAGCGTTCTAATTCTACACACAAATCCCACTCTAGCTGAGCTCGTTCATCAGTCATAATAACTTCTTTAAGCTGAGCGTATGTAACTCCAAACTTTTCAAGAGCCAGTGCAAAAACTCTTTTTGTTATTGTAAGTTTTCCTATACGTTTCTTTTCTTCATTTGTTTTTTCTTCTTCATAGTTAGGGTTTAAAATAAGCTTTCCATCAAAAACAATATAAAAAAGTTTGTCATCCATTATTTTTTTTGCTTCTGCTTCTGTAATAATTATATATCCCTGTTCAATATCACCAATGTAGTCGACAATTTTAATATTGAGCTCTTTATCACATATATACTTACCCTTATAATTTTTGACACAAAGCCATTCTCCATTATTAAACACCGCAAGTTCATATTCTTTTGTTATAGGCGGCTTTATGAATGTTGAATTAGCCGGAAGCATATAAATCTCTTTGCCTTGTTTTTTTGTTTCCTCGGGGTCTAAATACCCTTCATCTTCTGTTAAAAACACCCCTTCATCATCATATCGATATATTTTCATATATAAACTCCTATTGATATCTTCCATAAACTCTGACTTTTAAACCCGGTGGCTGCACAGTTTTTATTTCGTTTTTATATACAGAAGAACATCGTGAGGCATCAAAGCCAAACAAACGATATGATGTTGTAGTTCCCCCTTTAGCAACATATCCACCGGAATTAAATATATATGTCGCTCCAGAAACATGACCAGAATAATCATCGGCATCCCATTGTGCCGTAATATTCGGCAATCCCGGTTCAATATACCCATAGTCAGTAGCGCCCCACGGCACCCTTCCTACAAAGTTAGGCAGGTTAAAAGTGGTAATTCCATTTCCTTCTCCATAAGTAGTATCAAATATTTCAAACAATAAAGCATATGTTTCTCTAGATACCTCTGCCCCTTCATACCAAACACAATTATTTGGTAATATACCATCTAGAGAGAGCTGTGGTACACCTACTTTAATAACATTATTAACTTTATTTAATAATGCACTGAGCTGAGAGTCTACATAGGTTTTAACATTTGATGCACTATCCGTAATTTGTTTTAATAAAAACTGGTTATTATTATTAGTTTCATTGGAAGTTATAGTTTCCCCGGGTGCAAAAGTTTTTAAATAGTTTGTTTCTGCCATTTTTTGATTACTCCATTACCTCAATAATAGAGATTTCAGAAACGGGCTTTTTATACACTATTTACAAATTCTGCATAGTATGCTATTCTGCATTCAAAGAAAGGTAAAATATGAAAAAAATAGTGTGCTTAGTGGTCTTGCTGTGCTTTGGTTTGACCGCGGATGCCGCACAGCGTGTTAATGGTTATGTAAAGCGCAATGGTACTTATGTAGCGCCTCATTATCGTTCGGCATCAGATAGTAACAGGTATAACAACTACTCAACACGTGGCAATTATAATCCATATACAGGTTCTAAGGGTTATAAAAATCCATATAAACCAAGCACAAACAGCTATAGTAAACGGAGATATTACTGATGACATTTGATATCAACAGATACAGACCAAAGAAAAAACGCAGATTCTGGAAAGTCTTATGCTTGCGTTATAAGCTGTATAAACGTAGAAATAAACGAAAATGGAAAGAATATGATAAAAAACTAGGAAAACAGGAAGCACAAAATAATAACATTCTAAAAGAAGAAAAAAATAAAAATTATTTAATAGGTGCTGTTTGTGCATTTATATTTTTTCCATTGTTAGGTGTTATTGATACGTTTTTACCTCAATGGTGGGATAAAAATGCTGATTTCATAATGGGCATTGTACTAGGTATCGGTGTTATTATTATACAAGGCGTTCTTTGGTTAATAGGGATAATTATAGCCGGTATATTAATACAACTGCTTTATCACGGGTTAATATTTATACTAAGCAGTTTTATAGCAAAACTTTTAGATGAAATTGATATAAAAAGACAAGTTAAAACAGAGAATGCTCTCTCTAGGGCTTTAGATAACGCCCTTGAAGATATAGAATTATATAAAGAAAGAGCCCTTGAAGAAATAAAAGATAATAGATATGTTTAAAAATAAAGGATATGTAACTTATGATAAAAGCCATTAAAATTATTTTTACACTTATTGCGTTGTCATCTTGCAATATTTGTTTAGCTGCTAACTGGGTAGAATATGGCTACAAAACTTATATTGATTTGAGTAGTTGGCAAAAAAGCGGGAATTATGTTTCTGCCTGGGTTAAACGTTTAAATACAGGCGACTGGAAACTAGTAAATAATCAAAAAGTATGGTATAGCATTGAATATATAGAAGCAGCTTGTAGTGACCGTAAATTAAGTATTAACAGTGTAATCAAGTATGATTTAAAGGGAAAAGTTCTCAGTAATGATGAATTTCCGACATCATACTTTCAAAGAGTCGTTCCCGGTTCTATCGGGGAAGATTTATATTATGCTTTATGTAGTTTAAAATAAAAAGAGGGCTTAACCCCTCTTTTAGTCGTTACTAATCCTGCCGTATAGCATTGGTACAGAGCCTTTTATAGCTAAAGGTGTTAATAATCTTCTTACGCTTTCAGGTATTTCGCGCCCTGCAGCTTTATAAACTTTACCTAAGTTTCTTATTGTACCTTTAGCAGCTATTTTAGGCGAAATCGCGGCAAGGCCTAAAAGTGACGCCGGGTTTCCTGTTATAGCTGCTGCTGTAGGCGTTCCTCCTATAATGGCTGTTCTTAAAAGGTTACCGAACCCTTGTGCAGAACCAGAACCGCCTCCTTGCCCCGGTGCAAGTTTTTCTAATGCTTCTCTTGCTCTTATTTTATTCAGTTCCGGCATAAACTCTATACCCGTCTTTGTTTGTAAGTCATTTAAGGCATTTTCAAATCTTTCATCAGTTCTATTTGCGAGTAAACGCGGGTTTCTTTCGTATTGATTTCCGATAGCGTTTTTAATATCATTTATTTCTTTTTCAGATTGAATTATCTCTTTAGCTTGTTTATAAAATTTATTTTCATTTGGTAGTAATGTATCAACATCTTTAAGCCTCTGATCTAGACCGGATAATATATTACCTTCACTTCCTATGTTTTTAATCTTTTTAGCAATAGTATTTTCACTATCTAGCCCCCGTTCAACATCCATAATAAGCGAGTATCTGTCGTTTGGTGCTGCATATCCGGGTACAGCACCTCTTAAATAATTATTAATTTGTTCTGCAGTTCCTCGTGCAACTTCTGCCTGCGTTCCCTCTTTCGCACCGGCTGCCTGATACCCAATATCGTATAAATCGTTTTTCAATCGATGTAAATCTCTTAGTGTTAATCCTTCTTGCGGTAAGACTTCATCCAATAGATTTATAACTCTTGGAGCATTTCTTCTAGCACTGTTATATACCCCACCTTTACCAAATTTGTTTATAACACTATTAACAGCATTTTGTACACCTTTGCTAGTAACTTCTTTGTTATTTAAATTATCGAGAACATCGGCTATTTTATTTGCGGCATTTTCTTTAATTGCGTTCATTCCTTCTAATGCTTTTTTGCCTAGCGTATTATATTCTTCAGCAAAGCTCTGCGATGTTGGTAACATCCCTTTAGCATCTCTTAATTGTCTTTCTATTGGCCTGTATGCAATATCAGCATCAAATTTACCTTTAAATATAGAGTTACCGGTGAGCTCGTTTTTGAGAGCCAACTCTGTATAATCGCTAGGAACCGATGTAAAAGCTTCTAGAGTTTTAGAAACGCCCTTTTGAAAAGTGGGATTTTCAATTCCCCTTTGTATAGCTCTTCCCGCAATCGGTATACTTTGTAATCCTGCTGCTATCCCTGTGCCGATACCTGCACCTCCAAGAGTGTTACCTTCTTTGAGCCCTTCAAGTACGCCGGGTATACCACCTTGAATAGCAGCATTACCAGCAAATGTACCGACTTTAGCCGCCATGTTCGCCCCTTTTGCAGCCCTTAACATCGGCAATTGAGAATATACATACATATCCGTTGCAAATGGCACACTGTTAAAAGCTATAGGATGTTCTTTTTCTGCTTGTTGAAGCGCTCGACCTGTTGCTTCCCAAGCTTCCCCAAGAGTTTTCCCGGTATTAGCTGCAACAAAAGGCGTAGCTAGTGCGCGCGGTACTTGCTTTACCAATCCGCCAGGGGTTAAATCTATACCTTTGTTTTGTTCTGTTGGCACTTGTTCAAAAGTAACAGTATCTTTGTATTCTGGATATTTAGCAACTACTTTTTGTGATAACTCTAAATTGTCCATGTCTTGATACTCTGGGTATTTAGTTTTTATTCTTTGTGCAAATTCGTTATAATCCATTGCTAAAACTCCTATAATATGCCTAATCTGTCAACACTACTGCTAGTATCTAATCCTTCACGTGTTCCAATAACAGTTAGCATAGAGTTTAATTTACTTAACAGGATTTCTGAATTATCAGTTGGAGCTGGTAAAAATTTATAATATTCTTTTCGTTCTGCATCTGACATCTGAGCACCTGTTAAATATTTTCTATACTCTGCCGTTACAGAATTGACTATTGAACGTGCTTTAACACCGTTGGAGTCCAAACGGTTTATAAGTCCAGCACCGCCTAGCCCCTGCCATAATCCAAAAGCTTCTGGATTCGTATTTACTGCATTGATTGCTGACTTTATAACATTAATTGTCGACATTGACTGTTTATAAAGGAACTTTTCTTTTCTGTCTGCTGCATTTTGACGACTATTTGCATTAACATCTTGACCACGCATTGTCACAGTTCTGTCCATTGCATTTTCGTTTGCACGAAATGCTCTATCTGCTACTTTTTCTTGTCTTTGTAATTCTGCTTGTCGTTGCTGCCATTCTCTAGTTGCTTCCAAATTCTTTTGTTGCGTATCAAAATACAATTTTTTCCAATCTGCATTATCTCTCATCTGTTGAGTATTAATTAAGTTGGAGTATATATCTTTATTGAAATATCCGCGTTGCGCATTGATATTATCAGAAATATTTTGTAATTGAGTTTGTTGTTCTTCTGGAGTCATAGTAGCATATTCCGGTGAATTACGGAATGCCGTTTGTTGTGACGTTATTAAATCATCCCGATAAATTCTATCAGCGTTTCTATTTGCTTGATTTAGCATGCCTGTATAAGTTCCATATGTTAGTGATTGTAAAGGGTTACCCCCGGTAGCTCCAACAAGACCTCCTACAATAAGGCTTCTACCAAGAGGGCTTTCACCGAAACGAACCAATGAGCCCAAACCTTCGCCTAATCTTTCTGCGGTTCTCTTTTTTTCTCCCCATTGATACATATTTATGGGATTAAAACGGTTATCTTTATAACCTTTTATAAAATCATTTAGAACACCGCCGACTCTAGGGGTTTGTGATATAGAACTATCAATGATTACATTACCTTTATTATCTGATTTAGGAGTTCCAATAGTATCATTACTGTTAGCCTTCTTACCTAATAAAGCATTTAGTACCCTATCCCCTACGCTAATAGAGTCAGCTGGCGCATTTAGTTCTTGCTGTGCGAATGCATCAGCTTGCTTATCTTCATTGCGTAATTGCCTACTAAGCGTGCCGTATTTTACATTTTTAAAAATATCTGATAAACTTACCATTTAATAATTTCCTACTTATTGTATTAAATAATCGTATAAACTTGCATTAGGCGCTTGTCTTTGAATTTCCATGCCTATAACCCCATAAGATGGTTTGGAATTATTGCGTTTAAAAACTTGACTTAAAGGAGTATTTTGATTATTTCCTTCTTGGCTGGTCTGTGCTGCTTGTGGCTGTATTTGACTAGGTTGAAACCCTGTACCTGCTCCACCATATATACTGCCTGCTTGAGCAAGCCCGCTTGATAAAGTATTCAGCCCATTTCTAAAGTTTTGAAAACCTTGTTTTACGATTTCTCCCCAGGGACTCATTGTCATCCTATACCTCCTTTCTAATGCCAAGTTTATTATAATCTACCTTTTTAAAGCCATTAATTTCTATTACAGCTTCTGGCTTTATTTTTTCAATTTCTTGGGCAAGCACACCTTGTTGTACCCCCTCAGGCAATCCATACCCCTTCTTATATGTAAATTCATACCAGTTATAACCATTCTTTTTACCAATTTTCTTGATATTTTCTTTTAATCGAATATCGCTGGTAGCTATTCCCGCAGCACTGCTCGCCAAGGAACCATATAAGGCATTATTATAGGCATTAGCTTGGTTATTCAACTGTGTTTGAGCTAAATTATAATTGCTTACATTGTTAGCATTATTCTGTGAACCAGTATTAACACCTGTTATGTAGTCATATAGGTTATTTAATGTATTCTGATAATTACTCAAGTTATTACTAAGTCTATTATAATAACTATCATATAAACTTGTAGTTTGGTTTGCTAGAGTATCAGCAAAGGCATTAGTAGCAGCTTGTAAACCACTTGACCTCATTAATCCCCTATTTGTTAACTGTGATAGAACAGAAGTATCATAATTTTGTGCTGCTGTCTTATTAAGTTGATTTTGATACGCTTGAAAGTTAGGGTCATTTGCATAATCATTGCTTGATAAACTATTTAGCGTGTTATTGAGTCCGCTCCATGCCGTATTGCCTGCATTGGTCATATTGCCTGTAGGATTAAAAGTTGTACCGCTTTTTCCAGTTGTTGAAGAACCGAAAAGCCCTCCGGTATCATATGATGCTGTTGCATAATCAGGAGCTTTATTAGATGTCTTCCCCATTTTTATACCTCCTTATATATCTATCATTATCAAGCTTTACAAAACCGGCCTTTTTTAGTACTAGCGCAGCTTCTTTGAGTGGTGTATAAGCATAAATATCCTGCTTTACAACTTCACATATTGCTTCAATAGCATCGATATTGTCTTTAAAATTCTTTCTTACACTTGCACCGGAAAGTGTTAACTCTCCTTTTTCAATTTGAATTGTTATGTAGCCTCTCAGCTTGCCTCTTTTCTCTTCACTATAAAAACAAAATAGATAAGGATTATTTATAAGCCAATCAAAATCGTATTGTATGGGCATTGGTCGGCTCTCGTAAAGTTTTCTCAATTCCTCAATATTTCTGCAATGATCAATAATCATAATAAGCCTATATCCCCAGCCCAACGATAAGGTTTTTTAGTATCAAGCCAGTTGACTGCATAAGGCTCACCATTGTAATAATTACTTTCTATCGAGAAAGTAGGATGATTTTGCGTTTTAAATTCATCTGTTAAATGTCCATTTGTAGCCGATGGAACAAGCGTGCCGTATTTTTGATAAAAACCTCTCAAATCGTAATCTACTCCGGAATCATTTGCAAATGGGCTGTTAGCTTTTGCCATTTGAAAACCAATCTCTTGTTTTGGTGAAAAATGTGTCATTTCAGCATCATATATTTTACTATAATTACGATAAGCGGGGTTACTATAGTCAGTTTTATCTCCTAGTTTTATGGCATCATTATTAAATTTTTCCGGTTGGTAGTAAGTTAAAAGTTCAAATAATCCCATTTTATTACCTTTTAAAAGTTCGTAATCATAGGACTAATATACTAAACCCTAAAACGGGCGGTATATTATCATTCTACACACCCACTATCTAGCGTCCTCTAGTCTTTGTTTTAATCTTAATATTCTTAAGTTCCATAGAGTTAATATAAAAGCCTTGAGCCGGTTCTTTTGTAAAAATTTTAACTCCGATTGTATACCAGGTTTGCGGCGTAGAAATTTCAACAACCCGCTTAGAATAAGGGTTCTCATTTGAAAAAGTTGATATATCATAACGCGCATCATCGTAATAACTTGCCTCTTTTTTTGCGACTTTAACTCTCTTAGGATTTTTTTCTTTTCCGTTACAGGTTAACTGTACCCAGAAATCATTAGTATAGTTATCATTTAATACTAGCAGTAAAGGAGTTTTCTGCTTTTTCATATTAGAATTAGACCCAATATTTATAAATGTAGTTTGATATACGGAGGGGAAAAATATTCCGTCAAAATCGAGATTTATATTTTCAACATAAACTTTACCCATGCTTCCGCCTGTATATATGGCATTATCAATAAGAGCTACTGTTTGTATATTTTGCTCCTGTCTTGTTACCCACTCTTGCTGAAAATAATCAAAAATCATAATATTATCATCTATTAAGCACCAAATTTCATTTCTATTATTATAAATACAAGAGAACATTTTAAAAGTTTTTACATTTTGGAAATACGATTGAATTTCTTTTGCTACAGGGCCTGCTGGTCTTGTTTGTCCGGTATCAGTAATTTGTATATAGTATATATTTTTCTGGTTATTATCATAGAAAAATAAATATGTATCATGTTTTACAAATGCTTGATAACTCAGGCAGCCATTCATAGCAACAGTTTTCATAACCGAATTAGCCGTATCATTAGGAGTAGTGTTTAAATATGTTAAATCATCCTGCGTAAAGATATATAACCCGTTAGTAAATGACACAACCGCAGTAACCTTTTGTGAAAAATCAATATACCAGCTGTCGGCCACATCTTGCGGGTTATCGTTCCAGGTATAAATATCATTTTGATGGGAAGCATGTACCCCGTATTCACTAGCAACAACAAGGTATCCATTCCATACAGTCATTGAAAGCCAGTGTATAGAGCGTTCCAAAAAATCTACAGCATTAATATCCTTAATATTTTCGCCATAATTTTCATCATCAGTAAAACAAACAGTTTTTGCCTCTTTTCCATTTGTAAACACAAAAACATCATACGCAGTAGATGACATTGTCAAAGCGTTACAGTTTCCTGTTTTTGAAAGATTATCAATTAATATTTCCGGTTCATTAAGTAAATTTATATAAAATAGAGTCCCTTTGGTTTCATTTTCAGCATAAATAAATTTATAGCTTTGGTTATCCTGTATGCTTTCATAAATTCCTTTAATTTCGAATTTTTCCGGCAGTTCATACAAAGCACTGTTTCCTGCGACGCTTTTCACTCCGGTACAGTTTCCTAAATCAGTTTGAACAAGTTCAACATTATCAGCCTGAATAGCACTGATCATTCCGGAAGAATTTACGCCGTTAAATTCTCTAATCCCCTTAAATTTATCAAAAAGCAGCGGTACAGCACTATAAGACATCAGAACACCACCATATTATCAATTTTGGCAGGCTTACACGCTCTTTTAAAAACCCTCCAAGCTTCATTAAATTCATTAATTGTAGGTCTGTAATTTTCGTCCTGCTCATCTTTGTTATTAGTAATTATTGTTCTCAATACAAGACAATCCATAAACAGATATTCAAGAGTTGCCGGCATATTGATAAAATCATCAGCGTTTTCAAATTCATATGCTGTATTAAAATCTGCTGTCATTACCGGTTTATACTGATTATAAACAATTTTATAATTATAAATTTCATCCGGTATAGGATATAACCTAATATTCTGATTTGGATTTTTGTAATCAATCCAATATGCAGAAGGTTTACCCTTAATAGATTTATCATATTGTTCACTATTACCTATAAATGCTAGCTGCTCTAAAGTATTAGTATTATAAATACCGGATATTTGCCCTTCTACACTAGAATAGTTAGGTTTATTTACAGATGTTTTAATATTTTGTTCCTTTGCTCTAAACGGAAAATCAGAGAGGTTAACAAGATATCTAAGTGCTGCATTAAGTTCAGCTCTAGCCTGTAGACTATCATCATTATCGAAAATCATATCATCAGCATTAAAGCCGCTCCAGGCTCTACGTCCGAGCTCTGTAAGTATTCTTTGTGCTGTAATTGGCATTAGTCAATAACCTCAATTCTGTAATAGTCTTCTCCATCAGCATCTTTAGTAACTACAATCTTTTCTCCTCTTTTTAACAGCCTTCTTGCTTCAATATTATTTGAACCGATAAAACTTTCAATAAACTGACCAGAAATAAACATAGGGTTATTCTTTAGTTTTAAGTTTGTGACTTTATACAGAACTTCGGGATTTTCATAATTAGTAATCTGAATTTTATAAACTTCTCTTGATTTGCCTAAGATTAATTCTTCGTCTTCTAAATCCGTTTCCACTTCAATCATTTTAACTTTCTTTTCTTTTTTTTTATCATTTCTATTAGTCATAAGTACCCTTTCATTAAAAATTCGGGGGATTGAAAACAATCCCCTAAACCTATTATTCAACTGTAACAACTGCGGATGCTAAAGCTTTTGGTTCAACGACTTTAGCACCGTAAACATACAACCCAGCAACAAATATACCAAAGAAATCTTTGTCTTCTGTTACTTTTGTTTCAACTATCTGGTCTGCAAAAGTAATCCCGTCAGATGTACCAGCAAGAATATTATACTTACCAGTATTCGGCTTAATTAAAGTAGATTGTTTAATATCGAAGCCGGCATATTGAAGAATAGTTCCCTTTCTAATTACCTCATCGCCTAGAGTTGTAGCATTTTTAGCTTCTTCTGATTGTTTGATTAATTTAACCAGAGCAGGCGGGAGTACCAAGTATGGCCTTTTACCATCAGAGGCTTTGCCATCAGAGTCAATAGCGTTTGTATCTGATAATTTTTCATATAAATTAAGACAAAAATCGTAAATAGTATTTTTAGCTACAGTAACCTCTCCTAATTGATTAGAAGTGTATACACCAGCAAAACCGGTTGTATGCATAAATCCGTCTTTTGCATTCACTACAGCAACTCTAGCCCGACTTATATATTTTGATTGAATATCTTTAACATTAGACTGCCTTTGTTCAATTGTAGATATTTTAAAACCCCAATCTTTCTGTTGGTCAACAGTCAAAATAAGCTGGTTACCTTTTGGTTGTTCATACTGGATAGGAGTATCATCGTCATGCGTATTCAGTGTAACATTTCCAGGCTGGGTAATTCGCACAGTATCACCTGCGTATTTTATTTCTCCTTCCCAATCGCGATTTACACATTCCGCCATAACCCCATAATCATCGAGGTTCTCCAGCAATCTTTTAGACCATATCTCCGGCTTAGTTAATAAAGAAAATTTTTGATTTTGTGTATCTGATGGCATTTTTATTTACTCCTTTTTTAATTACTCATAAATCCAATCATGCCCGTACTTTTTACAATATGCATCAAATTGCTTTTGAGTCATTTTGTAAATATCGCTGCTTTTAGGCTTTGAATTTATATCTAAATTTGTACTACTATCTTGTATTAAAGCTTTTTGTTTGGTAGCATCAATGGCTTTTTTGGCTTCATACTCTTTAATTGCTTGTTCACGTTCATAACTTGCGATTTGTGAATAAATATTGGAGAATATTTGCATATCTTCTTTGGAATTTATAGAACCTACATCGCAGAAAGACTTTAACGCCCTTGCTTTCCCCTCGTTCTCCTTAATATCTGTTAAAAAATCTGCAAACCCTGTTTTTATTTCGTCTGCAAGCCTTTTATCGTTCTCAGACTGCCTAATATTTTTTTGTTGATTAAGCTCTGCTGTAAGCTGATTTTTGTACTCTGCTTTTGCTCTTGCCACATCCTCTATAAATGCAGGGTCATATAAACATTTAGCCTGATTTAGATATTGGATATGCCCTGTATTATAGTATGCAGTAAGAAGCTGTCTTGCTTGTTCGCTGTATTCCGGGTTGACCTGCGTAAGGTTTTGCGCGTAATATTCCAGCTCAGCAAGTTGCACTTTGTCTGCTATTTCAGCCTCATCAGCGGATAAGAATCCGCGTCTTCTGGCTTCCTCCTGTCTTGCTTCATAAGCCTTTCTCGCGTCATCTTCTTTCTGCTGCAGGAGTTCGTAATACTTTTTCTCGAACTCTGAAGCTTTATTAATGAACTTTTGGGACTCGCTATAGCCTTTTTCTAGTTCTTCAATACTTTCGTATTTACCTGCATAGAGTTTTTTCTCAGGCTCCCCGCTGCCTACATTTTCTGTTTCGGTTTCAGCTGCATTACTATCCGTTTCTGGTTCTGTGCTTGAAGTATCCGTATTTTCAACGGGTTCGTTTACAGAAGTATCTTCTACGGCTGCTTCTGCAGGTGTTGAAATTTCTGTTTCCTCTGCCATTTCTGCCTACTTTCTTGCCTTTTCTAATACATCAGGAACCTTTTTAATCTGTTCTAATAGTTCACACATACCTTTAATCTCACACGCATCACGCTGCTTACAGGCATTTGCAGTAATATAATCTGACAGATAAACAATTAGCTGCCTTCCGTCCTCTGTTCTAAGCATATTGCGAACTCTAGCAAGATTTTCCAGTTCCATATTCTGTAGTATGACAGAGTGTAAAACGGGCATATTTAGCTCAGACTGTTCAGAGCCTGTTCTTCCATTGCCGTCTTTGCTTGCTGCCTGTACATATCCATTTGCACTTGTTGTGCTGCCCTATTCTGCATTTCTTGCTGTTGCTGCTGAGCCTGCATTTGCTGTTGCATATTTTGCAGATATTGCATAATTTGCGGCACAATTTGCTGCTGTACATTTTCGGGGATTTGATTAAGCAGATTGCTTAATTCAGTTGCAGGGGATTGCGGTACAAAGAATTTTTCCACATTATCAAAACCTATCATTTCAAAAGCAGTAACAAGAATTTCACGCCAATTTATCATTTTGAATAATTCGGGGTTAGAGCCAGCACCTTGAGCGAGTGAGTAAAGTTCTTGATACTTGCTTCTGCGTTCGGCAATTGCGTTTCTATCCTCAAAAATATAGTTATATTGTGCTTGTCTTATCTCATTTGTAATTTTAAATTCAAGATTTTTTCCCTTTTCCTGTGCGTATACGTACTCTATACCATCTTTAAACATTGCCAATAATTCTGCGACATTTTCAATCATCGGAATTGTAAAATCCTGATTAATGGTGTCCATATCCTTTGCTGCTTGCGCTGAACTCCCTTTATCAGCAAGCGATAATTCTGTTGCTGTTCTTTTTTGCTTTTCTATATTTCCATACATTACAGATGAAACGCTCGATAAATCGCTTATTTTCTGGTCGAATAATCCGAGCAGCGTATCAATACCATTTGCAGAAACATTTATGACATTAGGCAAATTACCCTCATAGCTGCTTTTATACTTAATAATTTTTCCAGGCTGATATATAATAGTCCCATCTTTTTCAGTATTATCCTCGTCAAATAAATCTTCATTCGCAAATGCGGGAGGGTTTGATGTAAGCTTTTGCACATCCGATGCAACATTAGTCAATCTTTCAGCCTCGGCCGTCATATCAATAACTGCCTTA
>OJNR01000728.1_pt1 | contig 20408 bp, 16 predicted proteins | sample 1597901 | NCBI WGS metagenome assembly OJNR01 (sample SAMN01915223, study PRJEB22387) | human gut metagenome | isolation source: stool | host: Homo sapiens | place: USA | reverse complement strand
TTCGGCTACCACGTCTCGAGCTTCTTCGCCCCCTCGTCGCGCTTCGGAACCCCCGAGGAGCTCAAGGAGCTCATCCGCCGGGCCCACGAACTGGGGCTGGCGGTCATCATGGACCTCGTGCACGCCCACTACGTGAAGAACCTCAACGAGGGGATCAACGAACTCGACGGCACGGACCACCTCTACTCGCGCCCGGGCGAGGCCGGCAACCAGCCCTACTGGGACTCGAAGCTCTTCGACTACGGCAAAGGCGAGGTGCAGCACTTCCTGCTCTCGAACGTCAAGTACTGGCTCGACGAGTTCCACTTCGACGGGTTCCGCTTCGACGGCGTCACCTCGATGCTCTACTACAACCACGGGCTGGGGCAGGCCTTCTGCTCGTACGACGACTACTACAACGGCGGGCAGGACGACAACGCCATCGTCTACCTCACTCTGGCCAACGAACTCATCCACCAGGTAAACCCGCGCGCCATCACCATTGCCGAAGAGATGAGCGGCATGCCGGGCCTGGCAGCCAAATTCAAGGACGGTGGCATCGGCTTCGACTACCGCATGGCCATGGGTATCCCCGACTTCTGGATAAAGACCATCAAGGAGAAGAAGGACGAGGACTGGAAACCTACCGCCATATTCTGGGAACTGACCAACCGGCGGGCCGACGAAAAGACCATCAACTATGCCGAGAGCCACGACCAGGCTCTCGTGGGCGACAAGACCATCATATTCCGCCTCATCGACGACGTGATGTACTGGCACATGAGCAAGGGCGACACCAACTTTGTCGTAGACCGGGGCATGGCCCTGCACAAGATGATACGGCTCGTTACCCTCTCGACCATCAACGGCGGGTACCTCAACTTCATGGGCAACGAGTTCGGTCACCCCGAGTGGATCGATTTCCCCCGCCAGGGCAACGGCTGGTCCTACAAATATGCCCGCCGCCAGTGGGACCTCGTTGACCGCGAAGACCTCAAGTACCAGTACCTCGGAGCCTTCGACCAGGCCATGATTCATCTGGTAAGCCAGAAGAAGAAGTTCGAGCAGACCCCCATCGTCAAACTGTGCGAAAACGATGGCGACCAGGTGCTCGCCTTCATGCGCGACGACCTGCTCTTCGTCTTCAACTTCCACCCCTGCAAGTCGTTCAACGGCTACGGCATTCTGGCCCCCGCCGGCGAATACACCACCCTGCTCAGCAGCGACGATACCGAATTCGGTGGATATGGACTCGTAGACAAGAGCGTTCCCCACTTTACACGGCGCGACCCGCTCTTCGAGAAAGAGAAGAAGGAGTGGCTGCTGCTCTACCTGCCGGCCCGTTCGGCTCAAATTCTCCGCTGGAAGAGACCCGAAGAGATAGGCAACACCCCCGAAGCGACCGAAAAAAGCTCGACTCGGAAAACCGCCCAAACTGCCCAAAAACCGAAGACGGAAAGAAAAGCGGCTGCCCGCTCGACCAAAACCACAAAAGCGAAAAAGCAATAATCGGTAGAACAACCGAACACCATCCAATCGAGGGCTTCCCACACGGGGATGCCCTCGACTTGCATATACCTCACCCGGAAGAACGCTCCACCGCCCCCTCGCTCCCCACAACTCATCACCCCACCCGACCGACCAAGGCTTCTTGCCTCTCTAAGAAAACGGGAAAAGGCTACACCTCACCCCGTTGCACCTTACATTTCGCCGAAACGAAATAAGATAGATATACGTTTGTAACGATTCTGTAACATGAAAATCGTTCCTTTGTGATGCCAAAAAACATGCAAATTGGAGATTATGGAAACATTCTATCTGATTATCGTCATCTTTATTTTCTTCATCGCCGTCTTTGACCTGTCGGTCGGCGTGAGCAACGATGCCGTCAACTTCCTCAACTCGGCCATCGGGTCGAAAGCCGCTTCGTTCAAAATGATTATGGCCATAGCTGCCGTAGGTATTTTTGTGGGAGCCTCCATGTCGAACGGCATGATGGATATTGCCCGACACGGCATATACCAGCCACAGTACTTCTACCTGAACGAAATCATGTGTATATCGCTGGCGGTCATGCTCACCGATGTGGTGCTGCTCGATGTCTTCAACACCATGGGTCTACCCACCTCGACCACGGTTTCGATGGTATTCGAGTTGCTGGGCGGTACCTTTGCGCTGGCCATCATCAAAACGATAAACAGCAACGGACTGCTGCAGATGGGCGACCTCATCAACACCGACAAGGCGCTGCAAGTGATTGTCGCCATATTCGTGTCGGTGGCCATCGCCTTCTTCTTCGGTGTTATCGTACAGTATATTGCCCGACTGATTTTCAAGTTCAACTATCGGCGGCAACTTAAATATTTCGGTGCGCTGTTCGGCGGTTTTGCAGCCACGACGATTATCTATTTCATCCTTTTCAAAGGGTTGAAAGAGTCGACCCTGATGACCGCCGATACCCGGCAATGGATTCACGAAAACACCACGATGCTGCTGGGCTGCTGCTTCGTGGCCACTACGGTGCTGATGCAGATACTCACATGGTGCCGCGTGAATGTGCTGAAAGTGGTTGTGCTGCTGGGTACCTTTGCCCTGGCTCTGGCCTTCGCCGGCAACGACCTGGTGAACTTCATCGGTGTGCCTCTGGCCGGCTTCTCGGCCTACACCGACTATGTGGCCAATGGCGGCGGCGCAGCCCCCGACCAATACCTGATGACCTCGCTGCTCGACTCGGCCAAGACACCGCCGGTATTCCTCATCGGTTCGGGTATCATCATGGTTATCGCCCTGTTCACCTCGAAAAAGGCACAGAACGTCATCAAGACTTCGGTCGACCTCTCGCGTCAGGAGACCGGCGAAGAGAACTTCGGTACCTCGCCTATCGCCCGTAAACTGGTGCGCATGACCACCAACACCTCGTCGTACATCATCAACAGCATACCGCCCAAAGCCCGGGCCTGGCTCAACAGCCGGTTCGACAAGGACGAAGTGATACTCGAGCACGGCGCCGCCTTCGACCTGGTGCGGGCCTCGGTCAACCTGGTGCTGGCCAGTCTGCTCATCGCCCTGGGTACTTCGCTGAAATTGCCCCTCTCGACCACCTACGTTACCTTCATGGTGGCCATGGGTACCTCGCTCGCCGACCGGGCCTGGGGACGCGACAGCGCCGTATACCGCATTACGGGTGTCATCTCGGTAGTGGGCGGATGGTTCATCACGGCTGGTGCAGCCTTCCTCATCTGCTTCATCGTTACGATGATTGTCTACTACGGTGGTACCATCGCCATCATCCTGCTGAGCGCCCTCGCCGCCTACATGCTTATCCACAGCCAAATCACCTATAACAAGAAACTGAAACAAGAGAAAAAGAGCTCGCTAGCCCAACAGCTGGTGGCCAACAAAGACAAGGAAGAGGCGCTGGTGCTGCTGCGCCAGTTCAGCCGCGAAGAGTACACCAAAGTGCTGGAGTGGAGCGCCGACCTCTACAACCGGGTAACTACGGGATTTCTGCACGAGAGCTACCGCACCTTGCGTAAGGCCATGGGCGACATCGAGACCGAGCGCAGCTACTTCAAACAGGTGAAACGGTTGGGGACCATAGGGGTATCGCACCTGAACGATCAGGTTGGTCTGGAAAAGGGTCTCTACTACTTCCAGGGCAACGACTTCTCCTACGACATTATCCACGCCATCAAGCGCATGTGTGAGCCGTGTCTGGAGCACACCGACAACAACTTCAACCCGCTCGACAAGAGCCAGAAGGAGAACTTCGGTGCCATTGCTCCCGAGATTGTCGGCTTCCTGGAGAAGAGTCGGGAGCTTGTCGAAGAGAACAACTCAAGCCAGTTCTCCACACTCTACAACCGGGGCAACCAGCTCATCAACCAGCTGGGTGTGCTCAAGCGGGAGGTGATTCGCAACATGCGTGAACAGGAGTCTTACATCAAGGTGGGCATCGTCTACCTCACCGTCATCCAAGAGTCGCAGAACGTGGTGGCCTACACCATCAACCTGCTGAAGATGAACCAAAAATTCCAGGAAGAGAATCAATAATATACAAGTCTCAATTTGCATCTTTTAATTTTTGAGAACTCGGGCCGCCTCTTGCGAGAGCAAAGGGCGGCCTATCCCTTTTTGAATCCGGTTCAAAAAGAGTATGCCGCTACATGCGAGAGAGGTGTGCCTGCCGGAGAACCGGTCGACACACCTCTCTGGTGGTATTTGTACAACCTCGTGGTGACGAGGCTGTTCGAGTTTACAATCAGGGTTTATGCGGGGCAATGCGGATACCTATGTCGGAGATGCCGCGGATGCGGTCGTCGCGCATGGCCTGCTGGATAGTCACTACCTGGTCGCGACCGAAACGGAAACGATTGTCGAGCAACAGCTCCTGCTGGTAGTACGAGCCCCAGCCACCACCCGACCAGCGACCGAACTCATCGGCCAGTTCGCAGTTGACGGTATCGGTCTTCTGCCGGCCGTCGGCCCCGGTATAGGAGACGAAGAGCCACAGGTTGCGGTAGGCATAGTCGCCATTATGGCGCAGCGTGAGGAAGAGGTCGTAACGCCCCGTCGAGTCGGGCGACTCGGGGGTGAACCGCTGTACGTCGCGTTTGAACCAACCGTTCTTGGGCAGCGTATTGAACTCGTTGTAGACATCGTTCTGTCCACACGAAAGCAAGCTCGCCAGCCACAGCGCGGCACATCCTATATACAACCCGTTTCGTTTCATCGTTTGCCTCGGTCTTACTCTTTTTTCTCTTCGCGCTTTTCGGGAGCGGCCGGTTTGGGTGCCGGCCGCTTGGGCGCCCCTTGCTGTTTGGGTGCTCCCTGTTGCTTGGGTGCGGCATTCTCGCCCCCCTCTTTACGGGGTTGCTGGCCGTTGGGCTGCTGAGCGTTGGACTCTTTGCCTCCGCCCCCCTTCTTGCCGTTGCGCGGAGGCTTGTTCTGCCCGCGGTTGCCGCCGTTGTTATTACCGTTGCCCGACTTGTTGCGCGGCTCACCGCCACCCTGCTGACGACGTCCGTTGTTGTTGCCGCCGCCATTGTTGCCGTTGTTTCCGCCGCCGTTGCCTTTTTTCTTCTTCTTGGCCTTGTCGAAGCGGGTAAGGCTGTCCTGTCCTACCACATCTTCGAAGTCGCGGCGTTCGGGAGCACGAGCTCCGGCCTCGGCCTCGAGGGTATCGGGTTTGATGCCCCGCTTGTTGAGGGCGATGATTTCGAACACCCGCTCGGCACTCACGGTCACCAGATTGGCCGCCATCGACTTGTCGGTCGAGTAGGACATCTCGCGTTTGAAAATATCGGTCTTGAAATGGTAGTAGGTGTTGAGTTTCGTCTCGAGCGGAATCTCGCGCGAGGGGAGCCGCTTCTGCGCCTCTACGTAGGCATCGGCCTCGTAATTGAGGCAGCACTTCAGTTTGGCACACTGCCCGGCCAGTTTCTGCGGATTGAGGGCAATGTCCTGATAGCGGGCGGCACTGGTGGCTACCGACACGAAATTGGTCATCCAGCCCGAGCAACACAACTGACGGCCGCAGGGACCCAGACCGCCAATGCGTCCGGCCTCCTGACGGGCACCGATCTGCTTCATCTCGATACGCACCCTGAAGACCTCGGCCAGCACCTTGATGAGCTGGCGGAAGTCGACCCGTTCGTCGGCGATGTAGTAGAAGATGGCCTTGTTGCCATCGCCCTGATACTCGACGTCGCCGATTTTCATGTCGAGGTGCAGGTCCTCGGCAATCTTGCGGGCCCTGATCATGGTGTCGTGCTCCTTGGCCTTGGCCTCTTCGAACTTCTCGAGGTCGTTGGGCTTGGCCTTGCGGTAGACCCGCTTGAGCTCGGGATTGTCGATCTTGACGTTGTTCTTCTTCATCTGCAGCAACACCAGCCGGCCGGTAAGGGTCACCTCGCCGATGTCGTGCCCCGGCGAAGCCTCGACGGCTACCAGATCGCCCGGCACGAGCCGGATGTGAGTCGTGTTGCGGTAGTACCCTTTGCGGGTATTCTTGAACCGCACCTCGACCAGGTCGGTGTCGTCGTGCGACTCGGGAATGTCGGCCAGCCAGTCGTAGACCTCGAGCTTCGCCCCCTTGCGGCGGCAGTTGGCCGAGGTAAGCTGCGGCTTCTCCGACGGGTTTGTAGTATGATTGTCGTTTGTATGGTCCATGTTGGGTAAATCGTTAACACCGACAAGGCCCCAGACCGTACTCGAAACAGCGGTTCGGGTAACGCCCTACGGCCTCGTCGTTGGTTGATAAATGGGGGAATGGAGCGGTATGGCGTCGCCCGGCTTATTTGGCGAAGCTTACGGCCCGCGTCTCGCGGATGACGGTAATCTTCACCTGTCCGGGATAGGTCATCTCGTCCTGAATACGTTTGGCGATTTCGGTCGACAGATTTTCGGTTTCGGCATCGTCGATCTTGTCGGCACCCACAATCACGCGCAACTCGCGGCCGGCCTGTATGGCGTAGGTCTTCAATACGCCGGGATACGAGAGGGCCAGTTGCTCAAGGTCGTTCAACCGCTTGATGTAGGCCTCGACGATTTCGCGACGGGCGCCGGGACGTGCACCCGAAATGGCATCGCACACCTGTACGATGGGAGCCAGCAGGCTGGTCATTTCGGTCTCGTCGTGGTGAGCGCCGATGGCGTTGCAGATATCGGGTTTCTCCTTGTACTTCTCGGCCAGTTTCATACCCAGCAGGGCGTGCGGCAATTCGGGCTCCTCGTCGGGCACCTTGCCTATATCGTGCAGCAGACCGGCGCGACGGGCTTTCTTGGGATTGAGACCCAGCTCCGAAGCCATGACGGCACAGAGGTTGGCCGTCTCGCGCGAGTGTTGCAGCAGGTTCTGACCGTAAGACGAGCGGTATTTCATCTTGCCCACCAGGCGGATAAGCTCGGGGTGCAGACCGTGTATACCCAGGTCGATGGCGGTACGTTTACCGGTCTCGATTATCTCCTCTTCAATCTGTTTGCGCACCTTGGCTACCACCTCTTCGATACGGGCAGGGTGGATGCGGCCGTCGGTTACCAGCTGGTGCAGGGCCAGACGGGCAATCTCGCGACGCACGGGGTCGAAGGCCGAGAGCACGATGGCCTCGGGGGTATCGTCGACGATAATCTCGACCCCGGTAGCAGCCTCGAGGGCACGGATGTTGCGGCCTTCGCGACCGATGATGCGGCCTTTGATTTCGTCCGATTCGATATGGAATACCGTTACCGAGTTTTCGATAGCGGTTTCGGTGGCTACCCGTTGGATACTTTGTATCACGATGCGCTTGGCCTCTTTGTTGGCGGTCATCTTGGCATCGTCCATGATGTCGTTGATATACGAGGCAGCCTGCGTTTTGGCCTCCTCCTTGAGCGACTCGACGAGACGCTCCTTAGCCTCTTCGGCCGAGATACCCGAGAGGTGCTCCAGACGCTCTACTTCCGACTTGTGGAGTTTCTCGAGCTCCTGTTTCCTCTTCTCTACCAGTTCGAGCTGGCTGTCGAGGTTGGCACGCACGGCCTCGGTCTCGCTTTTCTTGCGTTGCAACTCCTGTTGTTGCTGCGAGAGCTGCATTTCGCGTTGCTTGAGTTTCGACTCGGCCGACTGTATCTTGGCATTGCGGGCATTGGCCTGCTTCTCCATTTCGGCCTTCATGTGGATAAACTTCTCTTTCACCTCGAGCAGTTTGTTTTTCTTGATGACCTCGGCCTCTTTCTCGGCCTCTTCGAGGATGGTCTTGGAGCGAGCCGCCAACAGGTAGCGGTTCACCAGAAATACAACGAGACCGCCTATCACGAGACCGCCTACGCTTGCGGAGATTAGTAGTATGTAATTCATCGTTTCTAAATTATAATTATAAAAAAAGCACTACCAGCCGCCCACCTCCGGAGCTGCTGCAGTGCAGGAATTATCTCTCTTTTCGATACCGCTATTCTATACGGTATGCTCGTTTAATATCTGTTCCGCCTCGACTTCGAGTCTCTTCAAATCGGCCAGCAGGTTCTTGCGATCTTGTACCATCTCGCAGTAGAGTCGAGCTATCTCGACGGCGACCATCGCCATTACCGATTCCGAATCCATCAGTCCGTCTTTGTACTTGTCCCGGTAAAAAGCCCATCGCTTGTTGAACAAGTCGGCGGCATCTCTCCAATATTTTTCGTCCGCACCGTAATCGACCCGCAAGGCTAACGGGTTTTTCAGGTCGGCAATTCTCAGAGTTATCTTTAATTTATCATCGTTCATAGCATCCTATTCGTTCAAGAGTGAGATGCACTTATCGATTTCCCGCACCAACCTGGCAAATCTGGCCTTTGTTTCGGCGACACTCGACCCCTCTTGTGCCGTAATCGATCGCGAGAGTTTCAGATTGTTATACCTCTTCTCCAGCTCGTCGTATCGTTGCTGCAATGCCTGCATATCTTGCCCGCATTGCGCCAAGCGGTCTTTGAGTGACCCGTTCTCCTCTTCGAGAGACTTACATAAATCGCTAATAGCGTGAAACTTAGCGATAAGCGATTCTATTATGTCTTTCGAATTTCCGGCCATTATCTCACCAAATTCTATACAAATATAGATAATTCCCGACAAAAGCGGCAAAAACAGGGGGAATATTTCTTATTTTCTCAAAATTATCACAATTTTTAAGTTTATTTGACAAGCCATCTCTTCTGATATTTCTTGCGAAAAATTTTCGGACCCGCGTATCGACTTGCCTCTGCTCTCGCCTTTTGCCATCTTTTCAGAAGACAGGAGGCGGCTCGGCATGGTCAAATTTGAAAACAAGTTTTCATTTGCCTCTGCTCTCGCCTTTCACTATCTTTGCATTATGCGGAAAATCATACACATCGACATGGATGCCTTCTATGCCTCGGTCGAGCAGCGCGACAACCCGGTCTATCGGGGCAAGCCTATCGCCGTGGGGCATAGCGGCCCGCGGGGCGTAGTGGCTACGGCCAGCTACGAGGCTCGTCCTTATGGCGTGCACTCGGCTCTCTCGTCGGCTCAGGCCCGGAGGCTCTGCCCTCAGCTTATCTTCGTGGAACCGCGGCACGAGGTCTACAAGGCGGTGTCGATGCAGATACGCAGCATCTTTGCCGACTATACCGACCTGATTGAGCCGCTGTCGCTCGACGAAGCTTTTCTCGACGTGTCGCACGAGCGGTCGGCTACGCTGGTAGCCCGCGAAATCAAACGCCGCATTCTGGCCGAGACGCAACTCACGGCATCGGCCGGGGTGTCGGTCAACAAGATGCTGGCCAAAATCGCCTCGGACTACCGCAAGCCCAACGGGCTCTTTACCATCGCTCCTGCTCAAATCGAGGCGTTTGTCGCCACCCTGCCCATCGAACGGTTCTTCGGTATCGGCGAAGTGACGGCCCAGAAGATGCACGCGCTGGGTATCCTCACCGGGGCCGACCTGCGGCAGTGGGACCGCGCCTCGCTCATGCGCCAGTTTGGCAAGGCGGGACTTCTCTACTACGGCTATGCCCGCGGCATCGACGACCGCGAGGTGGTGCCCAACCGCATACGCAAATCGATCAGCGCCGAGACCACCTTTATCGAAGATACCGACGACCGCGCCCGGCTGGCTGCCGACCTGGGCGAGGTGTGCGACGAGGTATGGGGACGGCTTCAACGCCACCGTTTCAAGGGGAAGACGGTGGTGCTGAAACTCAAATTCGACAATTTCAAACAGATCACCCGCTCGAAGACGCTACCGACCCCGGTCGACTCGTTGGCCACACTCTACCGCGTGGCGCAGGAGCTGCTCACGGCCTGCGACTTCGGGGGACACAAAATCAGACTTATCGGCGCAGGCGTAGGCAACTCGCTCGAGGCAGGTCTTGACGGCGTACAACTGCGGCTCCCTTTCGACGACCTGCCTTAACTGCCGCCTCGAGACCGTCACCACACCACGGTCCGCCCACGCGCTCACCGCGGCTACCGACGACAACCGCCACATAAGCACTGTGAATTATCAACTAAGCTATTGTACATTAGAAAATAATATCGTATCTTTGCCCCGCTTTTTGAAAATTCCGTGTGATGGGAAATTAAGGAGCAAGAGAAATCACTTAATTTTGAGTAACACAAAACAACAAAACAATGAAAACATTTCAACTGAATGGTACGGCCCGTACCGATCTGGGCAAGAAAGCTGTAAAAGGCCTGCGTAAACAAAACCTGATTCCTGCCGTTCTCAACGGTGGCGAACTGGTAGACCTGCCTTACACCGGCACCCTGAAACCCTGCGAAAAACTGGTAGAACTCACGGGTGGTAAAAAAGGTATTATCGTTACCGATTTCACTGTAACCAAAGACGCTGTTCGCAAACTGGTTTACACTCCCGATATCTTTGCCGTAGAACTGAACATCGACGGTGAGAAGAAAATGGCCATCTTGAAAGACCTGCAATTCCACCCCGTAACCGACGCTATTCTGCACATGGACTTCCTCGAAGTTACCGACAAGAAACCGGTGGTTATGGAAGTTCCCGTTCAACTCGAAGGTCACTCCGAAGGTGTACGTGCCGGTGGTAAACTGAGCCTCTCGATGAGAAAACTCAAAGTGAAAGCCATCTACACCAATATCCCCGAACGTCTGGTTATCAACATCGACAACCTGGGTCTGGGCAAGACGCTGCAAGTAGGCGAGCTCCACTTCGAGGGTCTGGAACTGATGAACGCCAAGAATGCTGTGGTTTGCGCCGTTAACCTGACGCGTGCCGCTCGTGGTGCTCAAGCTAAACAAGACTAATCAAACACCATCTTTTTGTAGATGAAATATCTGATTGTAGGGCTGGGGAATATCGGTTACGAATACGAGAATACCCGGCATAACATAGGATTCAGAGTATTGGACGCCTTGGCTAAGGCGTCCAATCTCGTTTTTACCGACGGCCGTTACGGAGCTACCTGCGAGCTGCGCATCAAGGGACGTACCCTCGTGCTGCTCAAGCCCTCGACCTATATGAACCTGAGCGGGAACGCCGTGCGCTACTGGTTGCAGAAGGAGAATATCCCCGTAGAAAATCTGCTCGTCGTGGTCGACGATTTGGCTCTCCCCTTCGGCACCTTGCGGCTGAAACCCAAAGGCAGCGATGCCGGTCACAACGGACTGAAGCACATTTGCGAGACATTGGGCACGCAGGTCTATTCGAGGTTGCGGTTCGGCATCGGCAACGACTTTCCGCGTGGCGGGCAGATCGATTTCGTGCTGGGGGCCTTCCCCCCGGAACAAGAGGCACAACTGCCCGAGAAGCTGGAACGGGCCGGCGAAATTATCAAGAGTTTCTGTCTGGCCGGTGTACAGCAGACCATGAACCAGTATAACAACAAGTAGCAACTATGGCAAAAGAAGAGGTACGAATCGACAAGTTCATGTGGGCCACCCGCATCTTCAAAACCCGCACCATCGCTACCGAGGCCTGCAAAAAGGGCCGGGTGATGGTCGACGGCGTAGGGGTGAAGCCCTCGCGCACGGTCAAGGTGGGCGACACGATACAGGTGCGCAAGCCGCCCGTGACCTACTCGTTCAAGATTCTGGCTCTGGCCGAGAACCGCATGGGGGCCAAACTGGTGCCGGGCTATCTCGAGAATGTCACCCCACCCGAGCAATACGAACTGCTCGACATGGTGCGCATCAGCGGCTTTGTCAACCGGCAGAAGGGGCTGGGACGCCCCACGAAACGCGACGGCCGACAGATGGCACAGTTCCTCGAGTCGCAGTATGCCGACGACGGATTCGATTTTGACTTCGATTTCGACGACGACCTGGACGAGGAATAATATTAAATAAATTTAAAACTCGATTGAAACTGCAGGGGTAATATCCCGTTCCCGGGGATTGTGCCTTACCTTTGCCGTTGCAAATCTATCTTTTATGTGGGCTAAGAAGCTGAAAATAGTATGTCTGTTGCTGGCCGGTTGCCTGGGAGTGCTCTCTACGACACTTCCGCATCATCACCACGCCAACGGCATGATATGCCTCGAGTTCAACCTGCTCGGCAGCGACGACTCCCACGCCAAAAGCGCCGAAGAAGAGACCGACGATTGCACCGGCTGCAACTGGTTTGCCTACAAGATACCGGTCGATCTGGCATCGTTGCATCAGCACCTAACCCTTCGGTTTGCCCCGGTCAAGATATTGCTGGGTACCTGGGCCGTATTGGCCGACTGGGTCGTCGACATCCCCGACGAGTCGCCCACGTATGGCATCTATGTCGAACGGCTGCATACGGCCGTCTTTCTCCAGACCCTCGCTCTGAGGGCCCCTCCCGTATCATAGGTATATAGTTTTGAAATCGTGTTGTCTCGCAGAGCATCATGCACTGCCGAGCCATGCGTACGTGCGGCCACCGACATGGCCGTAACGATTGAAACATCTGTTTATTCAATATTAAAGCAATACCTATGAAACGAAACATATTATTGACAATCACAATCTTATCGTATATTCTGTGGAACTGCTCGGGCTCGTCGCACACCGATGGCGAAGCCCACGAACACAGCGACCACATCGAAGAGCACGACCATGAGCACAGCGAGCACGAAGGTCACGACCACGAAGCCGAAGGCCATGGCGACGAAATCATCCTGAAAAAAGCCGAGGCCGAAGCCATCGGCCTGACCACCAAAACCATAAAGCCCGAGAAGTTTCACAGCGTGATTCCCTGCTCGGGTACTCTCTCGGCCGCCCAGGGCGACGAGATGACGGTCGTAGCCCCCGTGTCGGGCGTGGTCTCGCTGGCCGGACGGCATATCACCGACGGCAGTCAAGTATCGAAAGGGAGCGTGCTGCTGCGCCTCTCGGCCCAAAAGCTGGCCGCAGGCGACCCGGCACAACGCGCCCATATCGACTACGAGACGGCTCGCAAGGCCTACGACCGGGCCAGCGAACTGGTGAAAGACCAGATTATCTCGCGCCAGGAGTACGAACGGATAGCCAAGGATTACGAGACCGCCCGGCTGGCCTACGAGGCTATCGGCGGAAACGGGACGGGCAGTGCCGTGCAGGCTCCCATGAGCGGCTACCTGAAAAACATTCTGGTGAACGATGGCGACTTCGTGGAGATGGGACAACCGCTGATGACCCTCTCGCAAAACCGCCGGTTGCAGTTGCGGGCCGAGGTGCCGCAACGCTACTACAAGGCACTGCCTACCATCGCATCGGCCCACTTCAAGACCTCGTATGACGACCAGGTATACAGCCTCGACCAACTGAACGGCAAGCTGCTGAGCTACGGCCGCGGCTCCCTGGCCGGCGGTGCCTACGTGCCGGTGATCTTCGAACTCGACAACCGGGGCGATGTAGTGCCCGGTGCCTGTGTCGAGGTCTATCTGCTCTCTACGCCGGTCGACAATGCCCTGGTGGTACCCGTCTCGGCCCTCACCGAGGAGCAGGGACTCTACTTCGTCTACCTGCGTCTCGACGAAGAGGGGTATAAGAAGCAAGAGGTCACGCTGGGCGATACCGACGGGGCCAACGTGCGCATCCTCTCGGGTCTGCACGAGGGCGACCAGGTGGTTACCCGCGGTGTCTATCAGGTGAAACTGGCCGCACACAGCGGTGTCATTCCCGAAGGTCATTCCCACAACCACTAATCCGCCGCAGCCATGTTGAACAAGATTATTCGATATTCGCTGAACAATCGGCTGCTCGTGCTGGTTGCTTCGATACTGTTGATGTTTGCAGGCTTCTATACGTCGCTCAAGATGGATGTCGACGTATTCCCCGACCTGAACGCCCCTACCGTCGTGGTGATGACCGAGGCTCCGGGCATGGCTCCCGAAGAGGTGGAGCGCCTGGTTACCTTCCCGGTAGAGACGGCCCTCAACGGTGCCACCGACGTGCGTCGGGTGCGCTCGTCGTCGACCACCGGCTTCTCGGTCGTGTGGGTCGAGTTTGACTGGGGTACCGATATTTATCGGGCCCGCCAGATAACCTCCGAAAAACTGGCCGTCGTGGGCGAGAGCCTGCCCCAGGGGGTAGGTACCCCTACGCTGGGCCCGCAGTCGTCCATTCTGGGCGAGATGATGATTATCGGCCTCACGGCCGATTCGACCTCGATGCGCGACTTGCGCACGCTGGCCGACTGGACCATTCGTCCCCGCCTCCTCTCCATCGGTGGGGTGGCACAGGTTACCGTCATCGGCGGCGAGATGAAGGAGTACCAGATTCTGCTCGACCTGCCCCGCATGAAACAATACGGGGTTTCGCTCGACGAGGTGCTGACCGCTGCCCGCCAGATGAACCGCAATGCCAACGGCGGCATCCTCTATGAATATGGCAACGAATACATCATACGCGGTGCCGTGGCTACGACCGATGTCGACGCCATTGCCAAGGGTGTGGTGAAACGCGTCGACGGTGTCCCCATCCTGATGGGCGACATCGCCGAGGTGAAGATTGGCGACAAGGCGCCCAAGCTGGGGTGCGCTTCGGTCGAGGCTCATCCGGCCGTGCTGCTCACCGTCACCAAGCAGCCCAACACCAGCACGCTCGACTTGACCGACAAGCTGCTGGAGTCGGTCGACGAGCTGAAAAAGAACATGCCGGCCGACGTGACCGTATCGACCGACATCTTCCGCCAGTCGCACTTCATCGAAAGCTCTATCGACAACGTGAAGAAGTCGCTCTACGAAGGGGCCTTCTTCGTGGTCATCGTGCTCTTCTTCTTCCTGATGAACGTGCGCACCACCATCATCTCGCTGGTTGCCCTGCCATTCTCGCTGCTCTTCTCGATATTGGCCCTGCACTTCATGGGCTTCACCATCAACACCATGAGTCTGGGCGGTATGGCCATCGCCATCGGGTCGCTGGTCGACGATGCCATTGTCGACGTGGAAAATGTCTACAAGCACCTGCGCGAAGACCGCAAGCTGCCGCCCGGCGAGCGCAAGCGGGTTATCGACGTGGTGTTCGAGGCTTCGCGCGAGGTGCGTATGCCTATCCTCAACTCGACGCTCATCATTATCGTCACCTTCATCCCCCTCTTCTTCCTCACCGGTATGGAGGGGCGCATGCTGGTACCGCTGGGTATCGCCTTCATCGTGGCGCTGTTTGCCTCGACCATCGTGGCCCTCACCCTCACGCCGGTACTCTGCAGCTACCTGTTAGGTAAGGGTGGCGACGACAAGATGAGCCGCGAACCCATCGTGGCCCGCACCCTCAAGAAGTATTACCAGCGGGCCCTCGAGTGGTCGCTGCGCCACCGCCGCGAGGTACTGGGCGGCACCATCGTGCTCTTTGTAGCGGCACTGATTACCTTCTTTACCCTGGGCCGCAGCTTCCTGCCGTCGTTCAATGAAGGGTCGTTCACCATCAACGTGAGCACCCTGCCGGGCATCTCGCTCGAGGAGTCGGACAACATCGGCCGCCGGGCCGAGCAACTGCTGCTCGAGGTGCCCGAAATCAAGACCGTGGCCCGCAAGACGGGACGTGCCGAGCTCGACGAACATGCGCTGGGTGTGAACACCTCGGAAATCGAAGCCCCCTTCGAACTGAAAGACCGCTCGCATGCCGAGGTGGTAGCCGATGTGCGCAAGAAACTCTCGATTCTGCCCGGTGTCAACATCGAAATCGGGCAGCCCATCTCGCACCGCATCGACGCCATGCTCTCGGGTACACAGGCCCGCATCGCCATCAAGCTCTTCGGCGACGACCTCAACCGCATGTTCATGCTGGGCAACCAGATCAAGAAAAATATCTCGACCATCGACGGCGTGGTAGACCTGAATGTCGAGCAGCAAATCGAACGGCCGCAACTGAAGATTACGCCACGGCGCGAGATGCTGGCCCGCTACGGGGTAACGCTGTCCGAGTTCTCGGAGTTTATCGACGTGGCCCTGGCCGGCGAGGTAGTCTCGCAGGTCTACGAGGGTAGCCGTACCTTCGACCTCACGGTCAAGGTGAAAGACGACGAACGGGCCACCGCCTCCCGCATCGGCGACCTGATGATCGACACGCAGATGGGCAAAGTGCCGTTGAGCACGCTGGCCGAGATTGAGTCGGCTACCGGTCCCAACACCATCAACCGCGAGAATGTGAAACGTAAAATCGTCATCTCGGCCAACGTGAGCGACCGCGACCTGCGTAGCGTAGTCGACGACATCCGGGAACGCATCGACGAGACCATCACCCTGCCCGAGGGTTACTTCATCGAGTATGGCGGACAGTTCGAGAGCGAAGCCGCCGCCTCGCGCACCCTCTCGATTGTGTCGCTCTTCTCGCTGCTGGTGGTATTCCTGCTGTTGTACAACCAGTTCCGCAGCGCGTCGCAGTCGGCCGTCATCCTGCTCAACCTGCCGCTGGCCCTCATCGGCGGCGTCTTTATCCTGCGCTTCACCACGGGCGAAATCAGTATCCCCGCCATCATCGGCTTCATCTCGCTCTTCGGTATCGCCACCCGCAACGGCATGCTGCTCGTGTCGCACTACAACACCATGCTGGCCGAGGGGCATACGCTGCACGATACCGTATTGCACGGCTCGCTCGACCGGTTGAACCCCATCCTGATGACGGCGCTCACCTCGGCCCTGGCCCTTATCCCGCTGGCTCTGGGCGGCGACCTGCCGGGCAACGAGATACAGAGCCCGATGGCCAAAGTGATTCTGGGCGGATTGATTACTTCGACCTTCCTCAACGCCTTTGTGGTGCCGGTCGTTTATTGGATTATGAACCGTAAAAAAGAAAACCGATGAGAAAAACGCTTTTCCTGCTCTGCGCACTCGCCGTTGCGGGTGCGGGAGCTCAAAATAAGATGGCCGATATTCTGTCGAGTATCGAGACCAACAATCCCCAGCTGAAGGCCGGGGCCCAGATGGTGCTGAGCCAGAAGGCCGAGGTGTCGTCGCAAAACTCGCTCGCCGACCCAACTTTCGAACTGGAGCACCTGTGGGGTGCCCAGAATGCCGGCGACCGCAAATACGACATCACCGTGTCGCAGGCATTCGATTTCCCCTCGCTCTACGTGCAGCGCAACCAGATGGGCAACCTCAAGCGCAGCCTCTACGACGGGCAGCAGGCACTGTTGCGGCAGCAGGTGCTGTTGCAGGCCAAGGAGTTGTGCCTGCGCATCGTCTATCTGAACCGCTGCATTCAGTTGGGCGAGGAGCGGCAGGCGGCTGCCGACCGGCTGGCCGCCCTCTATCGCGAACGACTCGCGACGGGCGATGCCGCCATACTCGACGTGAACAAAATCGAAATCGAACAGCTCAACGTCACCACCGCCAACACGCGGCTGCGCAACGACCGTTCGGCCTGTCTGGCCCAACTGCGGGCGCTGAACGGCGGCGAACCCTTCGAAGAGGGCCTCGAGACGTTGGCCGACTACCCGCAGGCAGCGATGCCCGCCTCGTTCGACGACCTGAAAGCCCAGGCCCTGCAGGCCGACCCCGAGCTGCAGCTGCTGCGCCAGGAGAGCCTCATCGCCGACAAGTCGGTGGCCCTCAACCGGGCCGGGTGGCTGCCCAAGTTTGAGTTGGGCTACCGCCATGCCTATGAGTTGGGCGAGCGGTTCAACGGTCTTTCGGTAGGTATCTCCATCCCCCTCTTTGCCAATCGCAAGAAGGTGAAGATGGCCAAGGCCCAGGCTCTGGCCGGGAGCTTTGCCGTGAACAATCGCGAGCAACAGGCTTTGGCCGAGCTGCAGACCGCCTACGACGAAGCCGTATCGTTGCAACGCGACCACGCCCGCTACGACCTGCTGATGCGCCAGAACAACCTGGGGCTGCTGCAAAAGGCCCTCACGGCCGGACAAATATCGATGGTCGAATATCTGGTAGATGCGACCCAGCTCTACGAGGCGTTTGACAACCGGCTCTCGCTCGAGTATGAATACCAGTTGCGGTTGGCCCGCATGTACAAATTCGAATTGTAAGATTACCGCTAAAACCTTGTAACAGAATCCTTCGCGCCTCACCCGGTGCGGAGGATTTTTTTATTCGACAGTCTCCCAGATACCCTCCCTGCAGATGTCCCGGAATAGCCGAGAGTGTTAAGAGATATTATATCCATAAATATTTTCCATAGGAATATTGTTTATATGGAAAACAATATACATCTTTGCAAAGTAATTTCTAATGGAATATTTTTCTTATGAAAACAAATATAGAGATAAAGGACAAAAAGCAAGTGATGAAGAGCTGGATGAAGCGATACGGATTGTTGGCTCTGGGCTTGATATTGGGAGCCGTAGGCGGATACCTTTACTGGCGGTATGTAGGTTGCGCCAACGGCACCTGCCCCATCACGGCATCGCCCTGGACCAGCACGGTGTGGGGAGCAGCCATAGGCGGATTATTGATGAGTTCATTTAAAAAAGAGAAAAGTTATGAATAAACGACTGATGATTTGGGCGGTGAGTCTGGTTGCGCTTCTGCTGGCCGCCTGTGAAACCCAAGCGACGAACAATGATAAAAATAATAAAAAGGAGAACAAGATGAAAACGATTGAATTGACCAAAGCCGATTTCTTGAAAAAAGTGATGGATTATGAAACCAATCCCAATGAGTGGAAATACCTGGGCGACAAGCCGGCCATCATCGACTTCTACGCCTCGTGGTGCGGCCCCTGCAAAATGGTAGCACCCATACTCGAGGAACTGGCCGAAGAGTACGACGGACAAATCTATATCTATAAGGTGAATACCGAAGAGGAACAGGAGCTGGCCGGTCTGTTCGGGATACGAAGCATCCCCTCGATACTCTTTATCCCCATGGGCGAGCAGCCGCAGATGGCTACGGGAGCCATGCCCAAAAGTTCGTTCAAGGAGGCTATCGACAAGGTATTGCTGAAGAAATAACCCCATGAAGCCACGTTCTCCCGAGCGGGAACTGCGAGAGAGGTGTCGCTTTTTCATCTCCACGGCTTCTACCGTTGCCGTGGAGATGAATATCGTTTGCTGCGACGGGACAGATACAAGAAAAAAATCGGCGGCCCTGGTATCGGATGGATTTACCCTATGATAACTAATTGAATCAGATCGACCAGCAACCGGCCGTAACCGAGACGATTGCCGAAACCATCGGTGCAGGTGAGTCGTATATCTATACCTTCGAGACCAAGGCCAACCTTTCGGAATCGGGTTCGTATACCATCAAGGCCTGGAGCAATCTGGAGAACGACGATATTGCCGACAACGATACCAGCACGGTGAGCGTGCGTCACTTCGGTCCGGCCAAAGTACCCTACTTCAACGGTTTTGAAGATGCATACAGCCGCGAAGCCATCAAATACTTCGACCTGAACTTCGACGAAGCCGACGGCGGTAACGGTTGCTGGGCAATCGAGGCCAACTCGTGGTTCTCTTCGTTCTCCCGTACCGGCGACTATGCCATGATATATTGGTACAGCAACAACGTGGGCGACGACTGGTTCATCTTGGAGCCCATTCAACTGAAAGCCGGTTACTACAGTCTCAAGTTCTGGTACTCTTCCTTCTCTTACGACGAGAAATTTGCCGTATACTATGGTACCGAGGCTACGCCCGAAGCCATGACCACGAAGGTGGTAGAGTATGCCCCCTTCAATACCGACGAATATATGGAGTCGGCCAGTGTAGTCCACATCGAGGAGGACGGGGTTTACTACTTTGGCTTCCATGCCTTCAGCGATGCTAACAAGAATGTGATTTGCATCGACGACATTTCGCTCGAAGAGATCGACATGCTCGGCAACGACCTGGCTGTGACCAACCTCACCTCGCCGGTCAACGAATATGTATCGTCGCAACAGTCGCAAGACATCTCCTTCTCGATAGTCAACAATTCGGTCAACACGATTACCAATGCCTCGGTCGAAGTTGCCGTCGACGGTACGGTTGTCGAGACCTTCGACATCGAGAGCATCGAACCTCAGGAGACTAAAAACTACGTATGCGAGCAAGCCCTGGCCAGCCTCTCGTCCGGCGGTCACACGCTGACGATTACCATCGAGAACGAGGGCGACGAGAATCTCGAAAACAATACTCTCGAAGTCGAGTTCACCGTAGTGAAGAACCCGGTCATGTACTACGACTTCGAAACGGGAACCGTTCCCGAAGAGCTGACGTTGAGAGCCGAAGACGGTGCCACGGTCAACTCGTCGTTGAACGACATATTCCCCAACAACGAGCCGTGGAACGTGATTGAAATCAACGAGCACCCCACCTTCGGTTCGTGGATGCTTACCGCTGCTTCGTGGTTTACGACGGTTGTTCCGGCCGACCGCTGGTGCATCTTCCCCCAAATCGGGGTTACTTCCGACAATGCCGATATGGTATGGTCGGCCATGTCGGGCGATGCCGGTGAAGATTTTGCCGAGGACTACGAGATTATGGTATCGACCACCGATGCCGAGCCCGAGAGCTTCACCTCGATTCTGACGGTTACCGACGAGAACTTCGCCACCAATCCCAGCACCCGCGGTGTAGACCTGGGCGCCTATAAGG
>OJNR01000727.1_pt1 | contig 20422 bp, 21 predicted proteins | sample 1597901 | NCBI WGS metagenome assembly OJNR01 (sample SAMN01915223, study PRJEB22387) | human gut metagenome | isolation source: stool | host: Homo sapiens | place: USA | reverse complement strand
GCACTGTTCATCGTAATCGACGCGAACAACTACAACTGTGCTACTCACAGAAATGTAATCGAAAAGGCAGTAAACGAAAACAAGGACAAGAAGTGGAGAATCGTAATGTTCCACCAGGATATATACGGCTCCGGTCTTGACCACTCCGACTCTGACGGTATAATCTTAAGAACACAGCTTACTCCTATCTTTGACGAGTTCGACATTGACGTAGCTTTACAGGGTCACGATCACACATATTCAAGAAGCTATCAGTTAAGCGGTGACGGCAAGGAGCATACGGCGTTCGACAGAACAAATGCCTATGGCGAGGATTATCTTACTCAGAACAACTGCTACACGATAAACTCAGACCTTGTTACCGGCACGATAGTTGACCCTGAGGGTACTGTATATATGGAGGCTAACTCAGCTACGGGTTCAAAGTACTATGAGCTTATCCCCGCACAGCAGGATTACATAGCTGAAAGAAGCCAGACTTGGACACCCAGCTACTCGGTAATCAATATGACGGAAACCGCAGTAACAATCACAACCTATGACGCAGATACAAACAAGGTGCTTGAAGGCTCATCTGCATACACAATTGTAAAGAAGGCTGATACAACCGCACTGAACGAGGCTGTCGAAGCCGCAAAGAAACAGCTTGAGGCTGACAAGTACACAGACGAAAGCGTTGCCAAGGTAAACGAGGCTATCAAGAATGCCGAAACGATCATCGCAGACGATCAGTCTACAAGCGACAAGATTGCAGAAGCTACAGCTTATCTCAACGAAGCGGTTGCCGCTCTTAAAGTAAAGCCCGAAGAACCCGCAGATGACGATACAAGCTCAGATGTAAGCAAGCCTGACGATACAAGCAAGCCTGACGACACAAGCAAGCCTGACGACACAAGCAAGCCTGATGACACAAGCAAGCCTGATGACACAAGCAAGCCCGATGACACAAGCAAACCTGACGACAACATCACAAACCCCAACACAGGTAATATGGTATCGGTTGCTCCCTTTGCCGCTCTCTCGGTACTCAGTGCAATCGCTCTGGCAGGTATGGTAGTACCCGAGGCTATCAAGAATAAGAAATCTTCCAAGTAAACACATAAAATAACGGAAGTCCCCACTGTGTAAAAGCGGTGGGGATAACCGTATTCAGAAAGATATGATAAAGATGAATAAGCTGAATTTGACAAAAGGTAAAATCATAGGATATATAATAGCGCTTGTCGGTATTGCATTAAGTGCGGTGCTTATTGTATTGCTCAACTCATTCGACAAGGTGGAGCTTGTATCGACATACAACAGGACGTTTGAAAAAGCAACCGTAACAAAAAACACCAAGGATAACCTCGAGGAAGACGGCGAGCGGTACGGCAATCAGGAGGTAGTTCTAAAGATAAAGACGGGAAGCTATGCAGGCAAGGAGCTGAGTGCGATAAGCCCTAACGGAAATCTTTTCGGTGCGCCGTGTACGGTAGGTCTTGACGTAGTAGCCATAGTCAGCGCCAATGACGGCGGAGAGCCTGTCGTGACCGTTTACAGCCGTGACAGAGAATATGTTGTATATGCCTTTGTTGCGCTGTTTGTGATTATGTTGTGGCTGGTGGGCGGTAAAAAAGGCATAAAATCTGCGGTATGTCTTGCTCTTACATTCGTGCTGACGATTTTCGTTTACTTTCCGCTTGTATACAGAGGCTTTTCGCCGTTCTGGGCGGCGGCGATTATATGCGTCCTGTCTACCGTCATAACGATATTCTTTGTTGCGGGAGCGAATGTGAAATCTGTCAGTGCTATCGCAGGAACGGCATTCGGAGTGCTGGTGGCAGGCGTGCTGGCTCTGATATTCGGTCAACTTGCCGGAATCAGCGGTTATAATGTATCCGAAGTAGAAAGTCTGCTGTTTATCGGGCAGAATATACCTATAAATATAGGCGGACTTTTATTCTCGGGTATTCTCATATCAACGCTCGGCGCAGTAATGGACGTGGGAATGTCGCTTGCGTCAACTATAGATGAAATACACGAAAAGAAGCCGGAGCTCAGCGTATCGGAGCTTTTCAGAAGCGGTATAAATGTCGGCAGGGATATGATGGGTACAATGTCCAACACGCTGATACTTGCGTTTGTCGGCGGCTCGATAGTCACGCTGATGATTGACTACTGCTACGATCTTTCGTACTATCAGCTTATAAACTCGAACAATATCTGCATCGAGATAATGCAGGGAATATCCGGTACTATAGGAATTGTGCTGACCGTGCCGTTTACATCGCTGCTTACGGCGGTTATGATAAAGAAGTATCATAAGAAGAAGGAACAGACAAAGGACAGCGGTTCAGGAGAATAAGAAAAAGCCACAGGGAATAAAGATGAATAGTGATAAAGAAGCATTCACAAACATCTTATAAAACTTAATATAGCGGATTATATGGACAGGCACACGGAAATCAACCGTGTGCCTGTCTTTTTGAGTTCTACAGTGATATTTTTCGTGTTGCGAATAGGGCGTAAGAAGCAGAAATATATTATTCCTCAATCACCATAACCATAGGCGGCGTACAATTTTCTGTATAAAAGTCTCCCTTTTCCATAGCCTCTTTGATGACTGCAACAGGAAAAGCATAACAGCTGTACTTTCTGAATTCCGCCACACGACCTTCAAGATGCTTCGGTATATTGATTTTCATTTCAGGCATTATTTCACGAAGAAGCGGCTCAAACATATCCGCAAATTCATAGATTTTGTTGATGCGCAGCTTATCCAGCTCATCATATTTCTGTTTTGAAATAACGGGAATATCAAGCTGTGGTATACCATTTTCCATACGCAGTATACCACATTCTGCAAGATGAGGTATTCTTTCAAGATATATAGGGTCAAGTCCCGTATAGTTGAACGGAATGCCCTTGTAAATAACATACAGCATTTTCATGAACATTTCATCACTGAGCAGAGTATCTCCGTGCTGATATTTGTTGAGGTCAGGCTGTGCGTCGTAAATATGCAGGTCAACGGATTTTGAGCTGAAAAAGTTTTCCTCGTAGCTTCTTCGTTCTCCGCCATAGCAGTATTTTGCAAACCTGTAGTTTTCGAAATCAAAGTCAAGAGGATATCTGTTTCCGAATGCTATCCACTTTCCGCCATCGGGACGGAGGGGATACTCTTCTTTTGACGGTACTATACGCTGTACCGCTTGATAGATTCCGTTTGAAAATAGATGCAGTACGAAGAAGTATTCCAGCTTACGCTGTTCGCTTTCTCTTAGGTTTAAGTCTTTGGTACTCACATTTATTTCTTCAATAAATCCACGCACAAGACTCCAGATAGTATTGTAATTCTTTTTTGAAAATTCAATCTGAACATCAAGACTTTTTAAAATCTGTTCGGGAGTTGCAATCATAAAATCCGTAAAGACTTTATCTCCCTTTCTCTGCATAAGCTCCGATTTTATAAGGTCATTGACAGCGTTTTCAATATACGCTGTCGGGATACCGAGAGCAAGAGCAATTTCTACGCAAGTTATCGGCTTTTCATAAGCGGCTATAAGAATATTCTGCTTTAACATATCGCCTTCAGTCAAAGAAAAAGGCTCGTTGTTCAGCCCCGTACAGCCGTTACAGGTAATTTCAAGCCGTTCGGGCTGATAGCTTTGCTTTTTGTATCGTTCCATAGAATCAAATCCTTTCCGTATCTGCTCTCTGCCTGTTGACAGTCTTGACAGCACTGTGCCTTTCGGAATACCAAGCTTATCGGCAATGTTCTGCACCTTTTCGCCGTTAAGATAATGGCGGACAATAACCTCACGATACTTCCCCGAAAGGTACGCAACCTCACGGCGTATTTCGTCATCACTCGGCGCATCTGCCTGTTCTTCCTTAAAGTCGGGTATATCCTCTGAAATAAGGTTGATGCTTACCATAGGAAGCTTATATTTCCGCCTTAGCATATCGTAATACTTGTGGTTAAGTACCGCCGACAGCCACTTTTTTATATCCTTTATTTCATTTGGATATTTCAAAGCGGCAAGCATTGTTTCGCTTGTTAAATCTTCTGCGTCCTCAAAGTTTCCGCATTTTTTAAGTGCAGCAGAAAACAGATAATTCATAATGTTTTCAATGTCGTTTATGTGCATAGTACACCTCTTTTGAAAGCTTTCACTTATAAGTCGCAGTTTTTCGATTTGATTCGATGATTTTATGATAATATTTTTTGAGGATTGTGTCAAGAAAAACACACAGCAGATTTCTCTGCTGTGCGTTTATGCTAAATAATATAGTCGGTAATACAATTATACCAGTGGACATAAACCTCGCCGTTCACGGTAATTCGCTCATTTTCAGGAAGAATTTCCGTCCAGTTTTTCTTATAGCGGTCTTTTGCCCAATCGTTACGGTTAAATCTTCTCCAAAGAATAGTCCTGCCGTTCTTGTCGAGATACTGTTCACTGACAACACCGCCATCATAGGTTTCGATGTCCATAACGCAAATTGTATCATAAGATTTACCGCCGATTTTAACCTCGTATCTTCCAACGACATCAAGTAAAAACGGCTTATCAGCAGCAGTAATTTCACTGCCGTTACGGATAATATCTCCCTTTACAGACAAATTGACTTCATTTCCGCAGTTGTTTTCGCCAAAACCCCAGTTCGGAATAAACTCATCACCGTCAAGGAAGGTATAGCATTTCTTCACTCCGCCGATTATGTGACTTTCAGCAAGAAAACGACAGTACGTATCAGTAAGATGCGCAATAAAGGTTCGCTCCGCAATTTTATCATTATCTGTTTTGTTGCAATCCATAGGAGCATATTGCTTTGCAGTTATTTCTACGCCCTCAATACCGTGGATTTCTGCCTTTCCTACGACTTGCATTTCATCATATTCTGTGCGGTTTCTTTTTGGGAAATCGTATATTGCCCAGTTAAGCCTTTCACCCAGCTTCGGAACAATAAACCAGCCCATAAGCTCCTCCCACTTAACGGAAAAAGGCTCTTTATCAAGCTTTGTAATTGTATATTCAGGCATAAATTCGGGCAGCTTTTTCATATTTTCATCAACCTTTCTATAAATCGTATCAGGCAGATATAACCTTTTGAAATTGTTTCTTGCTGTGTAAAGTCGGCTTTTTACAGTTCCAATAGGAATATCAAGCCTTTGGGCAATCTCGCTTTGAGTATAGCCTTGAATGTAAAACAGGTCAATTATTTGTTTATCATTCTCGGATAATGATTCAAGCGTATCATAAACATCGTGCTGCTCAACATATCCGTATCGACTTGCAGTAAGCGGCTGTTCGGTCAGTTCGTCGATGGAAACATTAACACTTTTCGCTTTTCTGCGGTAATAGTCATTGCATTTATTTCGTGCAATACTGATTATCCACGCCTTGAAATGGGATTTATCCGCAAGTGTATCAAATTTCTGAAAAGCGGTCAGATAAGTATCCTGCAGAATATCATCTGCATCAGCCTTTGATGACAGCTTAAACCACACGAAACGCTCGACAGCATTTTTACATTCATTCAACAGTATTTCAAATTCGGTCATATCGTCACCTCCTTGTGTTTACTAAAAGCGCTTTCACTGATATAGACGTAGCTGGAGGCAGAAAGGTTCACATACATTATAATTTGGTTATGAAAAATGCTTGCAGTATAAACCACAAGCATTTTATTGTTGTAAAATTACTCATTATAATCATTTTCGGTTGGATATCAATAATCATCTCCATAAATTTCCTCCTTTAATTTTTTATTATTTCACCAGTCATTTCTGTTATCCATCCTTCTTCAAATGCTGGATTAGTAGTGATTCTTTCAAGCATAATATTTAATTCTTCTCTTAATTCTCTTAAATCATATGTAATGGGTTGTAATTTACGATTATATGTAATATAAGTATAATTCTCTTTATCAAATGTACGCAGATGAGGATTAGTATTAATTACTGCTCGCATATACGGTTCAGTGTTCTCATCTAAAATATTCAAATCACCAACAACATATCCGAATTGCTCTAATCTTTCATCAAAATGCTCATTGGTGTTTCTGAACTCTTTCTGAAAAATAAGCGGGAATTCCTTTTTAGTGATATTAAAACTTTTTCTTAACCTTGCTGAACGTTGGGTAGCATCTTTTCCACCAAAGCCACCGTGATTGTAAAATACATTTGATATATTACCACAAGCGGTAAAAAGGCTTTGTAAATGAAAAAAGTAGTAAGTGTGTTCATCGTGATATATCCCAACATTATAAAACGCATCAATAAAAATGTGGTCAAGAGATATTAGTGCAAAATATATATTTTGCACAGAAATGTTTGCGTACAAAAAATCGGGATTATTACCATCAGCCTTAAAATATCTATTTAACATCTGTATTCTCCTAAATCAGAATATTTTAATTATGTGTTTTTAGCCTTTGTATGCACTTGTCCAAATGCACACCCGAATAATTTTTCTCCCTTTCAACCATAGTCACAGCCTTGTCCAAATCAACCCACACAAGACCGTCAACCTCGTTGGAGCTGCCGAACTCGCTCGCCTTGACATAAGCGATAAAGCCTGTCATAATCAGATTTTTTGGTGCGAAATAATAGCTTTGCACATACTCACAAGAAAGCACACGCTGTTCTGTTTCTTCAAGCACCTCACGAGCAACGGTTTCTTCAAGAGTATCGCCCTTTTTCAGATATCCAGAACAGAGCGTGTAATTCTTCGTTGAAATATAATTCTGTTTCAGCAGAAGAACCTGATTATTTTCGTTGATAATTGCAACAAGCACGCAGCTTGCAGGATTATCAAAATAGAATTTGCTGCAGCATTCGCAATATTTTTACTCACCCTCATCGCCGATTGTCTTGTATGTAAGCGGTTTGCCGCACCCAGTGCAAAAGTTGATATCCATTACAGCACCTCGTTATATCTTGAATTTATGTCCTAAAATATCAGCCGTTTCTTCTCTGCGATTTTCACCAAGCTCCTTACGAACTGTAATCAGGCTTAATGTGTCATATCCCAACTTATGATAGGTTGCTAAAGCGTTTTTGTTCCGAGGAACAACATCCATACATACGGCGGTATAGCCTGATTTCTGCTTAACGATGTCCTCGGCTGAATTTATCGCCTCACTGCCAATACCTTGACCTCTGTGTGATTCATCAACAAAAACATCCTCTATCCACGCAACATTTCCGCCCTTATACCAGATATGAATAAATCCGACAGGTGTATTATCGCTTTCAATTATATATAATTCGTGCTTTTCAGAAGTCCACATTTCGATATTTTCTTTTGCCTGCGTCAATTCAGGGCTGTTTGCTTGTCCGTTTATTGCTGAATGAAATCCGAAAAAAGAAACGATGTAGTCAACGATTAGACTTTCATAGTTTTCATTATATGGAACTAAATTTATCATTTCAATGCTCCTCTCATATACGACATATCATTCAATCGTGCAATAATACGATTCCCGTCATCATCTTCCTGCAATACGGAAACACCGCCTGTCTTGCCCGATAGATTACACTTGTTCAGCATTTCAATATCTATACCAAGCCATAACGTATAAAGTACGCTCAATGTACCGTCGTGTGAAACGATGATAATATCGTCATCTGTTTCAGCCAGCATATAGGTCATAAACTTTGAAAGCCTGTCCCAAACATCAGCTTTAGATTCTGCTCCGATAAAAGGCTTATCATATACGGATTTTGCCCAGTCAATCGTTCCTTGCCACACAGGGCATTGCCGGTTGTTTCTTGCCCATTCCTTTGATTTTCCGTTTGCATCTCCTAAATCAAATTCTCTTAATGCAGCTGTAAAAACAGGTGTTGAATTGAAGTATCCTGATACAATTTCAGCAGTCTGTTTTGCTCTTGGCAGGTCAGAGGAGTATATGACAAATTCCTGATTTTTATAATCATCGGCAAGATTTTTACCAATAAATTCCAGCCGCCTAATGAGCCAATCATTTTGTTTAAATGTTGTTCGGATTGAGTATGCTGTATCGTGATTATATTTCTCATTTCAACACCTTCCAAAGTCCATTTAAATCCGTAACCATATAATCCTGCCCGAAATCAACGTTTCTATCCCTTCTATCAATCAGAACGGACTTACAGCCAAACCTCTTGGCAGTTTTAATATCTTTTTCTTCATCGCCAATCATAATCATTTCAGAAGAGGCAACACCGAAAATCTCCGCAATATCCGAAAGACCTTTTGGGTTAGGCTTACGATAGCAGCAAGAAATTGAAGAAACATACATATCAAAATAGGGAATGAGTTCGGGAAAATAGCTTTTGTGCAGCTCATCGGGCATTCCGATTGCTACATCTGTCAGAGCCGCTATTATGTATCCCTCTGCTTTCAGCTTGTCCAAGAAATCAAGCGTTTCTGGATAGATACACGCTGTCAAATTCATCGATTCATAAAATTTGTTTATTACATCGGAAAGCTCGAATTTTCCTTGCCAATGAGCCGTAGCCTCACTGAAAATCACTTCATGAGTAACATCGACCTCACGAGGATTGATACGGGGATTATAGCTTTTAAGCACCTCAAAGGACTTGGCGATGTCATCTTCGGTTATGTTCAGCGAAAGTTCGTTGCAAACATAACGGAAACCGTCTTTTTAGAAATCCAGCCACGAAAGCGGCATATTCTTGTATTCCATAAGCGTTCCGCCTATGTCGAAAACTATTACTTTCATAAGTCCTCCGATTTAATTTCAATTTTAAAGCATTATTAATAAATCAGTCTTCATTATCACATTCGTCAACTTCATAATCGTCATATAATTCATCATCAAAGTACAGGTTTGTATTTCCGATTATATCATTTATAATTTCACAACGTTCTTTCCACTTTAGTTTATTCTGTTCCACCAACTCATCATATTCATTTGATACAAAATCGTAAATCATATATGTATCGTTATCATTGGTAATTAAACTACGTAAGAAATAGTTTATATTGCATTCTTCAAAAGGTAATGGAGTTATATTATCTAAGATTTTAGTTAACGGATTTTCACCACCACTCTTCATTAAGTACCATATTAATTCTTTTTTTGATTGTTCTAACCGGTTTAATGTTTCATACAAATCATTACCATAGTACTTGTAAAACACATATCTTGCTACGGATTCATAACTAATCTCATATACATATATGTTCAATTCGTAACATAACTCTTTAATTAAAGCATACAGCGATTGAGCGGTTTTACCAAGGCTTTTTCCATATAAATGTTTTATAGTATTATCAAAATCATTCTCGTCTAAATCTCGACCAAAGTTTTGAATTAGTGTTAATTCTAAAACATCATTTTTGCTATAACTAAATCTGTTATATCGTGCATATTTATAGAAAGATTCTAACATTGATAATAAACTTTTGCATTTAGTGTTTAAGTTTATAGAAGTATGCTTCGATATAAATTCATACATTGCCGTATGCTTATGACTATATAGTAATCTATCTGTTTTTTCTTTATCTGCAGCGTTTTCCTTATAAACTATGAGTTCAATCAAAATTTTTAGTATTCTTTCAAACCCTTGTGACGCTTGGTACAATGAAGTAAAAATGTAATCAGTCGAAGCAAACTTGCCTTCTTTGGCAATATATACACGATTAATATCTTCTACGGCTTTCCAAATTTCCACACCTGATATACCTAACTCCTTAACGAGAGCGAAGTTCATTTCCATTATGCCACGATCAGAATCACTTTTCCCTTCTATAACATCAAGTTGCTCAATGGATTTGATTAAACTTGATTGTCTGGTGGAGAACATTGTTTTTCTACCGCAGTAATCCCATTCACTAGGGAAACCATCATAATTTACAATATAACCGTATGATTCAGCAGTGGAAACATCAAACGAAGTGCCTTCGTCTTCACATCCAAAATATGTTATGGTTTTATATTCAACACTGAATTCTCGTATGAGCGTTTTCCAAAACTGCTTTCTTGAATCACTTGATTGTATGTCTATTGTGGTCATACCAACATAAGCCGAAAAAGTTTCTTTTAATCTGGAATCTATCTTAATTGCTATTTGTTGCTCTATGTCCTCAAGCATACACACATATAAATAATCTGAAAACGACTTATTTATTTTTGTAATTGTGCATAAATCATTTTTTATAACAAACGGATTGACATCATTATATGCAGCCTTATTTACAATATCTCCTCTGGAAAAAATTATTTTACTGGAGTTTAAAGTGATTTCTATACCTTTGACAATATTTTCAAAAACAACATCACCATAAGAAGGTTCATCAATCATGCTGCTATCAAAGAAAAAAGCTATAATTTTTAATTCGTTGCTATCTTTCATAATAATCCTTTCCACTACTCTTAAATTGTTTTATTGTTTGTTTGATATGATGTTATAACTATCACACCTTTCTTAAATCAATTCCATAAGCCTCTTTTCCAACTTTTCTTTCTCCATACTTCCAGTTGTATTAAATCGAATAAGAGGGATATTGTATTTTTCCAAAATAGAATTCTTTAGCTTATCACGGTCGCTCTGCTTAATATTATCATTATGATAAGCATAACCGTCAACTTCAATCGCCAACACAGGAGATTTATCAATAACATTAAATATAATAAAATCGATATGAGTTAACGGATTCTTTGCATAAGCAGTTTCTTCGTCTGATAGCTTATGAAAATTGCAAATGATAGCATTAAGCGGCTGATGTGATATTACATCAAACTTTGAAAAAACATCACTTTTTAGCACATCATTTATAAGTGCATACATGAGATTTTCGGAATCGTATTCTGAAATTCGTTTATGCTTTTTCAAATAACTCTTTCGTTTTTCTTCATAGCACTTATAAAGCATATCAAATACAGAATTAATTTCACTATGCTTAATCTCAAAATTATTATATTGAATGTATTTTATTAAATCTCCAATGTTGGTTCTGCTATTATTTTTGTTGGCAGAAACCACTATTCTCAGTCTTTTCTTCGCTCGTGATACTGCAACATTAAGCATATTCGGATTATCGGTAAATTCCGTTATCTCGTTATCAACAGTTGATATGATAATATCATCTTTTTCTCTGCCTTGAAATTTGTGTACTGTTGAAATATCAATCTGCTCTGTAATTTCATCGGCAAGCGCAGATGTTTGGTCTTTATAAGGCGCAATGATACCCACATCACTTGAATTAAGTTCAGGAAGAATATTGTTTGTTATTTCATCAATCTGACGTTGATTAAAATGACCTCGTGCATGATTGCCATCTACTGTAATATAGGCTTTCAGCACATCACTTTCGCCATTATCCTGTGTCATAATAACTAATTGATTATTATAAATTTTCTGATTGCAGAAACCGATAATTTTTGGATGACAACGATAATGCTCACGAAGAAGAGTTCGGGAAATATTTTCATAGGTTTTGCACATCGAAGAAAGTAAGCTGTTTTCTTCATAGCGATAATTTAAAGCTATGTTATTACCTATTGATAATTGAGCAACTGTCTTTCTTACATCTTCAGGCACAACATTAGGGAGCTGTTTCAAATCACCTACAATTACCATATTCTTTGCACACGACATTGCAAGGACACCTGTTGTTAAATCAACCTGTGACGCTTCATCTACAATGACATAATCGTAAATTATATTTTTCAAACTGCTTGTTGCAGAAAACGTTGTACTTAAAATTACAGGATATTCTTTCAGAAAAGCAGAACTTCTTTTCCATAAATCGTCTGCATCAAACGTAGGACGCTCTGTGCGTGTGCTATATTTATCGGCAAGGGATGCTTTTAACAATTGATTCGATTTATTTGTTAATTGCGAAATTAAATTTGATATATTGTTTTCGGAAAGATATTTTTCAAGCTGTTGAATTTCATTTTCCATTTCCAAAATCTTAATTTCATAAAAAATCTTTTTTAGCTGTTCAATAATCTCCTCTATAGGGGAATTATAAATGTCAAAATTTGCAACGCCATAAAGCAGAATCGATTTGACTTTGTACCAAAAACTGATAGATTTTTCATTTTCAATATAAGTTTGTAGTTCATTCCATATAGTAAGTATTTTGTCTAACGACAACTTATCTTTTCGCCTAAAAATGCTTTTTTCTGAATGAGTAGTATTAAAATATTCATCAAAATATTCCTTTTCCAGTTTTAACGCAGATAGAGTATGCTTCAACTCAGCAATCTTATTTTGTGTTTCAAAAAGCGTAGTAAGCTTAGCTTCACAGTTTTTAACATGAGAAGAAAGTTCATTTTTAGCGGAGTAATCCAACTTGTCATTTGTAAAATCAGGATATTTCTGCTGTTTGTTTTGAATAAAAACTTTTTTATTCTTATCGCTGCCTAACTGTGCTGCTATATAATCATAATGATATTTTTGAAGTTTTTCAAAAACATTGTCCGTTGCAGAGTTATTGTTGGATACAACCGCAACGGTATAACCACGCATTACAATATTGGCAATAATATTCAGAATAGTCTGCGTCTTGCCTGTTCCTGGAGGACCTTCAATAACGCTGATTTGATTTACAAGTGCATTTCTTACAGCAGCTATTTGGCTTGCATTACAGCCAAACGGAAAAATGATACAGTCATTTTCACTTCTGATTGAAGAAGATGAAGAATTAAGATATTTTGCTAAAACAGTGTCATCACTGATAAAATCAAGCTTTCCAAACTTTGCTTTAAGAATGTTAGTGCCATCATCTGCCTTTAATCCTGTGATATCTGCAATTCGGGAATAATACTCAATTAGATTTTTGACCTTTGGAGAGACAACCATATTCTTTTTAATATCCAAATCACTGACTTTGTAACTCTTAAAATAACCATTTTTAAAAAAGACGCGAATATAACTGGTATAACAATCCCTAAATTCAATAATTTTAACAATGTCAAATAATTCTTGGCCTGTCTTCAGAAAGAATTTATAATTATCCTTATCTAGTTCACCTATACTCTCCAACCATTTAACCTTATTGTAATTATAGTAATATGTCGTTTGATTGTTTTTGAAAACAACAGCCCGTTTTTTTCTTTCTCTGTCATAATAGCATTTTATAACATTATCTTGAGGTTCTTCGTCTATAGTAATAAGTTGTTTGTAATTATTCATTGTTGTTTTATCCTTATTGATTCTGTTTTAATTCAAATCCAGCTTGTAAATTCTCTGTCTCTCCATATCTTCATTCCAACCGAAATATTTCCTCGGAGCATCACAAATCTCCACAAGCTCCGCACCAAGCTTTTCGATTGTTTTATATGAAGCAATATTACTCTCATCACAAGTCAGATAAATAAAGTCCATACCGTGAAAACGTGCAACATCAAGCACCATCAGGCTTGCCATATAAGCATAACCATTTCCACGATATTCCTTGAAAACCTCATAGCCGATATGTCCGTTGTAATATGAATGAAAGTTATTGCCGATACGAATACTGATTTTGCCGACAGTTGCACTGTCGGCTTTTCTTATGATATCGTAATAATAGAACGGTATCATTTCATCATCGCCACTGTATTTCTGCGTGATTTTTAATATCAACTCGTCATTTTCGAGTATATCTAATTTATCCGTAAATTCAAACATATTCCTTCCTCATATTTACATTTTATAACACTTTAAGCAATTTAAGATATTCCCCGTATTCATCAGCGCCATCGAATATCACATTTGTAAATCCTTTTTTGCGATAAAGATGCAACGCTGCTGTATTATCTTTATCAACACCGATGGAGATTTCTTTGTATCCCATTTTTCTGATTTCATCAATCATAAAGTCAACAAGGATACCGCCTATTCCTTTATTTCGATATTCAGGCTTCACAATCAAACGTGAAAGATATATCCTCTGATTAGGGATAGTATAATCACTGTCGTTCATGTCAAAAACATAAGCGATTTCGCCGATAAACTCACCGTTTACTTTATAAACATACACGACACGATTACCTGTTTCAATTTCTTTTCGGAAAGGTTCGGTATGTGTGTCAGCAGACATATTCCATATATTATTGCATTTCTCATACTCATTGACATTCAACTTTTCGATAACATAATCGCTCACATTCTCACCTTACTTTACTTGATAGATTCTTTTATTCTTATTTCAATAATTTTCTTGAGAAAATTCAAATCCTCAATGCTTAGATTATCAACTCTGAAAGTGCAGCCGCAGACAGCTTTAAACTCTCGTCCGAAAATAACCTTACGCCGTCCGCCTCTGCAAGAACCGCAATTACCGCAATGGTCTATATGTTTCCACGCAAGCTCCTTTATTTCATCATCAACATCATATTTATTAAACCATTCCGATTTAATATCGTCAGACCATACTGTCCAAAAATTTTGCGGTTCGTCCGGATCTTTTATTGAGATGAAACATACGCAATCATTGTTGTATTTACACCAATAGTAAATTTTGTTTTTCCAACAATCGCTGTTGTCTTTATAAAAGGTCAAACCATTGTTTTCTAAATAAGCAACAAAGTCCAATGCTATTTCTTGTTCTTCTGAAGATAATTCTCTACAGATATGGTCTTTTATATTAAGTTCAGTCATTGTTACCACCGTCAATTTCAATTATTATACCATCATTCCCCGAAAACTCAGGTACAATAATAGATTTGATATTTGCCCTTATATCTTCTCTTACATCATTTATGCAGCAATTTTTCACACCGCCGATACTCTTGCAGTCATCTTCAATCAGCACATCAGGACGAATACGCTCAACAATGTCGCTGTATTTTTCGGCTTTACCTCTGCAAAGAATTTCAGTATAGTCGATACCATAAAAATCAATAACAGACTTTATAAAATTGTAACGACTTCTGTGAACATAGGAACAAAGAAATATATCGTGACCTTTGCCGTGTAAAGAATTGATTACCTCAACTGCATTTCCAATCGGTTTGTAGCCGTATTTTGAAAACAGGAACAACACGGGTTTAGTATAAAATGTTGTTCCTTCTATAAAAATCATTATTTTCATTTTTCAGTCCTCAGGTTTCCAATCATCAGCAGGTCTATGCTGCGGCAAGGACAGAAACCACTTTACCCCGAAGCAATCTGTTACTATTGCCGCACAGGGACTCCACGGTAATTCGCATATATCTAATTCAACTTTACCGCCGTCTGATAAAATTGCAAATGCCTGTTCAAGTTCATCACGAGTATTGAAAGGCACACCCAGTTCAATAGGATTTCTGTCTGTATATGTATCCTGTTTTGCTTCAACAACGCAGCAAAATCCTTCGCCGTTTTTTATCAACTCCGAATGATAATATGTACCGTCATTATTTAAAACGTGATATCCAAGCTCTAAACCAAAAGCTGATTTATACATTTCAATAGCCTTTGGGCTGTTTTTTACATAAATTCCTATTCCTATCATTTTGGGATTACCTCCTTGTGAGTTACACATATATAATTGGCATTTAGCCTAATTGACTTCTCGTCTGAATTTAATTAAAATACTCCAAATTACATTATATCATATAATTCGGTTAATTTCAACAAATTAACGGCAGATTCTCCCTTTAAATTTGAGATTTTAAACATTTCTGACAGATAGTTAAATTTACATAAAATTAAATAGTTATCTCGTAGCAGCGTTACAAAACAACCAGTAACGTTGCTTTGTTTTATGCACTTCTCCAAACTTGTTTACAATGGGTTTAAAAATGTCCATTCCCATAGCTTACTTATGAGAGGCAAAATAGTAACACTTTGCAGTATATTCCTCTACCTGATTTATACAAAACATAGAAAGTTGAAAAAAGTTTTCTACAAAACACTAAAATATTCTAGGATTTTTTCCTTATAGGCAGAGGGGTAAATTTCAAAACGGGACTCTGTGAAAAATCACATAAACGACGGCTTTGAAAATATGCATTCTTACAAACTTTTCTCCAAGGGTTATAAAACACACCTCCGATTGACCTTAATTTATGAAAGCTCTAATTTGCATTAAAAACCTAGCCGCTTTTTTTATGCAAAGCTACAAACTTTCAAAAAAATCACTCGTCAGACTTAAAAAATCGGGCAAATTTGTAGGTACTTATGAAAGGGTGCAATGCTCTTTCGAATTTCAAGGAAAGGAATGATGCAAATGATTATCAGACAAGGAGGTGTTGCGTATTGCAATTTATCATTTTAACGTCAAGGTTGTGAGCCGTGGTAAAAATGCAAGTGCAGTTGCAAAGGCTGCATATATTTCGGGCGAGAAAATCAAAAACAGTTATGACGGTGTTACCCACGATTATCGAAAGAAGAAAGAAATCGTACATAAGGAAATTCTTTTGCCGTCAAATGCTCCGCCTGAATTTATGAAGAGGGCTGTTTTGTGGAATGCTGTTGAGCAGGCGGAAAAAAGAAAGAACAGCCAGACCGCAAAGCACATTGATGCAGCTTTGCCTGTGGAGATATCCCGTGACGAGCAGATTGACTTGGCACGAAATTTCTGTTTACAATGTTTTGTCAGCCGTGGAATGTGTGCAGATTTTGCAATTCATGATAAGGGTGACGGTAATCCTCACGTTCATATTCTGCTCACCACACGCAGAGTTGATGAGAATGGATTTACTGTAAAAGACCGTTCGTGGAATGAGAAATCGCTTCTGCTGGAGTGGAGAAAACTGTGGGCGGATTGGTGCAATCACAAGCTGTATGCTGTTTCCGATGAACGCATTGACCACAGAAGTTATGCGGCACAAGGAATTGATAAAATTCCGCAGGTGCATTTAGGTGCGGCGGCTTGTACGATTGAGAAAAAGGGTTATCGTACTGACAAGGGTAGTCGGAACAGGCGGATTGCTTTGAAAAATCTGGATATGAAGATTGAAGAGCAGAAACGTGAGTTAAATGACATTCGCTCCGAGAGAATACGGCTTCGCACGGATTATCTTGAAACTATTGTAGGCTGTCAATATTCCGAAATGCAAAAGCTTGAAGGTGAAATTTCACACTTAAAGGATTTTGAACTTGAACTACGGAAAAGGAATGTGCAATGTCACATTATGAGTATATCAAATGGCACGGGAACGATTTTCTTTTCGAAAGCGGACTATGACAAAGCTGTTGAGGCTTTGAATGTAGTTGAAGGGAGAGCAAATCCGACAACCGTGCCGCCTGAACAGAAACAGGACAAGCCTGTGAAGAAGCACCGTTTACGGTAAAACCGCTGTGCGTATTTTCGTTTTGCGTAAGCAAAACTTGAGAGGGGTTGAGGGGAGTTGCTCCCTCACGCACACAAACTCGGTCAGAGTTTGTATAAGTGCGCCCTTCGGGATATTCGGTTGGCTTGTTCCAAGATTATTGATTAGTGCAAACCGAATATCCCACAGCGAAGCTGTCCCTCCTGTGTATGCAGTGAGGCAAATTTGATTAATTTTATGAAAGAGAGGGATATATATTATGCCAAGAAAATTTGATATAACCGAAATGAAAGCGAAGCTCACAAAATATGATGAGCGAAAAAGGATACAGAAAAGGCTTTATCCAAGATAGAGACTTCCAGAAAGGAGCTTGTAGCAAAGATTGCTACAGAGGAAAGGAAGGAACGTACTCACAATCTTTGTGAGGTGGGCGGACTTGTTTACAAGTATTTCGGTGAAAATCTTACGGGTGAACAATTTAAGGAAATTCTTGATGTGCTGTTTAAGATGAACGGCGTGCAGGAGTTTGTTAATGCCGAAAAGGGCAAGCGAGCTTTGTCTGAAATTGAGAGGATTGAGAATATCACTTCTGTTGCATATGATGAAGAAAATACAAAACCCGAACCGAATGGTTATTGCGGTTCGGGAAGAGATAGTGCTTAATGCGGTGGGCAAGAAAAAGAGCGTGAGGTTTTCGCTTACTAATATTAATCTTGTCTATATTTCCATAGGACATCAAATAAGACATCCAAAAATTCTATGTTAATACTTCGTGGTTCCTCATAAAAATACCTCCAATCCACAAAGGCATTAGCCGCTTTGCCTAAATCTGTGTCGAAATTTATTTCGTTGTAATGTTGATTTGTTATTGACAATTGAGATATTACAAGTGATTTAATTGTGCTTTTGTCAGTATCGTTAATATGAGCAAATAATTGGTCAAGTTTGTGAATGTTTTTAATATCATCCTGTTGAGCCACAATAAGCGATTTAAAAAACAATTCACAACTAAATGCTTTTAAAACAATGGAAGGAATAATATTTTGTGCTATCATTTGTTTTCCTGTAAATTCATCAGCTTTTAATGCTGCTTGACCTATCACGCCTAATGTGTGTGCAGCCTGACCAAAGACTTTTGCACCTGCCTTAATTTCTTCTTTTGTACGTCCCATAGTAACCTCCGCGTTAATTTATAGTATTTATTATACCCAACTACAAAAATTAAGTCAACCGCCACAAGGCAGAAAGGAGATAAATGATTAGAAATGTATACAGGAATACCGCCGTAGCAAATGAGGATACCTTCTCACTTGCACCAAACATCTCCGAATACAAAATCGGTCACACAACATATATTGTCGAAACCCACTTCAATTTTGATTGTAAGGAAACCCTTGATGACATTATCAAGCAGCTGATTTCGAGAGATGTTGAAGGTCTGCAATTTGCAGCGTAGTAAAAAAACAGCGGATTATGCTCGCTTTCACGCTTTACCATCTTGAATTATTCTGAGAGATGTGATATAATAAAGGTAACATAATCCGCTGTAATTGTTCAGAAAGTGAGGTTAATATGTCAGATAAAATTACAGCGTTATATTGCCGTCTGTCGCAGGACGATATGCTTGCAGGCGAAAGCAATAGTATTACAAACCAAAAGGCAATTCTTTTAAAGTATGCACAGGACAACGGATTTTCTAACCCCCAGTTCTATGTTGACGACGGATTCAGTGGCACGAATTTCAACCGTCCCGATTTTATCCGTATGATGAATGACGTTGAATCAGGCAAGGTTGAAACGGTTATTACTAAAGACCTTTCTCGTCTTGGTCGTGACTACCTTAAAACTGGCGAGTACATAGAAATAGTGTTTCCTGACTACGATGTACGGTACATTGCCATCAATGATAATGTTGATACATTTAAGAGCGAGAATGAACTTATGGCATTCAAGAATATTTTCAATGACTGGTTTGCTCGCGATACCTCGAAGAAGATTAAGGCTGTTTTCAAGGCAAAGGGTATGTCTGGCAAGCATTTGTCATCTCCGATTTATGGGTATATGCGGTCAGAAACAGATAAAAACCTCTGGATTATTGATGAAGAAACTGCACCTATTGTACGGAAAATCTTCAAGCTCTGCATTGACGGCTACGGTCCAACGCAGATTGCCCGTATTCTTACAGAGGAAGGAATACCCACGCCAACTGCTTATGCCAAATCCAAGGGAAGGAATGCAGGTCACCCTAACGCAAAGCTTCATCACTGGGGAGAACAAACTATTGACCATATTCTTGAAAAAGCTGAATATGCAGGTCACACCGTAAATTTCCGTTCTCAAACGAAATCTTACAAATGCAAGAAGAGAATACAAATTCCAAAAGATGAATGGGTGATTTTTGAGAACACGCACGAACCGATTGTTTCTCAGCACGATTTTGATTTGGTACAGGAATTGCGTAAAAACAAACGCAGAATTCAGAAATGTGGTGAAACTAATCCGTTTTCGGGAATGGTTTACTGTGCGGACTGCGGAAGTAAGATGTATCTTTGCAGGTCGAAAAGCCTTAACGTTGACCAAGAACATTTAAAGTGTTCAGCTTATGCAGGGGATAAAGATGCTTGTACAGCTCATTTTATCAGAACAATTGTATTAAAAGAAATTGTTTTGAAAGAACTGAACAAGTTACTTATTACGGTTAAGGAAAACAAGGATATGTTTATCCGTGAAGCAATGAACACTTCTACACAAAAGCACTTTTCAGAATTAAAACGTGCAAGAAAAATGCTTGCCCAAGCTGAAAAGAGAATTTCGGAACTGGACAAGCTGTTTACAAGGCTTTATGAGGATAATGTAAGCGGAAAGATTTCGGATGAGCGATTTGCAATGATGTCCAAGAGCTATGAGGACGAGCAAAGCAAGCTGAAACAAGCAGTCAATGAATTTACAAAATTCATCGAAACCACCGAGCAGAAACATACTGATGTTGAACAGTTTCTGAAAATCGTCCGTAATCGTACAGAACTCAAGGAACTTACGCCAGAAATTATGCACGAATTTATTGAAAAGATTGTTGTTCACGCTCCTGACAAGTCCAGCGGACACAGGAAACAGAAAATTGAGATTTATTTCAGATTTAATGTTGCAAAAACTGAGGTTGTTGCGGATAGCTGGGAGTATGACAAATCAAAACCACGCGTTGAACGCGTGGTATGCACTTGCCCTTCAAGGGCATAAT
>OJNR01000722.1_pt1 | contig 20579 bp, 15 predicted proteins | sample 1597901 | NCBI WGS metagenome assembly OJNR01 (sample SAMN01915223, study PRJEB22387) | human gut metagenome | isolation source: stool | host: Homo sapiens | place: USA | reverse complement strand
ATATATTATTTTAAAGCTTATTTTATAGAGGATTAAAATATCTAAATTAGAACGATTTAAGTGCTACTTTAAAAACTACCGACATAACCATTCACAAACTTTGTCTTGAAAGTCTTGTGCAGCCGCCACACGTTCCACACCTTGATTCATAATACAAAAGGCCAGCAAATGGTTATTCCCCGACCGTGCATAACCGGCCAATGTGGATACTCCTTCCAAAGTCCCGGTCTTAGCTCTTACGTTTCCGTAGGCTTTTCCCTTCCTCATACGTTTTTTCAACGTACCGTCAACTCCGGCTATCGGTAAAGAAATATAAAGAGGTGAAAAAACAGCCTCATCACGATAAGCGTATCTCAGAAAAGCAATTTCAAGTTCCGGTGTCAAGTAATTATATAAAGAAACCCCGCTCCCATCGGCCACTATATATTTTCCGGGATCATAGCCTAACCGCCCTATCAACCGCTCAATGTAGTACATAGCTTCTTTTCTTGAAGCGTATGGTTTTCCTGTACGGGCTGCCAACTGATAAAACAAGGCTTCGGCACATAAATTATCACTCTCTTTCATCATCGGATGTAAAACGTCTGCCAACTGGCGTGTCCGTCCGGCTAACAATACGCCATTTTGGGGACAACGGGCTTGTCCTCCAAAAACATAGCGGATACCCAAACCATGCAACATCTCGCTGAATGCCCTTATGAAAATATTCTTCTTTCCATATAATAAAGGGGTCAGCACCGGCATGTCATCATCCCAGCACCAACCCCATCCCCATTGCAAGGTATCTTTCATCGACACGTCTGCATACAGTCTCCCTGTTATGGAATCCACATCCGATTTTTTCAAAGCCTTGCCGAAAGAAAGCAAATCTTCTTTCCCGAAACAAGGGTCAAAACCTCCCACGACATACAGGTCTCCATGCAAAACACGTCCCCGGATTTCGCCCGTGTAGAACAAACGGGTTGCAAAGCGATAATCACTCCCCAATTCGGAAAGCGCAGTGACAGCCGTTACCAATTTTTCGGTGGAAGCCGGACGCATACGCTGTTTGGCCTGATAAGCGTACAACAAAGTATCGTCGGTCAAATCATACACACACAAACCTAATTGCGAAGTAAGCAATAGCTCATCTTGTAGCAAGCTATCCAGTCCGTCCTGCAAACACACCGACCACGAAGCCTCCTCCTCAAGCGGTTCACAAGAAATTCTCTCGGAAGAAAACAAGGGATTACCAACTCCCCCAACAAACCAAAAGAACCCAAAAAGTACTCTAAAAAGCCTCATATTCATAAGCCATCTGTCTTTTCAAGAAAATCTTCCTGTTTTCGTTTGAAATACCGGCAAAACTCTTCAGCCGGAAAAGGTGTGATAAATTTAATCGAACCGTCGTAAAACGTCAACATGACAGTATCCTTATTCTTTAAAAAGGACAATGAAGACGGCCTTACGATATCCACCTTTTCTATGTCGGACAAAGAATGCCTGCTGACTTTGGAAAACCGTCCTTGATGAATGAATAAGCAACCTTCATCGGTAAAAACATAATACGTATGAATCAAACGTTCCACCACGAAAACCAAAAAGACCATACAACACAATGCAGCCAAAGGCAATTTTACCCAAAAGAAATATATGGCCAACACTGTAGCAGGCAACAAACTGAAAAACAATATCTTCTTATTAATTTTTGCATGAAATGTCCGTATCATAAAGCTAAAATTTAGTGCAAGTTACACTTTTTACGGATTAAATCCACAGAAAGCAAAAAAATATTCTGTATTTTTTGTTTATTAAAAAAAAGACATATACCTTTGAGACGATAGCAGAAAAACAAACTAAAACCTATTATTATGAGAGCATTATTTGTTTTTTTTAGCTTGTTGCTTCACCTTTCCGCTTTCTCTCAGAATGCGATAAGGTTTGCGTATGATGCGTTAGGCAACCGCGTAAAGAGGGAAATCGTGTTGCAAAATTCAGATGTTGTAAAACAAAATATGTCATCGGAAGAAAAAAAAGAGGATAATTTCTATTCCGACATGCTCTCTGAAAAACAGATCCGTATTTGGCCCAACCCAACGGAAGGGCACCTGAAAGTGGAAATCCAAGGACTCTCCCCTGAAGAAAAAGCCTGTTTGCGCATCACATCGATGAGCGGAGCGGTTGTGGACGTAAAAGAAACAACCTCCCCCGTTTCCGAACTCGACCTAAGCCATTGCATAAATGGAATTTACCTGCTACATATCGCAACGGGCGGACAAGAAACCACTTGGAAAATCATCAAAAAGTAACGCTTATGAAACGGTTTCTGCTTTCTTTCTTCCTTTGTGCGTGCTGCCTCCTTTCCATCCTCGGACAAGAAGGGTATCCGGCTATTGACAACGATTACGTACCGACCCATCATACCATAAGAAAAGATTATGCAGTAGGACAAATAGACCTTTCGTCCGGAATATCTTCCACGGGAGCCAAAACCTATACCGTTCCGATAGCCACGTATCCCGGCATACGGAATCTGAATCCCGGACTGGCTCTGACCTACAACAGCCAACAAGGAAACGGGCTAATAGGAGTGGGCTGGTCGTTGGCCGGACTTTCCAATATTTACCGTACGTCACATACCATCCATTATGACGGAGATGTGGAACAGATTGGCATGAACCGCAGCGATGCCTTTATGCTTGACGGATTACGATTATTACGAGTGGATTCCGTCACTTTCCTTACAGAGCAAGGTTACATCCGCGCCAAAACACACTATACCGGTGATGTTTTGCAATATTTCGACGTTTGTTATCCGGACGGGAAAACAGCCGTTTTCGGTTACAAGGATAATACGGAAAACCAATTATACTATCCCCTTACGGAACTGAGCGACTTGTGGGGGAACACCATCACTTACCAATACAACTTCAATTATGAACACAACCACTACCAAGTTCAAAAAATCAATTATAACGGAGCCTCGGTGGAATTCGGATATGAAAGACGTCCGGATCCTGTGGCCTTCTACCTTGGGGGAAAAGAAATCATCGAAAATACCCGGTTGCAGACAATTACCTGCAAATTCGGAACGAAAGAATTAGGGAAATACACACTGTCATACCAAAACGCGGAACATCTTGCCGGAAAGCCCAGCCTGTTGCAAAACATTACTTATGAAGCTGGAGGAAAGAAAATCAATCCACTGATTTTTTATTATGGAAAAAACAAGTCACAATTAACATATACTACGGAAGAAATAAACTGTCCGGATATATGGCACGGAGGCGAAGAAGCCCATAGCACACAATTTGTAGTGGGACGGATGATGGGTAACGGGTATTCGGACATACTGGCTTCTGTTTCAGGAAAGACACCTTACATACAGGATAATACCAAAGACTTTGAATGCTTCTATAATCCTTTCAATCTTTCGGATTACATTTATACCTATACACTTTTAGGTAGTGGAAACGGAGAGGCTAAAAAAAGCTTTCCTTGTGGAACAGGATTTGTTGACTTATTGGCCGCAGACATATCCGGACGGGGAAGAGACTTTCTGATACAAGTGAACAATGAAGTGGTGGACAAGCAATACGATCAAGTTCGTTTTACCGTTCATAACGGCCCGGTTTTTTCCATCTATGATGAACCATCCCCATCATTCACGCGGAGTTTTAAGTTCCCCACCGTACATACTAGTGCAAAAGGCATGCGGAGTATACAGCCCAAGTTTTATTATCCGGGAGATTTTAATGGGGATGGAAAAATGGAGATTCTGGCTATATCCGCTCACCAGCCCTTCGGCAACACAAACTTACCCTCAACATGCTACCTGTTCGATTTGAAAGGCAACAAAATCCTTTATCAAGGGCACCTGTTCCCCTACCATGTTTCGTTCCCTAGTGAAGATACCGATGAAGAAGAACTGTACAATTTTACAGACGAACTCATCGTGGCCGACTATGACGGTGACGGGAAAAGTGAAATCCACTACAAATCAACTGACGGAAAGGCTCAAACTTTTGTATTCGATGTTTCGGGAAACACTTGGTTACCCCGCCAAACCCATAATTACCAAACCACCCCCGTAGCGGACTCAGAATGGTTCATAATGGGCGATTTCAATTCAGATGGACTGGCAGACCGTTTCTACTATAAACGGAAACAAGAAAAGGGTAGTACCCCAAAAGTTTACATAGCCTTTTCCAAAGGAAATTCACAAGATAGTATCCATAACGTTACATTACCATATTTAAAAGAAGTTTCTACCGGAAAAGAAGACCACTATTTATATATACCCACCGACATAAACGGTGACGGAGTGACGGACATCATCGAATGTGCGGATGAAAAGTTCCATATTTTCATATTCGACAAATACACTAAACAGTTCTATCTGTACAAATCCATCAAACCCGGACAAGATAAACGGCACACCGCATTATCGGCCAATGTACAAACTAAAGATGGATATTCCACAGAATTTGTCAGTATAGACGGTGAAAAGCTTATAAAGTATTCTTTCCAACGCAACGACTCTGAAGAATGCCTCCTCACGGGAGTGGTAAACAGTTTCGGGGTGGTGGAAAAGAATGAATATGCCCTGATGAACGAAAGCGGGAAAAAAGAAGGAATATACAGTTACGACATCCCGGCTCCTTACCCTTATACATCCGCTTACGGGAAACAACCTTTGATAGCCGTTTCGGAAACCTACGTGGACGGAAAACAAGTAGACGGACAACATTACTATTACGAAGGGGGCATACAACATCTCACGGGAATGGGATTCTGTGGGTTCACACAGACGCGCACCGTGGATTTCAAAGGTAAGGAAAGGGTGTGTGAATATGACCATGAAAACCATGGCGTATTGGAATATGAATACAACGAAGGCATTTCTGAATCTTATTATTACTACGAGGTCATCGAACACCCCAACCGAATGGTGGAAATTAACCTGACAGAAAAGGAGGATTTCGACAATGTCAGGGACATGTCCACCGATTACCGTTATGAAGACTACCGTTTTGGATACCCTAATATTGAAGAAATAGAATATGACGACAACTCCGTACGGCGTACGGAAACCATCTATACTTCTGTCCAAACAGGATATAAAACGAAGACACGGAAAGGAGAAGACGCAGACGTATGCACCATGCTGGCATACATCCCGCCCGGAAAAGAATATATCCTCGGACGTATCCATGAACAAACGGTCAGGACTACCACGGAGGATGGAAAAAATGTAACCAAACGCACCACATACCCTTCCTGGCTTTATGATATGCCGCAGGCCAAACGGGAATACCTCGGACAAGAAACACGTTATGACTGCCAATACGACAAACAAGGAAATCTGATCAAATCCACAACAGGGTGGAGCGGAGGAGCAGAAAGCATCTCCGAATCCTGGGAGTACGACACTTATGGAAGAAAAACCAAATACACTTCTGAAACAGGCACGACAGAACAGTATGCCTATGACATGCAAGGAAAGCTCTCAATCCGTACCGACAGCCGTGGAAACATCACGACATACAGTTACGATGAATTCGGAAGGGAAAAAACGGTGAACCGTCCGGATGGGACAAACGTGACAACAGAATATGAATGGATACCGGATGGAAATGAAGGGTTGTATGCCGTCACCGTCAAGGAAACTGGACAACCTGACCGCAGAACGGTATATGACGCATTGGGGCGGGAAGTACGTACCGCCGAAATGACCTACGATGGGAAATGGCGTTACGTGGACACGGAATATGACAATTATGGAAGGGTGACCCGCAAGTCATCACCCTATACCCAAACCACCCCCTCATATTATTCAACTTACACCTATGACAACCTCGATCGGATGCTTTCCGCTACCGACCGACCGGGACATACCACGACATACAGTTACACCGGTAGCCTTGAGGGGTATACCGTGACCACTACGGAAAACGGAGTAGAAACCTCACGTTCGTATGGACCACACGGCGAACTCGTACAAGTAGACGACCCTGGAGGCACTACACTTTACACTTGGGAACCAGACTTGCAACCCTCAACCATCACGGCACCGGACGGTTCACAAATTACTTTCGAATATAACGCCTCACGTAGGTGCAGCGCAAAAAACGACCCGGGGTTCGGACGGACAACTTATGGTTACGAGAATTCAGGGGAGAAGGCATGGGAACAGAACGCCAAAGGAGAACGTACGCGTTATTTCTATGATGAGTACAATCGCTTGACAAACTGTGCAGGCACTTCACCCAATGTGGCGTATACTTACACTCCGTATGGGGAAATCGCTACCATCAAGGGATTCAATGACACGTTCATATCATATACTTACGACAATGTGGGAAGGTTGGCATCCTACCGGGAAGACGCACCGGACGGGAAATGGCTCCGGAAAGATTATACCTATAAGGACGGACAAATAAGCTCCATCACCTACACTTCACAAAACGGAGAACTGACCACTGAAAATTTACGTTACCAAAACGGCCATCTGGTGGAGGCAACTCTTCCGGACGGAACTTCCATCTTCCGGTTGGACGGGGAAAATGGGATGGGATTGCCCACATTGGTTCAAACCGGACAACTCACCCGGCAGTATGGTTACGATGCCTACGGTTACCCCACGTCACGCAAGGCAAACATGGGAAAAGTGACCCACCAGAACTTCTCATATACTTTCGATACGTCGCGTAACAACCTGCTCTCCCGTACCGATAAGTTGCGTAATAGAACCGAGACTTTCAGTTACGACGGGATGAACCGCTTGGCAAGCGATGGGAGAACCACGGTGGAATATTCCCCATCCGGCAACATCATACGCAAATCCGACGTGGGGGACTATACTTATGGGTTACAGGCTAACCCGCATGCCCATACCGGCGTAGAAAATCCGGCCAAATACCCCACCCCCACGGGCTTGCAGGAAATAACTTACAATTCCTCCAACCTTCCCGATTCCATCTACGACTGGATGAGTGCGGCCAAGTTCACCTATAATGGGAACTTTGACCGTGTGAAATCGGTCTATTACCAAAACGGGACAATCCATTACATGACCCGCTATTACTTGGGTGGATGTTATGAACTGGATTCACTGAAATACGACCGTATCGAGAAACTGTATTTACATGGCGGATATTATGATGCCCCCATAGTATGGAGGAAACGGAATAACACCAAGCCGGAACTTTACCATGTCCTGCGCGACCCGTTGGGGAGTATCACGAATGTCGTACGGGATGACGGATACAGGCAGGAGGAACTGAGTTATGATGCTTGGGGACACTTGCGTAACCCTATGGGATGGGAACCTCTTAGTCAAGCAAAGATGTCCCTTACCGGAGGAAGTACTCCATCTTCCACCTTCCTCGGACGTGGATTCTGCGGACATGAGCAACTCCCTGTGGCCAACCTCGTCCACATGAATGCCCGGCTGTATGACCCATGGACGGGACGTTTCCTCTCGCCCGACCCATACGTGCAATTCCCCGACTTCTCACAAGGACTCAACCGCTATTCCTATTGCATGAACAACCCGCTCATCTATGTGGATGAAAACGGGGAATTCTTCTGGATTATCGTAGGAGTTGCCGCTTTAATCGGCGGCACGGCAAACGTGGCGATGCATTGGGATGAAATCAAAGCTGCAGGGGGTGGATGGAAAGGATTCAAAAAAGGGTTGGGATACTTTGCCATAGGCGGACTGGCAGGAGGCGTAGGAGCCGCTGCCGGAGTGGCTGCCGCCACTGGGTTCGGAGGCATGCTGGGCATTACCTCCGCACAATGGGCTGCAGGAATGACTGGCTTTGTCAACGGGGCACAAGTCGGATTGGCCTCAGGTATGGCTTCGGGATTCATACAGAACACTGGCAACTCACTCCTTGAAGGGGCTGACTTCGGAGGCGCATTGGAAAGCGGAATCATGGGAGCCATCATGGGCGGTGCTTCAGGCGGACTTATGGGAGGAATATCCGGTGGTATCAGCGCACGAATACAAGGAAAGGACTTTTGGACGGGAAAAGCACCTACACAAACATACACACCTTCCTCGTCAAATACTTTATTATATAGGGAAGATGCTTCTTCAATCTCTTCACCATCAACTAATACATCGGAAAAGATGTATTCCGGATATTATGGTGTAGATGATGACGGAGTTGTAAGATATGTGGGGATTACCAGTAGAGACCCACAAATCAGATTTGCGGAACATCTCAATTCTGGAACAAACAGAGCTACTTTAAAATTTAAAACAGTCGAATTGAATATGTTCAATAAACTAAATGCCAGAATTTGGGAACAAAACCAAATCAATCTATATGGATTAGAGAAGAATGGAGGACAATTATTTAATAAGATTAATTCTATAGCACCCCAATATTGGAACAAGTACAACATAAAATATTAAATATATGGAAACAATTAAAAAGAAAAGAATCATAACAAGAATCGGAAACGTGTTCTGTGCGGAAATAGACAACGAATGCAAACGCTTTTTCCAATACGTAGCCAACGACTTGGAAGAACTGAATAGTAGTGTCATACGTGTATTTAAAAACAAATATCCCATGGACTATAAACCAAAGATTGAAGAGATTGTAGAGGATGAAGTCGAGTTTTATGCACACACTATTTTGAAGTTCGGTATTGTATTTAATGCGTGGTACAAAGTGGGAACATCCAAAAATATCGGAGATGAATACAAAGAGGCTTTATTTGGAGATATATCTCCCATTATATACCAAAAGCCTGATATTAATCCGGCAGAAAATTGGGTAATTAGTAAAATCAACAATCCTCACATCTTTGTAGGTAGACTAAACAATGAATATAAGAAGAAAATAACAATGGGAGGAGTTATTCCATATGTAGACATTATCAACCGACTAAAACTTGGATATTATAAATATAAAACACCCGGTTGGAAAATAGAGAATGATAAAAATGTGCCCATTACAGAATGACGAATGATGAATAAGATTTTAAATATATGGAAACAGTTAAAAAGAAAAGAATAGTAACAAGAATCGGAAATGTGTTCTGTGCGGAAATAGACAACGAATGCAAACGATTTTTCCAATACGTAGCCAACGATTTGGAATATTTAAATAGTAGTGTCATACGTGCATTTAAAACCAAATATCTCATGGACTACGAACCAGAGATTGAAGAGATTGTAAGAGATGAAGTTGAGTTTTATGCGCATACCATTCTAAAGTTTGGAATAGAATCCAATGCATGGCATAAGATAGGGACATCTAAGAATATAGGGGAAGAGTATAAAGAAGCATTATTCGGAGATGCACATCAATACATATATCCTACAGTCTATGATATGATAAAAGTAAACCCATCTGAGAATTTGTATGGCGTATTAACGAACCTCCTATTTTACAAGGAAAATTAAGTAAGGAATACATAAATAAAATAAATGTAGGAGGAGTTATTTCTTATATCGACATCATCAATCGATTAAAATTCGGTTATTATAAATACAAAATCCTTGGCTGGAAAATAGAAAACGGAAAGAACGTACCCATTATAGAATAAAAGGAGGCACTATATAAACATGCGAAGAATAAAAAGCAAAATATATAAATGGATTTCATCCATGTTAAATCGTAATATGGAAGATAGAAGAAGTAAACTTACATCAGGCACTCCTAAGAAAAGTTTACCTCTGACTGATTGGAAAAAAGCGTTTCCAATGTTATCAAGATACTCATCAAATATGCTATTAATGAAACAAGGCCCTATTGTCATAGGACTATATTTCCAAAAGGTATATGATGATTATCGTCCCATATTCATCAGTTATCCATTATGGAAAGACTCGTTAAAAGATTGCATGCAGTTCTACATATTCCATCACGAATTTCGGAACAATAAAAATCTCCAATTAGATGTACCTATATTAAACCATCAAAGTAAATTATTAAAATATCAAAGTAATTTTACAGAAGCTGTAAAGTGTGTACAGTCACAGTCATCCAATTTGTTACAAGAAAATGTCTATGTAAAAGATATTTTCAACTATTTGGATTATCTGAGGGAACATGATCTTCTCATTAAACTCCAAAGATTTGATGGAAAACGTGAATTATTGGTTTATAGTATGATGATAGCTCTTTACACGAACAATGAAGACTTGCTTCAATGGGTTTGCAATAAAACCAAAAAGCAAATCCAAACTTGGGATAAAGAATACTTTAAACAATGTTATGGTTACGATTTAGAAACATGGGAGGCAGAACTTTATCAACTAATAGACCAACGAGAAGAAATCATGGAACAGATTCGAATCAATTCCATGGACAAAAGGATTGCCAAACTGAAAGAATCTCATCTTATTATATAAAAAGGCGTATGGCAAAAAGAACAGAAAATAAAAAAGAGAATGGTTGCTACGCAATAGGCAAATGGTTTGCATGGGTCGTGGCCTTGCTCGTTACAGGCTGTAGTCCGAAAGTGGCCACGGAAATCTATCATTCTTATCCCGCTACGCAAGCTGACGACGTACAAGTATTCAAAACCGGAACGAACCGGCCTTACTCTGCCGAACTCCTGGGCAAAGTAGCTGTAAAAGGAAACGGATATACCGCACATTTCAGTTATGACCAGGTCGTAGCACTGGCCAAGGCTGAAACGGCCAAAGTGGGAGGAAACGCCTTGGCTATCACCGAACATAAAGAACCTACCATTCTCGTTTCCTGCCACCAGATAAAAGGGGAAATGCTACGCATGAAAACCCAACAAAGGGAACAAATAAGGAAAGCAGACAGTTTGGAATTGGCCGGACGGAAAAGCATAAAGCCACGTAAGCTCCCGCCCCCACTTCCTATCCATATCTACGGGAACGGAGGTTTTGGCCATGTGTTCAGCAAAGCTTACCATGACATTCCGGGCGGCCTCAGCGGCACGTTCAAAAACGGGGTGGATTTCCAGGGAGGAATCGACTGGGTGGGTAAAAAGTTCATGGGTGTAGGCATTCTCTATTCCGGTTACCGATCCGGGGCATATCATACCAACTTCGTACGCAATCCCGATTACCCCAAGGAACAAACCGCCAATCCCAAAAGCCGGATGCACTTGGATTATATCGGACCTGAGTTCGTTATGAGGGCGGCCAACAAACATTGGTCATTACGATACGGCATCGGAGTAGGCGCCTTCATTCTGAATGTTGAGGAGGAGATGGATTTCAGTATGGGAAAAACTGTAAAAGGGATGGGATTGCATTACCAACTCTGTGCGGACTACCTACTGAGCAAACACGTCGGCATAGGAGTGAACGCAGGAGTGATTTATGGAAATGTCTATGACAAAAATGGAGTGATTCCCGGCTCCATGGACCAATCCGTAGAGTTCTACCGTATCTTTATAAACGGAGGACTGCACTTTTATTTTTAAAAGAAATCCAGCGGCGAACGCACAACCAACCGAGTTTTTAAGTAGTTTTGCAATGTCTAACATCAACAGCATGAACTGACGGCATGATACGCAAATTTGATTTTTTAGTGATAGGTTCGGGAGTAGCCGGAATGAGTTACGCCCTGAAAGTGGCCGATGCAGGCAAAGGCAAGGTGGCCATCGTATGTAAAACCACATTGGAAGAGGCCAACACGGCCAAGGCACAAGGAGGAATAGCTTCCGTGACCAACATGGAAGTGGACAACTTCGAGAAACATATCAAAGACACCATGATTGCAGGGGATTTCATCAGCGACCCTGCAGCCGTGGAACAAGTAGTGAAAAACGCACCGCAGGGCATACGAGACCTTGTGAAATGGGGCGTAAACTTCGACAAAAACGAAAAGGGGGACTTCGACCTGCACCGCGAAGGCGGACATTCGGAATTCCGCATCCTGCACCATGCTGACGACACAGGTTTTGAAATCCAACGCGGACTGATGGAAGCCGTACGCCGCCATCCGAACATCACGATTCTGGAAAACCACTTTGCCGTGGAAATCATCACCCAACACCATTTGGGCATCGAGGTGACTCGCCGCACGCCGGACATCGAATGTTACGGGGCATACGTCTTAGACCCGGATACCCAAAAGATAGATACTTTCCTTTCCAAAGTCACCCTAATGGCCACCGGTGGTACGGGAGCCGTCTATGCCACTACGACCAACCCCAACATTGCCACGGGTGACGGCATCGCCATGGTCTACCGTGCCAAAGGTACGGTGGAAGGCATGGAGTTCGTGCAGTTCCACCCCACGGCCCTCTTCTATCCGGGCGAGACGCATCCGGCTTACCTCATCACAGAAGCCATGCGAGGATACGGCGGCATCCTGCGGTTGCCCAACGGCGAGGAATTCATGCAGAAATATGACAAGCGGCTCAGCCTCGCCCCACGCGACATCGTAGCCCGTGCCATCGACAAGGAAATGAAAATACATGGCTTGGACCACGTGTGCTTAGACGTGACGCACAAGGACGCGGAAGAAACCAAACACCACTTCCCGAACATTTATGCCAAATGTCTCTCCATCGGCATCGACATGACCAAGCAATACATTCCCGTCGTGCCTTGCGCCCACTACATGTGCGGCGGCATTAAGGTGGACCTCAACGCCTGCTCCAGTATCCGGCGGCTTTATGCCGTGGGCGAATGTTCCTGCACCGGACTGCACGGCGGCAACCGGTTGGCCAGCAATTCACTTATCGAAGCCGTGGTGTATGCCGACGCGGCAGCCCGCCACAGCTTGGAGGTCATAGACCAATATGCTTTCAATGACAAAATACCCGAATGGAACGATGAGGGTACGATGAGCAACGAAGAAAAAGTACTCATCGCGCAGGATATGAAGGAAGTGGGACAAATCATGAGCAACTACGTGGGCATCGTGCGGAGCGACCTGCGCCTGAAACGGGCATGGACACGTCTGGACTTATTGTACGAAGAGACCGAAGAGCTGTTTAAGCGTGTCAAGGCGACCAAAGACATTTGCGAATTACGTAATATGATTAACGTGGGTTACCTTATCACGCGACAGGCCATCGAACGTAAGGAAAGCCGCGGATTGCATTATACGATAGATTACCCTAAACACGCTTACGACCAGAAATAAAACCATCACTGAGTTATCAAAGGACAGCCACATAAGGAAAAAGAAATTACTTTTCCCGAAAAGAGCATTTTTTAATATTTGAGGAAATGATGAGAAGTATAATACATTCCGTATGTGTCATATTCATATCCCTGTTTGTATCATGTACAAACAGGGATAAAACGGACTTTAAATCCACAAAAGTTGATTTCTCAGAAATAACACACATCAACCAATCCGACGGACGAATCGTAAAATTGGAGACTACGGACAATTCCCTAATTTACGATATATGTAATCTCAATGTGCATTAAGATACCTTTGTGGTTCATTCACGCAACTTCTTGTACACATTCACATCAACCGGAAATTTCATAGGCAGTATATCACAAAAAGGACACGCCACGAATGAATACCTTCAAATATCCAATGTGTTTTTTGAAAATGGGACAGTAGGACTTTATGATTTCAGTAAGAATACCATTTTACGGTTCAATTTAAAAGGTCAGCTTCTGTCGATTCAAAGATGTGACATAACGGAAGAAGATATAAAGCCCTTTCATATATATCCATGGAATAATGGCTACATCGTATTGAACAGCTATGGAGGAGAATCTACAAACAGAAAGGCATTATGCTTTTTGAATAAAGAACTCACGTCAGGCAACCCCATAGAAGGAAGGACTTTATCCACCAGATTTTCAACTTACGATGATATTTCCATAGACCAAAAAGGAAATGTGCTGTATTGGGAAATGCTATGCGACACTTTATTCACTATCCACAACGGTCTTCTTACGCCATTGTTTGCCATTGATTTCGGAGAACATGCACTTCCGGATGACATGGCCAGAAAAGACGTGTACGAGCGGATAGATTATGTAAACAAAGCAAAAGAAAGAGGAAAGCCATTCGCCGGAATGGCCCGTTATTATCAAAGAGTAGACCACATGATATATTTCTCATGCGTGTCTCCGAACAATGAAATTCTTTTATGCCAATACAATGAAGACAAAGGAACTACACGTTTGTTCACGATCGACTTCGACAATAAACAGTATACAACAGCACCTTTTTTCCTCATCAAAGACCATCTCGTATATTGGGAAATCCGTGACAAGGATAACTTATCACTAAATCCGGATTTATTTATCTTTAATCTGGATTATATCCTTTCCCATACCGAGCATACGAAAATAAAAAAATCCGCCTAATTTGACGGATTTAATAAAACAATTCCGGTAAATTCCGTAATTTTGCACCCGCAAAAGAATGTGTTTTTCAGGAAAAAAGGATATTCGCCATGACGAAAGAAATGACTGAGGGTTCACCCCTGCGGTTGATATTCAACTTCTCACTCCCGCTCATTTTGGGAAGTCTGCTCCAACAGACTTATAGTCTGATAGACGCAGCCATCGTAGGAAAATATTTAGGCATCAACGATTTGGCAGCCGTGGGTGCCAGCACGTCGGTCGTATTCCTCATCATCGGATTCTGCACCGGCTGCTGTTGCGGTTTCGGTATTCCCGTGGCCCAGGCGTTCGGTGCACGTTCATACAGCGACTTGCGGCGTTATGTGGCCAACAGTCTTTGGGTTTCCCTCATCATTTCCGTCGTGTTGGCTGTCGTCACTTCCCTGCTTTGCGAGAGAATCCTGTTCATGATGCAGACGCCGCACGACATCCTTCACCATGCCTATCTCTATCTTTTGGTTACTTTTATCGGCATTCCTTTCACTTTCCTATACAACCTGCTCTCCAGCCTCATCCGGGCATTAGGCGACAGCAAGACCCCGTTTTATTTCCTCCTCATGGCCGCCATCCTCAACATCGTATTGGATTTGTTTTGCATCCTCATACTACATTGGGGCGTGGCCGGAGCCGCCATCGCCACGGTCTTCTCGCAAGCCGTCTCCGCCCTGCTTTGCCTGTATTATATGTTCAGGAAATTCGACATCCTGAAAATGGAAAAGGGAGAAACCGCCTTGGACAAACACTACATAAAGGGACTGTTGGACATGGGCGTACCGATGGGACTGCAATTTTCCATCACCGCCATCGGAAGCATCATGCTCCAAAGCGCAAACAACGCTTTGGGTACGTCGTGCGTGGCCGCCTTCACCGCCGGCATGCGCATCAAAATGTTCTTCATGTGTCCGTTGGAAAGCATGGGTATCGCCATGGCCACATATTGCGGACAGAACTACGGGGCGGGAAAAACGGAACGTATCAACATGGGGCTGCGCGCCAGCTTTTTCATGGTTTGCCTCTACTGCATCTTTTGTTTCATCGTGTTGCATATTTTCGCCCGTCACATCATCTACCTGTTTGTGGATTTCCATGAATATGAAATCATAGAAAAGGCCAACCAGTTCATCGTCACCTCCTGCACCTATTTCATTCCATTAGGACTACTGTGCCTGCTCAGGTACAGCATCCAAGGATTAGGATACAGTAAACTGGCCATGATGTCCGGCGTGTTCGAAATGGTAGACCGCACGGCTGTCAGCCTGTTCCTGGTCCCGATTTTAGGATATACGGGAGTGTGTTACGGTGACCCTTCGGCTTGGTTTGCCGCAGACCTCTTCCTCATCCCGGCTTACCTTTACGTACACAAACGTTTGTCTCGGAAGAGATGTTATGCGCAAGCCTCCTGAATTTTAAAGGAAAGTTACATACAAAAATCGTTTGGCTGAGAACGAAATTCCGTTCTCAGCCAAACGATTTTTCAATCTGCGCCAAATGATTTTCCGTTTGGCGCAGATTGATTTATAAACGACAAGCATTTGAATATCAAATATATAAGAAACAACAAACATCCTTACAGATATTCATTCCCATACAGGCTTTCCTGTCGATAATATATGGAAAATACGGCTATGCGGTCCGTAGACCGCCCACAGCGCTTCTCAATAAGAGACGGAAACCTCCAATCCCTCTTGCCGGATACGTCCGGCAATGCGGTCCAATTCTTCACGTGTGGCCTTTTTCAATTCATGGTCGGGCGTTTCGCGGTCTATGGTATAAATCATGACTTGGGAAGGTGATATTTTTTTCACGGCACGCAACCACGGTTCCACAAAACGGTCGGAAGTATTGTCCACATCCGCACCCTCCGACATGCCTTTCATGAACATCGTCTGTATAATAACTTTGCCTCGGAAATCTTTCAGGCGTTCCACCACCCGACTTATTTCATAACGCCCCGTAGGACGGTCTACCCGGCGAATGTAACCTTCGTCCACCGTATCCAATTTCAGGATATTGTTGTCCACTTTCCTCAAAGCCTCGAAAACTTCCGGCCGGAATATTTGAGTGGCATTGCTCAGCACGCTGATCTTAGCCTTCGGGAAATACCGGTCGCGCAAGGCGCGGGTGTCTTCTATGATTTCCGCAAAATGCGGATGAAGGGTGGGTTCCCCGTTTCCGGCAAACGTCAGCACATCCGGCACAGGCCCGTTCGCGGACATGCTTTTCAGCCGTTCTTCCAAAGCCGTGCGCACTTCTTCACGTGTGGGCAACGGCTTCTTGGGACGAAAATCCTTGTTGAACCCACACTCACAATACACACAATCGAACGTACACCACTTCCCGTCTTCCGGAAGCAGGTTGATGCCCAAAGAAACACCCAACCGACGGCTGTGCACCGGTCCGAATATGGGAGAAGGATAAATCACTGTAGCCATAACTTCGTTTTTAATTCACAAATCCATGCAAAGGTAGCACAATCCCCGTCAAAACTTGTAACGCAACAAGAAAGAAAGGTCGTTTTTCCATCGCCCTCCGATACGTTGCAACCCGTCGCCTATTTCCTTACGGTCGAAATATCCGGTAATCCCGTATTTCCACATCAGCATCCAACGGCGCGCCACGTTCCACCGGGCATTCACCGCCGCCCTCATCCCTTGTCCGTACATCGTCATGAAAGAAAAGGCATACAATAAGGATGGCTCATAAAAAGACATCGGTGCCTTGTAGTCCTCGCTGTCGAAATACACACACGACCCGGCCACATTCAACCGGTTTTTCCGGTCCTTCCATTTCAGAATGCTCCCTCCCATGTATCCTCCGACATGCCGTCCATACACGTCCCTCACCCTTGTGTACCTTGCCACTCCGCGCCATTCCCAAAATTTTGAAGGCATGCACTGCGCCTGCACCTTCAATTTATGATACAGGTAAGGCTGTCCATAGCGTTCCTTACGCTTCAGTTGGTAACGCCCGGACAGTTCCCACTTTCCGGAAACAACCCAATCGACCTGAAATGTCCCTTCCACCCCTTCGGAGGTATGAGGTATCCCAAACTTGGCCCACGGAAAATAAAAATAATCCACATAAGCGGACAACTTCAACTCATTCAACGGAGATGCCTCCACTCCCGTATAAAATCCGCTTTCGTTCCTGACTGCCCCGCCTTCGGAAAAGCTGTTGGCACGCAATCCTACATATTGGTAAGTAAACAACCGCTGCAAAGCCACCATGCTGTACCGGTGATTGAAACGGTAAATGGCTTTGTTCAGCGTGGCCCAACCGCCATACACGTTGCTGAACGCCGTCTCGCCGGAAAACGAAAACCTGTCACGATGCCAACGATAGTGCAGGCCGGCATTCAGGAAATCCTTTCCATCCGGATAATATTGCCGGTAAAGTTCCGTGCCTTTTGAGAAAGAACGGCTGAAATGCTGGTAAAAGACAATCGCACCCAAAGAAAAATATTCCGTATTCCAAGTCACGTCGGTTCCGACAGACTGCTCCGTGACATTATGCTTTTTAGACAGCTCCAACAAAGTACGATGCAAACCGTCGGTTTTCAACGAAGATATCGTACCGTCTTTCCTTAAAGTGGCATCGGTGGGCAAATAGGAATAGAAAGCTGACATGTCCACCCTTCCGAAACGGAAAGCAGCCGCTATTCCCCTGAAAAAAGAAGTTTCTGACGTGGAAGAGAATTTCTTGATGGACGGTCTCGTGTCACCCATATTGAACAAAGTGGATTTTCCCAAAGAAAAATCACTGTTCACCACCAAGCCTTCGCCGAACCCCAAACGATAGTCTCCCAATGCCAATGCCTTGAGTTTACCACAATCTTTCAACAGAAAATGGAAAGAATAAGCATCGTATGCCTTATTGCCATAACTGCCAAACGGTTCTCCTGCGTCTTTCTCCGCCGTGAATCCCCAAAACAGCCTGTTCCTGTATTGATAAGTATAGCGTATGTTGTGGTACAACGAATTACCAAGATACACCTTATTGGGGTTTTTCAACAACACCTCATCTTCGGGTATTTTATATCCATCACGTTTATACAGAGGCACATCCAACCGGCTCGTCACCTCATGTCGCCCTCCTTTCAACAAGGTTTTCAACCATAACTTCTCTTTTTCTTCCACAGGATTTTCCACATAGACGAACAAAGTAAGAAACTGGCGGGTCTGATAGTCCAGTTCCTCTATCAACATCAATTCTCCCAACGATTGCATCGGACCGTAACGGTATACGTATGCCAAGATTTCCTCTATTTCATCTCCGTCCAGAAAAGGTAATTGCTCCAAATCGTCTTTCGTAGCCGTATTCAGGTTGAAAGGATGTTCGTGCAATGCGGCCAACTCTTCCAAAAGAGGACTCAAATCTTCTCCGTCTTCATATTCATCCACAGAAATCTTCTCTACAAATTCTTCCCAGGAATAATGCTGTGCGCCGACTTTATCCACAGGATATATTTGTAGAACACAAAACATTAACACGCTTATCCACAACCAGTGTAGATAAATAAACTTACAGTGTTTTTCTGTCATGCTTCAAATATAAGCAACTATTTTTAGTATAACAAATTATATTCTTTGTAAAAAGCATGCGATGAAAGTATTTAATTTATATTTTTGCAGCGGATATGGGAATATACAGGCTTATCATATTGTTCTTATTAGGTGCTCTTACTTTGCAAGTGGAAGCCCAGGACGAGTTTGTTCCTATTGATGGAGAACCGAGAATAAAAGTCGTGTTTTACAAAAAAGTACAGAAGGAATTCTATCAAGGCGACTCCATCACCGTGATTATCATGCCCGAACTACCGGTATATCCCCCACTGAAGTTTAAGAACAAAAGGGAAGCCATGCGGTATAACAAATTGGTTTATAACGTAAAAAAAACACTTCCCATTGCCAAAATGGTTAATCAGACCATATCCGAGACTTATGAGTATCTGGAAAAACTACCTACTAAAAAAGAAAAAGACGCTCACATACGAGCCGTAGAGAAAGGTATAAAAAAGCAATATACCCCACAAATGAAAAAGCTGACTTATTCACAGGGGAAACTGCTCATCAAGTTAGTGGACCGCGAATGCAACCAAAGTTCTTTCGAAATAGTGAAAGCCTTTTTCGGCCCTTTCAAAGCCGGATTCTACCAAACGTTTGCCAGCATATTCGGAGCCAGCCTAAAAAAAGACTATGATCCAGAAGCCGACGACCGGCTGACGGAACGGGTAGTAAGAATGGTGGAAGCCGGTACATTATAATGTTCACAACTTCATCTTACGGGCAAACTCCCACACCAGTATTCCGGCCGTAACAGAAACATTCAGAGAATGTTTCGTCCCAAACTGAGGTATTTCTATACACCCGTCGCACTGGTCGACAACTTCTTGTTGCACACCTTTCACTTCATTTCCTAATATAATGGCATATTTTTTTGCTTTATCCGGGCGGAAGTCCTGCAACATAATGCTACCTTCCACCTGTTCCACAGCCCAAACTTCATAACCTTCGGCCTTAAGATGCTCCACCGCATCTTGCGTACGCTCATAATATACCCAATTCACGGAATCTTCCGCCCCCAATGCCGTCTTATGGATTTCCACTTGCGGCGGAGTGGCTGTAATTCCGCACAGATACACAGATGCTACCCTAAAAGCATCGGACGAGCGGAATACGGAACCTACATTATACAAGCTTCTTACATGGTCCAGTACCACAATCAAAGGAAGTTTTTCAGCCGTCTTGAACTCTTCGGTAGAGATTCTATTCAGTTCCGTTATTTTAAGTTTCCTCATTGCTTTCAACATATTTGTTCACAAAGATAATAAAACCCATAAAAACTACTTGATAACTCGTTCACAAATCGTAAACAGATTATTGAAAAGAAACTTTGGATTTAGAAATTCAGTAGTGTTACAGGAATATTTCAAACCACCAAATAAATTAGTAAAAGATAGAAATGAACTTTAAACCGTATTTTCATCAGGTTTATGCAGCCTTTTTCCCCTAAAGTTTTTAACTTTGTAGGTTATGAACAACTCGTTAAAAACGATAAAGAACATACGATAATGCATTCAGTTTAAAGAATAAGAGACCCAAGGCTCATGTTGAAAAGTGATATATTACCCGATACCCCGCTTTGATAACTTAAAAAACAAGTTTCAGGCTTCTTTTTTATCGACACTATCAACAGCCTATCATCATTTACATTAGATTTTTTCAAAAAATAGAAATAAGAATTAATAATATATATATGGTTAAGA
>OJNR01000716.1_pt1 | contig 20730 bp, 16 predicted proteins | sample 1597901 | NCBI WGS metagenome assembly OJNR01 (sample SAMN01915223, study PRJEB22387) | human gut metagenome | isolation source: stool | host: Homo sapiens | place: USA | reverse complement strand
GCCGACATCAAGGCAGCCATAAGAAAGGCTCGGGAAGCCGGACTGAAAATCAACCTCTACCTCGAGGACTGGTCGAACGGCATACAGCACTCGCCGCAATATGTCTACCAACTGGTCGACGCACTGAAGAACGAAGCCGTAGAGCGGTTCATGCTGCCCGACACGCTGGGCATTCTCAACCCGCTCCAGACCCTGAAGTATTGCCGGGCCATGCGTCGCCGCTACCCCAACCTGCGGTTCGACTTCCACGCCCACAACGACTACGACCTGGCCACGGCCAACACCTTCGCAGCCGCCCTTACCGGCATACAGGGGGTGCACTGTACCGTCAACGGACTGGGCGAACGGGCCGGGAACGCGCCTCTTACCAGTGTATTGGCCGTGCTGCACGACCAGGTGAAGGCCACGACGGGTGTCACCGAAAACATGCTCAACAAGGTGAGCCGCATCGTCGAATCCTACTCGGGTGTGCGGGTAGCCGCCAACAAGCCCATTATCGGCGAGTCGGTCTTCACCCAATGTGCCGGCGTCCATGCCGACGGCGACAACAAGAACAACCTCTACTACAACGACCTGCTGCCCGAGCGCTTCGGCCGCAAACGCGAGTATGCCCTGGGCAAGACCTCGGGGCGGGCCAACATCCGCAAGAATCTCGAATCGCTGGGCATCGAGCTCGACGAAGAATCGATACAGCGGGTTACCCAACGGGTGGTCGAGCTGAGCGACAAAAAAGAGATGGTCACCCCCGAAGACCTCCCCTACATCATCTCCGACGTGCTGAAGCACCAGACCATCGCCCAGCACGTGAAGGTGGTCAACTACACCCTCAACCTCTCGCAGGGGCTCAAGCCGGTAGCCATTATCGCCATCGACATCAACGGCCAGGTGTACGAGGGGGCATCGACCGGCGACGGTCAGTACGATGCCTTTGTAAAGGCCATCCGCAAAATCTACAAGGAGCAGCTGGGCCGCACCCTGCCCCTGCTCACCAACTACACGGTGAACATTCCGCCGGGTGGTCGCACCGACGCCCTCGTGCAGACCGTCATCTCGTGGGACTACAACGGCGGCGTGCTGAAAACCCAGGGCCTCGATGCCGACCAGATGGAGGCTGCCATACAGGCCACCATCAAAATGCTCAACCTCATCGAAGATAAAGAACACAAGGAACACATCATAGCAAACTCTTAAAACACAACCGCATGAAGGAATTACATATCGCAGTATTACCGGGCGACGGCATAGGCCCGGAGGTAGTGGAACAGGCCTTGAACGTGACTCTGGCCGTCGGTAAGAAATTCGGTCACACCATCTTGCACGAAACGGCCCCGGTGGGAGCCTGCGCCATCGAAGAGACCGGCTCGCCCTACCCCGACTCGACCCACGAGTTGTGCATGCGCTCCGACGCCGTACTGTTCGGTGCCATAGGCTCGCCCAAATACGACAACAACCCCAACGCCAAGGTTCGCCCCGAGCAGGGATTGCTCGCCATGCGCAAGAAACTGGGGCTCTTTGCCAACATCCGCCCCATCACCACCTTCCCGGGGCTGATTCACAAGTCGCCCCTGCGGGCCGAACTGATTGACGGGGCCGACTTCATGTGCATCCGCGAACTCACCGGCGGCCTCTACTTCGGCCGTCCGCAAGGCCGCAGCGAAGACGGCAGCGTGGCCTACGACACCTGCATGTACAGCCGCGAAGAGATTACCCGCATCGTACAGCTCGCCTACGACTATGCCATGCGCCGACGCAAGAAGGTGACGATGGTCGACAAGGCCAACATCCTGGCCACCTCGCGGCTCTGGCGCGAAGTGACACAAGAGATTGCCGCCGAATATCCCGAAGTAGAGACCGAGTTTCTCTTCGTCGACAACGCCGCCATGCGCATGATTCAATGGCCCAAGAGCTTCGACGTCATCGTGACCGAAAACATGTTCGGCGACATCCTCACCGACGAGGGGTCGGTCATCACCGGCTCGCTGGGCATGCTGCCCTCGGCCTCGATCGGGCTGCACACCTCGGTATTCGAGCCCATACACGGCTCCTACCCGCAAGCCGCCGGCAAAGACATAGCCAACCCGCTGGCCACGATTCTGTCGGCCGCCATGATGTTCGAATACGCCTTCGATCTGAAAGCCGAGGCCGACCTCATCAGGCAAGCCGTAGCCGAGTCGATGAAAGCCGGCATCGTAACCGAGGATATTGCCGACCCGGGAGCCCCCACCTGCCACACCCACGAGGTAGGCGAGTGGATTGTAAAATGGATTGAGCAACATTAAGACCGAACCGAGTCGCACTACCGACATACAAAAAGCGGGTGACCTTGTGTGCAGGTCACCCGCTTTCGCATTAAAAACAGACTCTGTTGTCACTGGGCCGAACCGGCAAAGACGACGATGCGGTTCCAGTTATTGTTCTTCGGATACAGTTGCGAGTCGCTGCCGTTAGCTACGATTTGTATCCGTTTTTTATCGATGTTGTATTTCCCGGTGAGCAGCTTTACCACCGATTCGGCACGGCGTTGGCTCAGTTGCTTGTTATACTCGGGAGTACCCGTATCCTTGTCGGCATACCCTATCACCGAGATATTGCACGAGGGGTTGCTCTTGAGCCACTGGGCGATGTTGTAGACGTTGACCATCTCTTCGTCGGAGACCACGGCACTGTTGATGGTGAAGCGTACCACACCGGTCAACTCCTGGTTGCAGCCGGCCGGCTCAACAACCGTTACCTCCTCGACAGCCGGTTCGGGACAGGGCGGGCACTCCACCTCTTGCGACTCACACTCCTCGAGCTGGCCTCTCAACCGGTTCACTTTGTTGTTCAGCTGGTTGATCATCATCTGGTCGGCATACGCATCATAAGCTTTGAAGCGCTCTTTACCGAACTTGATCGAGAAACCGCCGACAGCCGAAACGACACTCTCAACCTCTTTTCCCTCGACAATACCGTTGAAGTGGTCGCCAATGAGGTTGCCACGACCTTCGAGGAAGAAGTCGACATAGTGCGACAATCTGAAATTCAACTTGATACCGGCCGTAATGGGGAAAGCATAGGTCTTGCTGCCATACGGCGTATTGTGGAACGAATAGATACCACCGGCACCGGCAAAAGGAATAATCGAGAAGACACGACGCTCGTTATAGCCGTGGAAGGTGTTGAACATATCCCACATCAAATCGCCATAGACTGCAGCGTAACGCATGTGCGTCATCACCCCTTCGGAGAATGGCCAGTTGGTATGCAGGGCTCCACCCATAGCCGACAGACGGAATCCCAGATAAGGGCTTATCCACTTGCCTACGGCAAAGTTCATGGCCAAGGTATATTGAGCATCGCCCGTGTGCTCGGTCAAGAAAGTCTGACCACCGGCACCCAACGAAATGAACCAGTTGTTTTTATGGCTATCGGAGTAGTATCGAGGCTTGCCGGGCAGAACCTCGGTCACCGAAACATCTTCTTCGACGATAATCGCTTGTGCCGAAGCCGATTCGACATATCCGCAAAGCGATGTTGTAGCCGCAGCTACTGCTAAAAAAAAGAATTTTGTTTTCATCTTCATGCGTTTTAGTTATACAATTTTGCTGTTTACAGTTCAAAAAGAGAGCAGCCGGTCGTCGCTACTATCTGTTTTTGTAACCTAAAACAACCGGATAAAAGAATGTGTTCACCGGCCGAAGAGAAAAGAATAGGAAAAATCCATACTATTTAGCCCTTGTAAGCGTCTCATAAAAAATGAAAACAGCATATAGCGGTTGGTAATAAATTACTAAATTTGCACGTAGCCGATGAATATCATACCTTTATAGTAGCAAACAGAATCATAGAATCTATGAAACGAAATAAAAAGAGTTCCGATTTCTTTCCCCGGAAACGCTCCAAATACAAACTGACCTTCTTCAACGAGAGTTCGCTGGAGGATGTGTGGACCATCTGTTTCTCGCGGACGGGAGCCATCATAACCGCCATACTACTCGTTGCCCTTATCGTCATAGCCATACTCTCGATTATCGTAGGTACCCCGGTGAGGAATCTGCTGCCCGGCTACCTGAAGGCCGAAGAGCGTATCGAGATGGTCGACAAAATCCTGCGGGTCGACTCGCTGGCTGCCGAGGTGCAACGGCGCGATGCCTACATCGAGAACCTCGCGGCCATACTCACGGGCGAAATCAAAATCGACTCCATCGGTCAGCAGGCCGACAGTCTGCTCTCGACCCGCAGAGATACCCTGCTGCCCCAGTCGCAACGGATGAAAGAGTATGTAAAGCAGTACGAACAGGAAGAGAAATATACCCTCAACGTCTTTACCCCCACCACCCCTATCGACGGCAAACTCTTCTACACGCCGCTGAAGGGCGAAATCGTGCAGGGCTACGACCCGCATGCGGGACACTTCGGCGTAGAGGTGCAGTGCCCGCGCAATACGGCTGTATCGTCGGTGCTCGACGGGACCATCGTCTCGGCCGGATACACTCCCGACTATGGCTATGTGGTGGCCATACAGCACAGCAACAACTATCTGTCTATCTACAAATACAACTCGGGCATCCTGAAAGCTATCGGCGAAAAGGTGCTGGGCGGCGAGAAAATTGCCGTTACCGGCTGGGGAAAGGGCAAATCGTCGAAGCAATCGTGCACGGCCGAATTTCAATTATGGCACATGGGACAATCGCTCGACCCCGAAAAATATATTACTTTCTGACCTCGATTCGCAGAAGATGGACTTTATTTTATACCTTTGCATAGTTTAACCCGAGGATTCTGACATCTTAACCCGAATGAAAAAACAATTAGCCATATTAGGTTCGACAGGCTCGATCGGCACCCAGACTCTGGACGTGGTTGCCGAATATCCCGACCTGTTCGAAGTATATACCCTGACAGCCAACAACAACGTAGAACTGCTTATTGAACAAGCCAAACGGTTCAACCCCGACTCGGTAGTCATTGCCAACGAGGCCCACTACCCCCGGTTGAAAGAGGCCTTGAAGGAGTATCCCATCAAGGTCTATGCCGGCGACGAGGCCATAGCCCAAATCGTCGAGGCTGCCCCCATCGACATCGTGGTTACCGCCATGGTGGGCTACGCGGGGCTGAGACCGACCATCCGCGCCATCGAGGCTCACAAGACCATAGCCTTGGCCAACAAGGAGACCCTGGTGTGTGCCGGGCAGCTGGTGATGGACGCGGCGGATGTGGCGGGCGACCTCATCAAACAGCTCGCGCTCGAATACCACGCCCCCATTATTCCCGTCGACTCGGAGCACTCGGCCATCTTCCAATGCCTGATAGGCGAGTGGGACAACCCTATCGACAAGATTATCCTCACCGCTTCGGGCGGCCCCTTCAGAGAGTTGACAGCCGAACAGATGAAACACGTCACCAAAAACGACGCCCTCAAGCATCCCAAGTGGAACATGGGGCATAAAATCACCATCGACTCGGCCACTCTGATGAACAAGGGATTCGAGATGATTGAGGCCAAATGGCTTTTCGACGTCGACCCCAAAGACATAGAGATAGCCGTGCACCCGCAATCGATCGTGCACTCGATGGTACAGTTCAAGGACGGTACGGTGAAGGCTCAACTGGGCGTGCAGGACATGAGGCTGCCCATACGCTACGCCCTCTCCTACCCGGCACGGCTCGAGAGTGCCAACTCGAAACTCACCCTCGAGCAGTATGCCCGGCTCACCTTCGAGCGTCCCGACCTCGAGCGGTTCCCGCTGCTGCGCTATGCCTTCGATGCCGTAGCCGAGGGGGGCAACATGCCCTGCATCATGAATGCCGCCAACGAAATAGCCGTGGCTGCCTTTCTCCACGATGCCATCGACTACCCCAGCATTGCCCGCATCGTAGCCGAAACGATGGCTCACATCGAGTTCATCGCCTCACCCCGATACGAAGATTACGTACACACCAACCAGCTGGCTCGCGACTATGCAACCACGCTGCTTCAATAACCCGCTAAAACAATTTGTATACGCCGATGGAAACATTCCTCATAAAAACCGTACAACTCCTGTTGAGCCTCTCGATACTGGTCATCGTACACGAGTTCGGACACTTCATCTTTGCCCGCCTGTTCAAGGTTCGTGTCGAGAAGTTCTACCTCTTTTTCGACCCCTGGTTCTCGCTCTTCAAGTTCAAGCCCAAAAACAGCCACACCGAGTATGGCGTGGGCTGGCTGCCGCTGGGCGGATATGTGAAGATTGCCGGCATGATAGACGAGTCGATGGACCGCGAGCAGATGGAACAGCCCCCCAAGCCGTGGGAGTTCCGCTCGAAACCGGCCTGGCAGAGACTGCTCATCATGGTGGCCGGCGTGGTCTTCAACTTCATCCTGGCCATCTTCATCTACTCGATGATTGCCTATACGTGGGGCACCACCTACATCCCGTTCAAAAATGCCTACGCCGGCATGGAGTATTGCCAGTCGGCCAAAGAGATAGGATTCCGCGACGGCGACATACCCTTGACGGCCGACGGGGCAGAGCTCGGATTCATGTCGAGCGAGACCCTGCAGCAAATCGTAGAGGCCAAGCAGGTACAGGTGCTGCGCAACAACGACACGGTGACGATTGCCATACCCAAGGACTTCATGCTGCGCCTTATCGACAAGGAGGAGCAGTTTGCCATGTACCGCATTCCGCCGGTCGTTTATGAAGCCTCGGCCAATACGGGAGCCCAACGGGCCGGATTGCTGAAGGGCGACCGCATCCTCTCCATCGACAGCCTGGCTACCCCGTCGCTCGACGAGCTGCACCAGGTGCTCTCGACTCGCCGCGACACCACGGTGAACGTAGCCTACCTGCGCAACGGCGCGATGCAGACCACAGCCGTAGCCACCGACTCGGTAGGCAATCTGGGCATTCTCATCTCGCCTCTGGTCGAAAGCTACGAGGTGGTAACCGAGCACTACGGCTTCTGGGAGTCATTCCCCAAAGGTATCGAACTGGGTGTGAGCAAACTGACGAGCTACGTCAACAGCATGAAATATGTCTTCACCAAAGAGGGAGCGCAAAGCCTGGGTGGCTTCGGAGCCATTGGCAGCATCTTCCCCGAGCGGTGGGACTGGGAGTCGTTCTGGAGCATGACGGCCTTCCTGTCGGTCATCCTGGCCTTCATGAACATCCTGCCCATACCGGCCCTCGACGGCGGCCATGTGCTCTTCCTGCTCTACGAGGGGATAACCCGCCGCAAGCCCAACGAAAAATTCATGGAGTATGCCCAAATGTGCGGCATGATTTTCCTGCTGGCCCTGCTCATCTATGCCAACGGAAACGACATCGTCCGCTTCTTTTTCAAATAACCGATTATGAACTATACGAAAATAACATTGAAACCGGGTAAGGAAGATTCGTTCCACCGCTTCCACCCGTGGGTATTTTCCGGCGCCATATACCGCTTTGAGAAACAGCCGGAAGAGGGAGAAATTGTCGAAGTGACCGACCACCAGGGCAACTTTATCGGTGTCGGGCAATATCAGATCGGCAGCATCGCCGTGCGCATCCTGTCGTTCAAACCCGAGACCATCGACGAGGCTTTCTATGTGAAGCGCCTGCAAGAGGCCTACAACGTGCGGCTCAGTCTGGCACTGCTCAACGAGCACAACAACACCTGCCGCCTGGTACACGGCGAGGGCGACAACCTGCCGGGCCTCATCGTCGACCTCTATGACCGCACGGCCGTCATGCAGGCCCACACGCCGGGCATGCACTATGCCCGCCACCAGATTGCCGAAGCGTTGAAAACCGTCCTGGGCGACCGCATCGACAACATCTACTACAAGTCGGAGACGACCCTCCCCTACAAGGCCGAACTCGATGCCGAGAACGAATATCTGCTGGGAGGCGACGCCCCCAACATCGCCACCGAAAACGGACTGAAATTCTATGTCGACTGGGTGCGCGGACAAAAAACCGGCTTCTTTGTAGACCAACGCGAGAACCGTGCCCTGCTCGAGCGGTATGCCCGCGGCCGTTCGGTGTTGAACATGTTCTGCTACACGGGTGGATTCTCGTTCTATGCCATGCGAGGCAATGCCAACCTGGTGCACTCGGTCGACAGTTCGTCGAAAGCCATCGACCTCACCTGCCGGAACGTGGAGCTGAACTTCCCCGGCGACAGCCGTCACCAGGCCTTTGCCGAGGATGCGTTCAAGTTTCTCGACTCCATGGGCGACCAGTACGACCTCATCATCCTCGACCCACCGGCCTTCGCCAAACACAAGAAGGTGCTGAACAACGCCCTGCAAGGCTACCGCAAGCTCAATGCCAAGGCCATCGAGAAGATTCGCCCGGGCGGCATCCTCTTCACCTTCTCCTGTTCGCAGGTGGTAAGCAAGGAGAATTTCAGGCTGGCGGTCTTCAGCGCGGCGGCACAGACGGGGCGCAACGTGCGCATCCTGCACCAGCTCACCCAGCCGGCCGACCACCCCGTAAACATCTACCACCCCGAGGGCGAATACCTGAAAGGGCTGGTTCTCTATGTAGAATAAACCAATTTCAAAATCACATTATATGAAAAAAATCGTTTGTACCATGGCTTCATTGCTAATCTTGGCCTCGTGTGCTACCCAAGAAAAGAAAGACGACTTCGACTACACCGTAGAGTCGTTTGCCGATCTGGAAATCCTGCGCTACAAAGTACCGGGATTCGAAGAGTTGACACTTCAACAGAAAGAGCTGGTCTACTACCTCTCCGAGGCTGCCGCCTACGGTCGGGACATTCTCTATGACCAGAACGGAAAATGGAACCTGGCTATCCGCCGTACCCTCGAAGCAATCTATCAGGACTATACCGGCGACCGCCAAAGCGAAGACTTCAAGAACTTCGAAGTATACCTGAAACGGGTATGGTTCTCCAACGGTATCCACCACCACTACGGATGCGATAAATTCGTGCCCGGTTTCTCGCAAGAGTTCTTTGTCGATGCCGTGAAATCGCTCGACCCGAAGAAACTGCCGCTCACCGAAGGTGCTACGGTCGACGACCTCCTCAATACGCTGGTGCCCGTTATCTTCGACCCTACGGTCATGCCTAAACGGGTGAACCAGGCTGCCGGCGAAGACCTCATCGCCACCTCGGCCTGCAACTATTACGACGGGGTAACCCAAGCCGAAGCCGAGGCCTTCTACAGCAACATGAAGGACCCCAAAGACGAGACTCCCATCTCTTACGGACTGAACAGCCGTCTGGTAAAACGCGACGGCAAGATTATGGAAGAGACCTACAAAGTAGGCGGCCTCTACACCGAAGCTATCGAAAAGATTGTATTCTGGTTGCAGAAAGCAGCCGGCGTAGCCGAGAACGACCAACAGAAACAGGTCATCGAGAAACTCATCGAATATTACCAGACAGGCGACCTGAAAGACTTTGACGAGTACGCTATCCTGTGGGTAAAAGACCTCGATTCGCAAGTCGACTTCGTAAACGGCTTTACCGAGACCTACGGCGACCCGCTGGGCATGAAAGCCAGCTGGGAGTCGATTGTCAACTTCAAGAACCTCGAAGCCTCGAAACGCACCCACACCATCAGCGAAAACGCCCAATGGTTCGAAGACCACTCGCCGATAGATGCCCGCTTCAAGAAAGAGGAGGTAAAGGGTGTATCGGCCAAGGTCATCACCGCTGCCATGCTGGCCGGCGACTGCTACCCCTCGACCCCGATCGGTATCAACCTGCCCAACTCCAACTGGATTCGCCACCTGCACGGCTCCAAGTCGGTAACCATCGAAAACATTACCGAGGCTTACGAGAAGGCTGCCCAGGGTAACGGATTCAACGACGAGTTCGTTTGGAGCGACACCGAGCGCGACCTCATCAACAAATACCTGCTCCAGGCCGACAACCTGCACACCGACCTGCACGAGTGTCTGGGTCACGGCTCGGGCAAGCTGCTCCCCGGTGTAGACCCCGATGCCCTAAAGGCTTACAGCTCTACGCTCGAGGAGGCTCGCGCCGACCTCTTCGCCCTCTACTACATGGCCGATCCCAAAATTCTGGAACTGGGTCTGCTCCCCTCGCCCGATGCTTACAAAGCTGCTTACTATCAATACATGATGAACGGTCTGATGACTCAGCTCACCCGCATCGAGCCGGGCAAGAATATCGAAGAGTCGCACATGCGCAACCGTCAGCTCATCGCCCGCTGGGCCTATGAGCACGGCAAAGCCGACAAGGTAATCGAGTTTGCCAAACGCGACGGCAAGACCTACGTGGTAGTGAACGACTACGAGAAACTGCGCACGCTCCTCGGACAACTGTTGGCCGAAGTACAACGCATCAAATCGGAAGGCGACTACGAGAGCGGTAAAAATCTGGTTGAACAATATGGTGTCATCGTCGACCCCGAACTGCACAAAGAGGTTCTGGCCCGTTACGAGAACCTGCACATCGCTCCCTACAAGGGATTTGTCAACCCCGTATACACGCCGGTTACCGATGCCAACGGCAACATTACCGACATCAAGATTTCGTACAACGAAGGTTATGCCGAGCAGATGCTGAGATACTCGAAAGATTACTCGCCGCTGCCCATCTGCACACCCTTCCCGGTTAAGAAATAAGTTCTTATCCCGATAACCCGCTCGGCCCGACATTTCCAAAATGCCGGGCCGAGTTTTTTTTGCCAACTATCTTGTGTGCTCCCTTGTTTTTAATTCGTATCTTGCGGAAAAATTCTGAAATCGTCATGCAACAAAAACTCAAAGAGATAAAAATCAAATTCCGGCATGCCATGAACGGCATCGTGTCGCACAACATGAGAAGTCAGGGTGCCGACTACAAAATAAACTTCGGGCTCACCCTGCCCCTGCTGAAACGGATTGCCGCCGAAACCCCGACCGATGCCCAACTGGCCAACGCCTTGTGGGCCGACACAGCCGTGCGCGAGTCGATGATGCTGGCCCCGCTGGTCTATCCGATCGACGAGTTCACCGAGGCCGAGGCCAATCGTTGGGTGGAGACCATGCCCAACACCGAGGTGGCCGACATCTGTTGCAAATTCCTCTTCAGCCGGCTTCCTTTCGCACGGCAAAAGGCTTGCGAATGGAGTTGCAGCGACCGGCCGCTGACCCAATACACCGCCTTCCAACTGGCTACCGCCTGGCTCGTCGCTCACCCCGAAAACACCGAAGCCTCGAACTTCGGGCCGGTCATCGATGCCGCCATTGCCCAGGCCACGGGGCAGCGCGACAACCGGGCTTTTGCTGCCGTCAACCTGCTGAAACAAGCCATGCACAACGACGCGTTGGCTGCCCACATTCTGCCCCTGTTACAGACCAAGGCCAAGGCCGACACAGCGGCCCAACCGCTGCTCGACATGCTGACCGAAGAGCAGACGCTGTACCGCGAATTTTCGGGCCGCGATTCCCGCTGATTTTGTTTTGCTTGTAATGCAAAAATCGCTAAATTTGTAACATAGGTTTTTGATCATGCCAGAAGAAAAATCGAAAGAAACTGTAAAACAGTTGTTTATACAATTCTTGGAAGCCCGAAAATTGCGTAAGACTCCCGAGCGGTTTGCCATATTGGAAAAAATATATACCACTACCCAGCACTTCGATGTAGAGACACTGTACGAAGCCATGATCGAGAACGGATACCGGGTGAGCAAAGCAACCGTCTACAACACGATAGATCTGCTGCTCGAGGCCAACCTGGTGCGCAAGCATCAGTTCGGCGGCAACCTGGCCCAATACGAGCGGGTATACAATACCAACCACCATCACCTTATCTGCATCAAGTGCGGCAAGGTGCGCGAAGTGAAAGACCTGGACCTGATGTCGAGCCTGAACACCCGTAAATTCAACAAATTCACCACATCGTACTACACCCTCTATGTCTATGGCATCTGCAGCCGGTGTAACCAGAAGAGCAAAAAAGAGAAAGACAAAAACGAAAAAAAATAAACCCAATTTAAACATTCACGAAACACACTAAGTTATGAAAGTAGATGTTCTCTTAGGATTGCAGTGGGGCGACGAAGGCAAAGGCAAAGTCGTCGATGTATTGACGCCCAGATATGATATTATCACCCGTTTTCAGGGAGGTCCCAACGCGGGTCACACATTGGAATTCAAGGGCGAAAAATATGTATTGCGCTCCATCCCCTCGGGTATCTTCCAGGGTGGAAAAGTCAATATCATCGGCAACGGTGTCGTATTGGACCCCGTACTCTTCAAAGAGGAGGCCGAGAGCCTGGCTGCCAGCGGTCACGACCTGACCCAATGCCTGTGCATCTCGAAAAAGGCACACCTCATTCTGCCCACACACCGCATACTCGATGCTGCCTACGAGGCCGCCAAGGGTAAATCGAAAATCGGTACCACGGGCAAAGGTATCGGCCCCACCTACTCCGACAAGATAAGCCGAAACGGCGTGCGGGTTGGCGACATCTTCCTCAACTTCAAGGAGATTTATGCCAAAGCCAAAGCCCGGCACGAGAACATACTGCGTTCGCTCAACTACGAATACAACATCGACGAGCTGGAGGCCAAGTGGTTCGAAGCCATCGAATACCTCAAACGCTTCCGCATCATCGACAGCGAACACGTCATCAACAACTACCTGAAAGAGGGCAAGTCGATTCTGGCCGAAGGAGCACAAGGCACGATGCTCGATGTCGATTTCGGCTCCTACCCCTTTGTCACCTCGTCAAACACCATCTGCGCCGGCGCCTGCACGGGTCTGGGCGTAGCTCCCAGCAAGATAGGCGAGGTATACGGTATCTTCAAAGCCTACTGCACCCGCGTAGGCAGCGGCCCGTTCCCCACCGAACTGTTCGACGAGACGGGTAAGACCATCCGGGCCATCGGTCACGAATATGGAGCCGTGACGGGTCGCGAGCGTCGCTGCGGCTGGATAGACCTGGTAGCTCTGAAGTATGCCATCATGATCGACGGCGTGACCAAACTGATCATGATGAAGAGCGACGTGCTCGACAACTTCGACACCATCAAGGCCTGCGTGGCCTACCGCATCGACGGCAAGGAGGTGACCGAATTCCCCTACTCGATCGAAGAGGGCATCGAACCCGTATACGTAGAACTGCCGGGCTGGAAAACCGACATGACCAAGATTCACAGCGAAGCCGAATTTCCGCAAAGATTCAAAGAGTACATCGCCTTCCTCGAAAAAGAGTTGCAGGTACCTATCTACATCGTATCGGTAGGTCCCGACCGCGAGCAGACGATTGTCCTCTCCAATAAATAACCTATAAACTTATTACTATGGCAAAGATTAAACCGTTCAAAGGATTACGTCCGCCGAAAGAACTGGTCGAGCAAGTGGCCTCGCGCCCTTACGATGTGTTAAACTCCGAAGAGGCTCGCCAAGAGGCTCAAGGAAATGAAAAATCGCTCTACCACATCATCAAACCCGAGATCGATTTTGCCCCCGGTACCGACGAACACAGCCCCGAGGTATACCACAAGGCAGTAGACAACTTCAACATGTTCCAGCAGAAAGGGTGGCTGGTACAAGACAACAAGGAGCACTACTACATCTATGCCCAGACGATGAACGGTCACACCCAGTACGGACTGGTCGTGGGGGCTAACGTCGACGACTACATGTCGGGCGTCATCAAGAAACACGAACTTACCCGCCGCGACAAGGAGGAAGACCGCATGAAACACGTGCGCATCAACAACGCCAACGTCGAGCCGGTATTCTTCGCCTACCCCGACAACGACGAGCTCGACGCCATCATCAAACGCGAGACGTCGCGCGCGCCCGAGTACGACTTTATTGCCCCCGACGGATTCGGCCACCACTTCTGGGTCATCGACGACGACAAGACGATAGGCCGCATCACCGAAATCTTTGCCCATATTCCCAGCCTCTACATTGCCGACGGTCACCACCGTACGGCTGCAGCGGCTCTGGTAGGCAACGAGAAGGCCCAGCAGAACCCCGAGCATCGCGGCGACGAGGAGTACAACTACTTCCTGGCCGTATGTTTCCCGGCCTCGCAACTGAAAATCATCGACTACAACCGCGTGGTAAAAGACCTGAACGGGCTCACTCCGCAAGAGTTTATCGAGAAATTGAAAGAGCACTTCACCGTCGAGGAGAAAGGCGAACAGATTTATCACCCCGCCAAACTGCACAACTTTGCACTCTACCTCGAAGGTAAATGGTACTCCCTCACGGCCAAAGAGGGCACCTATGACGACAACGACCCCATCGGGGTACTCGACGTCACCATCTCGTCGAACCTCATCTTGCGCGACATCCTGGGCATTACCGACCTGCGCACCGACAAACGCATCGATTTCGTGGGCGGTATCCGTGGCCTCGAAGAGTTGAAACGCCGGGTCGACAGCGGCGAGATGAAGATGGCCCTGGCTCTCTACCCCGTTTCGATGAAACAGCTGATGGACATCGCCGACACGGGCAACATCATGCCGCCCAAAACAACGTGGTTCGAACCGAAGTTGAGATCGGGTCTCATCATCCACAAACTGGATTGACGCCAAAGACCCTGATTTCCTGAAATATAGGAATAGCGGTTCTTTGTATAATATTCTTTAACAAAGAACCGCTATTTATTTTTTTACCCTCATGCAGCAAAAAGAGCTCGAATTACGTCTACCTAATAGTAGTTGTTATTCGGGCCGAGTAAAATCGGTATGGACGAGAAAAAGTTGATAGAAGCTTGCAAAAATAACGACTCTCGAGCGCAAAGGCAACTCTATGAAACCTTTGCGCGTAAAATGATGTCGGTATGTTTGCGCTATGCCGGCAATCGAGAAACCGCCGAAGACTTTCTGCAAGAGGGCTTTATCCGTGTCTTCTCGTCGATACAGAGTTACAACTACGAGGGTTCTTTTGAAGGTTGGATGCGACGTATTTTCGTGAACACGGCTTTGGAAGCGCTGCGCCGAAACGACTTGCTGCGCAACGGAGTAGAGCTGGAGGCACTCGAACCTCAGCAAGAGGCCGACTACTCGGCCGTAGACCGTATATCGGCCGACGAGTTGATGGAGCTTATCGCCCAGCTACCGCCGGGATTCCGCACCGTATTCAATATGTTTGCCGTCGAGGGTTACTCCCACCGGGAGATTGCCCAGGCGCTGCACATTACCGAAAGCACCTCGCGATCGCAATATACCCGGGCCAAAAGGCTGCTTCAAAAATGGATTCAAGAACTGGAACAATAGGTATTAACGACTATGCAGATAGACGACCGACAATTTGAAAAGACGATACAATCGAAACTGGCAGGGCACGAAGCCGATGTCAGAGGCGATTTGTGGGCGGCTATCGAGTCGAAGTTACCCCAGAACGCTCCGCAGATTGCGACCCGTAGAGTTCCGCTCTACCGGCGTATCATCGCCTACTCGGCAGCCGCTGCGGCTGTGGGTATAGTCGTCGCTGTCGTATGGTGGCAGACGCCCGAGAAGCCTCTGGTTACCCCGATAGCCAACCAGCTATCGACTGAGGGTGTGGAGATGGTACAACCGGCAACAAACGACAGCGAGCAACCCCCTCATTGCAGCAGCTACTCAACCGCAAACCACACACCCGGCACCCCGGGTTGCCCACAGCAAAAGGGTAACAGCTCCCGAAACTCAATCGTTGTTGGGTCACGAAGCTCTTGCCCAACCGGCTAATCCGACGACTCCAACCCAGGTTGTCGCTCAACCCGAAGCAGCTACCTCCTCTACCGCTGCACAAAAATCGAACAACACCGACGCAGACTATCGCCGCAAGCTGGACCAGTTTGAAAACGACGGTCGGGAACTGAAAGAGAGCGGACTCACGGCCGACGAGTCGACGAAGAGAAAAGGCTCCGGCATTCAGATAGGCGTGATGGCAGCTAATGCCACTACCGACAAAAGCCAGAATACGGCAACGGCAATCCGCACCAAGACACCCATGCTGTTGTCGCGACGCAATCCCGTCTACCACTTCGAGCACAGAATGCCCATATCGGCGGGTATCACCGTATCGAAGACCTTACCTAAAAACTGGGAACTGGAATCGGGATTGGTCTACACCTACCTCTATTCGAAATACAGTTCGACCAACGGCAACGGCAGCCAAGAGCTGCACTATCTGGGTATCCCCCTCAACGCAGTCTACCGCTTTGCCCGCATCAAGCGCCTGTCGTTCTACGCGGCAGCCGGCGGACAGGTAGATTTCTACCTGGCGGGGAGACAGAAAGACGAGGGATACGACGAGGGTATATCGGGTTCGGGATATAAGGAGCTGAAACACGAAAACGTGCAATTCTCAGTACAAGCCAATCTGGGCGCAGCCCTCACGCTGTACAAGCAGACCGAGCTCTATCTGGAACCCTACATGGCCTACTACTTCGAAAACAAATCGGAAATACATAATATCTGGAAGGACAAGCCTTTCAACTTCGGCTTGACCTTTGGCATAAGAACCGGATTTTAATCATAACCTAACTACCAAAATAGCAAACCAAACAATCTACAAGAAAACAATGAAAGCATTGAAATTTGTATCGGCTCTATCGTTGCTTTGCGGCGTCTTAACCCTCTCAAGCTGTCTGGGCGAAGGTGGCAATACCTTGTCGGTATACACCACCGGCAGCATCTACAAAACCAATACGGGCACCTCGTATATGTACCTCGACCGTACCGGACTGTCGGTCACAAGTAGCGAATTGCAAAGCGAAGATTGGGAAGAGGGCGACCGCCTGTTGGCCACAACGACTATCGACTTCGACAACCAAGGTACCCAAGTGTCGAACTACATCTATAACGCCACCATCTCGGGTATTCATCAATTCGATTGCAAAGACTATCTGTACAATGGTGCCTTCGGTGCATTCCAGAGCGATACCCTCCCCTCGCTCTACTCGATAGAGCCCTTTATCAACTATCGCAAAGACGATACTATCCTCACCTTTGCCTATGTGAAATACGAGGTTGAAAGCGGTGAAGCCGGTTCGCTGGAACTGATTCAGCCCAAGATGTTCGACTTCGAGACCAAGACCGATACTCTCTATCTCGTCTACAACAAAGGAAATATCAAGGAGTCGAAAAGCTCGGACTACATCTCGTTCAAGCTGCCGCAATATCCGGTCAATACCGACATCAACGTGGTTGTGAGATACCAGGCAGCCAGCTCGAACTTCTCGACCGGTGGCAACGACAAGACCAGCAGATACTTCTCGTTCACCTACAACCGGCCCGAGACCTTGGAATAAAATCGAAAAAAAGCAACTTTTATTTTTGATGTTTATAATTTCAGACGGGGGTGTCCGTGAGGATACCTCTTTTTTTATACCCTCTCGCGACCCGGGATGCCATGAAATAGAGCAATCTTTAAGCCTATCAGCACAAGTCTGTCTTCAGAATTGCCGGCTCGACCCGGCGAAAGAATTGATTGCGCCATATCCCAGATGCGGTCTGCATCAATATAAGCACACACTACATCAACACCTCGAAATAAAAGCTCAACCTACTTATATTGGAGTTAGGCCGGTTTCCTCACGAATTGCCCGCCAACACGATCGCAACGAAAAGTACCTTATTCTTTTAACAGCCCGAAAAAACTTCTAACTTTGTACCATCAAAAGCAGAACGGGGACATAAAAAACCTTTCAGTATAAAATTATACCTGATGAACAATCACAAAAAAATCGTATACCTATTGCTCTGCATGGCAATTCTCGGGAATTCCTGCCGTCCGGAACAGCAATCAGAAACTCAGTTTATCGATAAGACTCAACAGTTATTGACCCTGAATGACGAAGGTATCATACCCGATACGGCGATAGACCAATTTTTTGATTGGATTCGAGAGAATCCTCAATCCTTGGATTCTCAATTAACCGATAGGAACCATAACATAGAGTCCATGGAGATAGCCACCTCGCCCGATGGCAATATGCGAACATACAGCATCGAACTATATGGCTTTGGCGGAATACCTTCGTATGGATTCGAGACTCGCACCTTGCTTCAATATCGGGCCAACGATTCGGTCGTTTGTTTGGAACTGGACAGCATTCAAGGATATGTATCCCAGATAATCCGAATAGAGCCTTCGAAATCGCTATATATGCTTGCCGACTGCGAAGAGTTTAACACGCAAGGGTCTCATGTTTACATGAATCTGTGGGGCCTGCAGATAACCGACCAAGGAACTATTGCTCCGGCTCCGATATTTAAGAAGGAGACACATCTATTGACACATCTCGATTGGAGATGGGACGAATATGGTTACAATGACGAAACCGACCAAATCATCTTCTCGGCCGAGTTGTCCGAGCCGTATGAAATAGCTTATGATACCGTTTCGAACGAATTACATCTTCCTTATATCGTAACACATGGCAAATATTCCATAGCTACAGAAGCACATCGGGTATACCGGTGGAATGGAAAATATTTTGTAGACAAAGGGGTTGCTCCCCTGTTCGATTTGCATAGTGACGACTTCCATATTATCATCGATATACAGGCCAATGGCAATTACCGATATAGGTGTTGGAATAAGGGACGCAAAATCGATGACAAACCCGACTTGCAAATTGAAAACGGCATTAGAAAATGTTGGGACCAAGACGGAGAAGTCTTTGATTACAATGCTTTTTGTGAAAATTTTCAAGCCAAGCCTGCCGGAAAAATATATCTATTTTATAACCAGGGCTTTCGATATGAATATCACATGGGAGATATTCAAGGTAAAGTCGTCAACAAGTTGTGTATCTATAATCCTCAGAACAATCTGATTTACGAGCAATCTTACGATTGACGTCCATCACTGGGAAGCCACAGGAAAACAACGACAGCCAACCGATTCAGAAAGAACCGATTGGCTGTCGCTATATGACTGTAAAGGAATTACGGATTACCGATACATCTCGGCATGATCGGCCGTGTACCAGTCGTACATCTTCTGTACGCCCTCCTCGATTTCGATTTTGTGGTGCCAGCCCAGGTTGTGCAGTTTGGTCACATCGGTGAGCTTGCGCATGGTACCGTCGGGTTTCTCAGGGTTGAAGCGAACCTCGCCCTTGTACCCGATAACCTCCTGGATGCGATGAGCCAGAGCGGCGATGGTAATCTCCTTGCCGGTACCGATGTTGATGTGGCAGTTGCGCACCTCGGGATTGTCGCCCTTAACATCGGCAAAATCGACATGCTCGAGAATATAGACCGAAGCGTCGGCCATCTCCTCGCTCCACAGAAACTCACGCAGCGGTTTGCCCGTACCCCACAACTCTACCCGGTCGGGATAGATGCCATACTTGGCCAGCACGGCAAGGATAGCCTCGTTGGTAGCTTTACCGTCTACGCCCTCGACAGGTCGCAACGAGAGGTCTTTGCGCACAGCCTCCCAATCGTTTTCCATCAGACACTTGGCCAAATGTATTTTACGAATCATAGCCGGGAGCACATGGCTGCGCTCGAGGTCGAAGTTGTCGTTGGGACCGTAAAGGTTGGTGGGCATCACGGCGATATAGTTGGTACCATATTGCAGGTTGAAGCTCTCGCACATCTTCAGTCCGGCAATCTTGGCAATGGCATAGGGCTCGTTGGTATACTCCAGCGGCGAGGTGAGCAGCGCATCCTCCTTCATCGGCTGCTGGGCATCGCGCGGATAGATGCAGGTACTGCCCAGGAAGAGCAGCTTCTTCACGCCATGACGGAAGCTCTCGCCGATGACGTTTTGCTGAATCTGCAAATTCTGATAGATGAAATCGGCCCGATAGATGCTGTTGGCCATGATACCCCCCACATGAGCGGCGGCCAGAATCACATATTCGGGTTGCTCCTCGTCGAAGAAGCGTTTCACGGCTACCCCGTCGAGCAGGTCGAGCTCTTTGTGCGAACGGCCGATGAGATGGGTATACCCTTTTTCCTGCAAGTTTTTCCATATAGCCGAACCCACCAGACCGTGGTGACCGGCTACATAAATCTTGGCATCTTTTTCCATGATAAATATCTCCTATTTAACAATACCTTTTTCCAAATATTCGGCCAGGTTCATGCGAATCTCGTCGCCGGCACGCTCGACAGCCACCTTGGCCATATCGGCATCGACCATAATCTTCACGAGCTCTTCGAACGAAGTCTTCATCGGGTCCCAACCCAACTCGCGCTTGGCCTTCGAGGGATCGCCCCACAGGTTCACCACGTCGGTCGGGCGATAGAAATCGGGCGAAACTTCTACGAGCACACGGCCGGTAGCCCGGTCGATGCCCTTCTCGTTCTCTCCCTCGCCTACGAAATCGAGTTCGATACCTACGTGATGGAAAGCCAACTGACAGAACTCACGAACGGAGTGCTGCACACCGGTAGCAATCACGAAATCTTCGGGCTTGTCGTTTTGCAGAATGAGCCACATGCACTCGACATAATCCTTGGCATAACCCCAGTCGCGGAGCGAAGAAAGATTGCCGAGATAAAGTTTATCCTGCTTACCCTGTGCTATTCGGGCAGCGGCAAGTGTGATTTTACGTGTTACAAAAGTTTCGCCGCGACGCTCGCTCTCGTGATTGAAAAGGATTCCCGAGCAGCAGAACATGTTGTAGGCTTCGCGGTATTCCTTGACAATCCAGAAGCCGTAGAGCTTGGCAACAGCATAAGGGCTATAGGGGTGGAACGGAGTATTCTCGTTCTGCGGAACCTCCTCGACCTTGCCATACAGTTCCGAGGTGGATGCCTGGTAAATGCGGCAGCTGTCGGCCAGCCCGCAAAGACGCACGGCCTCGAGAACACGGAGCACACCTGTGGC
>OJNR01000713.1_pt1 | contig 20811 bp, 11 predicted proteins | sample 1597901 | NCBI WGS metagenome assembly OJNR01 (sample SAMN01915223, study PRJEB22387) | human gut metagenome | isolation source: stool | host: Homo sapiens | place: USA | reverse complement strand
CGATGGCATAGGCATAGGCCGTGCCCGACTCCATGGCGATGAGCGAGCCGTTGGTACGGCGCTCGATATTCCCCTTCCAGGGTTGATATTCGAGGAACCGGTGCGCCATGATGGCCTCGCCGGCCGAAGCCGTCAGCACATTGGTACGCAGACCAATGATACCGCGCGAAGGTATCTGGAACTCGATGTGGATGCGGTCGTTCTGGGTCGTCATCGACACCATCTCGCCCTTGCGGCGGGTAACCATATCGATAATCTTGCTGGCATACTCCTCGGGCAGGTTGATGGTGAGCAGCTCGATGGGCTCGCACTTCTGCCCGTCGATCTCCTTGATGATAACCTGCGGCTGACCTACCTGCAACTCGTAGCCCTCGCGACGCATGGTCTCGATCAGGACCGACAAGTGCAGCACGCCACGGCCATAGACCGTCCAGGCATCGTCGCTGTCGCCACGCTCTACACGCAGGGCCAGGTTCTTGTCGAGCTCGCGTTTCAGACGGTCGGCAATGTGGCGCGAAGTCACATACTTACCATCCTTACCAAAGAAGGGCGAGTCGTTGATGGTGAAGAGCATCGACATCGTAGGCTCGTCGATGGCGATACGCGGCAGCGGCTCGGGCTCGGCAGCATCGGCAATGGTGTCGCCAATCTCGAAATTCTCGATACCCACGAGGGCGCAAATGTCGCCCGAAGCTACCGACTGCACCTTGGTACGGCCCATACCCTCGAACACATCGAGCTCCTTGATGCGTTGCTTTACGGTCGAACCGTCTTTCTTGCACAACGAAACCTCCATGCCCTCTTTCAACACGCCCCGGTGCACACGGCCCACGGCGATACGGCCTACATACGACGAGTAGTCGAGCGAGGTGATAAGCATCTGGGGAGTACCCTCGAGATACTGAGGTTCGGGGATGTATTCGATAATGGCATCGAGCAGCGCCGTAATGTTGTCGGTAGGCTTACGCCAGTCGGTCGAGAACCACCCCTGCTTGGCCGAACCGTATATGGTGGGGAAGTCGAGCTGGTCTTCGGTTGCATCGAGGCTGCACATCAGGTCGAAGACCATCTCCTGCACCTCGTCGGGGCGACAGTTGGGCTTGTCGACCTTGTTGATAACCACAATCGGCTTCAGCCCTATCTCGATAGCCTTCTGCAAGACAAACCGGGTCTGGGGCATCGGGCCCTCGAAAGCGTCGACCAGCAGCAGACAGCCGTCGGCCATGTTGAGCACACGCTCCACCTCGCCGCCGAAATCGGCGTGCCCCGGAGTATCTATAATATTGATTTTGTAATCCTTGTAACGAATAGAAACATTCTTGGAGAGAATCGTGATACCTCGTTCGCGCTCCAAATCATTATTATCCAGTATCAACTCACCGGAGTTCTGGTTCTCGCGAAAAAGATGTCCGGCCAAAAGCATTTTGTCTACCAGCGTCGTCTTGCCGTGGTCGACGTGAGCGATAATCGCAATGTTTCTGATTTTCTGCATATAACCTATTTTAACCAAGTAGAGAGACCCAACCGCCACGCGAGTTGCGCATGCGCTTGCCTCTACGTTTCAAGGTGCAAAGTTACTATATTTTTTTAAATGACACATCACTCGCCCGGTTTTCGTGTCGCTACCCCGATGTCAAAATTCGACCTGTCCCCGCCCCGGCACACCACCGATACCGGCTCTACCGCCCCCAATCGAGAAAAAGTACTTAAAAATATTTGCGCACTCGAAAACAAATGTTTACCTTTGTGCGCTCAATAATTTATTAACAACAAAACTCAAAGAAATGTACTTAGATTCTGAGAAAAAGAAAGAGATCTTTGGGAAATACGGAAAGTCCAATACTGATACTGGCTCACCCGAAGCGCAGATTGCATTATTTTCCTACCGTATAGCCCATTTGACTGAGCACTTGAAGTCAAATCACAAAGATCATAGCACTGAACGAGCTCTTAAAATGTTGGTTGGTAAACGTCGTCGTTTGCTCGACTACCTCATCAAGGTCGACATCAACCGCTACCGTGCCATCATCGCTCAAAAAGAGCTGGGCATCAGAAAGTAATTCTTTACGCTACACAGCAAAAAGAAAAGCGATTCGTTTTCGAATCGCTTTTTTTGTATCCTTACCGAAGGTGCCGGCGAGAAGCGTATGGAGACCGAGGTCCCAGCCGCCCCCTAACCGAGATACCCGGCCCGCTCAATCGTCATAACGCTCCATTTCATAGCCATAGCTGGACGAGCTATAACTGTCGCTGTAAAGAATCAGCGTAGTGGCATAATCCTCGTCCCGACCATAGGCCCACAAATTGGCCCGATAGTGGAACATCTCGCCATCGCCACTAAGATCGACCCACTCTTTGTAGAACTCGTGATAAGCGCTGCCTTCTTCCGACTCAAAACCAAACACGAAGCCGACGAAGCCGTCACCATCGAGGTCGCACGGGCAAGTATAATCGGTAATCATCTCCGACGGGAGGGTGCCCCCACCCAGACTTTGACGGTTCAAAACCACCTCACTCGAGAAATGGAAATGTGCCTGGCCGTTGGAAAACTCAATCCACTCAATCGAACAGGGCAGTTCTTCACCCACATAGGCCATCTTGCCCGACGGGTTCTCGACATAACCGGCTTTTACTACCCGCCACTTACCGGCCAGAGCCGTGGTATAATTCCCTTGTATGGGTTCGTCGTCGCCCCCGAAAAGGTCGTCCATCAACTCGCTGCACGAGGTCAGAGAGACTACCGTCAGGGAGACCAGCAGCATCCGCAATATACTATCTTTCAGTCTCATATTCTTCTTTTTATTAAACTCACAAACTCATAGCTTGTACAATCAGTCGTCGTAACGCTTCATCTCATAGCCAAAGTCGACACACTCGGCATTGGTGCCATAGAGCACAAGCGTGGTGGCATAGTTCTCGTCCTTGCCATAGGCCCACTGACGCACCGACGAGTAGAATATCTCTCCGGTATCGCCCATATCATACTCGGTATAGGTCTCGACATAGCTGTCCCGATCGCTGTCGTATCTGAACCCGAAGACGAAATTATGGAAACCACTCCCGTCGAGTTCACACGTACAAGTATAATCGGTCATGGTTGTCGAGGGTCTCTCACTCCCGCCAAAGACGAGGTAATCGAGGGTTACCGGCTGTGAAAAGTGAAAATGCGCCTGACCGTTGGAAAATTCGACCCACTCGAGCGAACAGGGCACTTCACCCCCTTCTCTCACATGAGCCATCTCTTCCGGTACATTTTCAATATCCCCGGCAGCTACGACCCTCCACTTCCCGGCGAGAGCCGTCGAGAAATTACACTGAATGGGCTCGTCCTCTCCATCTCCAAAAAGTTCCTCCATCAATTCGCCGCACGATGTGAAAGAAAGCAGCGCACTCAGGCACAGCAATGCGCCTGTCAGTTTCCTTAATGTTTTCATTGCTATTATACGATAAGAGTTTATCTATTCAGTCCTGTATTTACGTATATTCAGTTTCTACGCCTCAAAGATAACACTTTTTTACAAGTCCAAGGTTGATGAACGGACATTTTTTCTCGCCTCACCCTCACCCTCACCCGCCCCCTCTTGCTTCCTCCTATTAAGCCACAGGGCCGCAGCTGTCGAATACAGCCGCGGCCCTGCCTTTCTTTTATCCCGGGAAAGGTTCTATATGCGTTCCAGAACGGTCTGGATAAGATCCGAGACGGCCGTCTTGTAGTTGGGGTTGGCGTGATGGGCCACCCGATTGGCAATGATGCTGCACACGGTCATGGCCTTGTGCCCCATCAACTTCGACAATCCGGCCAGAGCCGAACTCTCCATCTCGTAGTTGGTCACCACGTAGCGGCCATACTTGAAGGCCTCGATTTTCTTGTTCAGCTCGGGGTCGGCCAGAGGCAGACGCAACTCACGGCCCTGCGGCCCATAGAAACCGTTGGCCGATATGGTCACGCCACGCACCATATCGTCGCCCCCGATACGGGCCACCAGCTCGGGGTCGCTGTCGACTACATAGGGAGCGGCCCACAGCGGATTCCACTTGACCGACTCGCAAAAGGCCTTCTCAAACTCGAGGTCGCACACCTCGTTGCGACGGGCGTAGAAGTTGAGCACACCGTCGAAGCCGATAGACTTCTCGGCAATGACCGGCGTACCGATGGGCACATGGGGTTGCAACCCGCCCGAGGTTCCCACCCGCACAAGGGTCAACTGGCGGAACTGGGGCTTCTCGTAACGCGTCGTAAAGTCGATATTGGCCAGGGCATCGAGTTCGTTGACCACGATGTCGATATTGTCGGTACCGATGCCGTGCGAGAGGCACATCAGCGGTTTCCCCTTATAGGTACCGCCTATGGTATGAAACTCCCGGCTCGAAACCTCGAAATCGCGGGTGTCGAAAAACGAAGCGACCAGATTGACCCGACCGGGGTCACCGACCAGGATTACCTTGTCTCTCAACTGCTCGGGGAGCAAATGCAGATGGAACGCACTGCCATCGGCATTGATAATAAATTCAGACTCTGGGAAATGTTTCATATTGCTAAAAATTTTACCACGCCGCCCGATTGGGGACGGCGTGGTACGAATATACGGATTGTGAGTGAATCGGCGAAATTGTTTCCTCTAATTTTGTCTAAAAGGCTCTGATTCGCCCTGGCAGATGTCCGTTGCACTCCGAGGAGAGAACCTCGGCGGCACCACCCCCATCACTCTTGCTTCTCGGCAGCCTTCTTGGGAGTCTCGGCCTTAGCCTCTTTCTCCTTCTTGGCCTCGGCTCGTTTGGAGTGGCGCTCGGTGCGTGCCGACTTCAACTCTTTCTGCAACATCTCAATCTCGGCAGCCTGGTTCTTGATGGTTGTCAACAAGGCGTTCAACTCCTCGTTTTCAATCGACTCGGGATACTGGGCCTCGACGCGTACGATAAAGTCGCTCAACACATTCATGTAGTTGGTGAATGCCTCGTAAGGACTGTCGTAGGGGCTGTAATGGCTGTGCACGGCACCGTCGGAGAGATACTTCGTGCACATGTAGTAGAAGTGGTCGCTGGCCTGCAGATAGTTCCAGTCTTGTTTCAGACGGCGGTCGTCGCACAGGCGCACCCGCTCGGCTACCGAATAGAGTTTGCGGAAGGCCTCGTTCTGCAACGTGTTACCCAACCAGGCACTGGTATCGCGAGCCTCGTCGGCCCACGACATGGGATAAGGTACCGACAGTGCGTCGACCGGTTTGAGTTTGCTGATGGCTTCGGTAGGCGTGCAGAAACCTATCCCCTCTTGCTCGGCAAAGCGAGGCAAAGCCTTCATAAACTCGAAGATGCCCGACTCGCGCGGTTGCAGCTCGCCCAGCGTCTCGTAGTTCATAAAGAGGTTGACGATAGGCTCCTCGGCCGGGGTATTCTTGATCCACGAGATAAACTTGTCGGCAGTGAGAGGATAGTCACTCCACTCGTAGTTGGAGAAGCGGAACGAAATGTCGTCGCTCATCTTGTAGTTCTTCAGCAACATTTTCAGTTTGGGAGCCGCAGCCGAGCAGTAAAGGTAGTTGGGACTCTTCCAACCCAGGATGTGCTTGGCCCCTTCGGTGATAACCCCCTTGAAGCCCATCGAGGCAATCATCGAAGCTATATCGTCGGAGAATATCAACTCGGTATTGCGGAATACCTTGGGTTTCACGCCAAAGAGTTGCTCGATTTTCTCGTCGTGGTGCTTTACCTGAATCTTGAACTCCTCGGGATCGGCCAACGAAGCAAGCGAGTGGGCGTATGTCTCCGAGAGAATCTCCACGCAATCGGTCTTGACCAACTCCTTCATGCTGTCGATAAACTCGGGCACATAAATCTCGAGTTGCTCGAGAGCTACACCCGATATCGAGAAAGCCACCTTGAACTTGCCGTTGGCATTCTTGATCATCTCGAGCAGCGTGGCATTGGCCGGCAGATACGACCGTTGAGCAATGCGGGTGATAATATCGTCGTTGGCAAAGTCGTCGTAGTAGTAGTGGTCGTTACCTATGTCAAAGAAACGATAGCGTTTCAATCGAAACGGTTGATGAATTTGAAAATAGAAACAAATTGTTTTCATATAAGGTTGTGTTTTTTCATTTATTTATAATTGCGCAGCACATTGTGGTAGATGTCGAGTACCTTCTGGCCGGCATACTTCCACTTAATCTCGTTTACTTCACGCTCGCCCTCTTCGCGCAACTGTTTATAGATGGCGGGATAGGTGATGATCGAATAGATAGCGTCGGCCATAGCGTCGATGTCCCAATAGTCGATTTTGATGACATTGGTCAAAATCTCGGCACAGCCCGACTGTTTCGAAATGATCGAAGGCACGCCCACCTGCATGGCCTCGAGCGGCGAGATACCGAACGGCTCCGATACCGACGGCATCACATACACGTCGCTGGCCTTCAACATCTCGTAGACCTGACGTCCCCGCAAGAATCCGGTGAAGTGGAAGCGGTCCGATATGTTGCGTTGTGCCGACAACATAATCATCTTGTTCATCATGTCGCCGCTACCAGCCATTACAAACCGCACGTTGTTGGTCTTGCGCAATACCCGGGCAGCCGCCTCGACAAAGTATTCGGGTCCTTTCTGCATGGTGATGCGGCCCAGGAAGGTAACCACCTTTTCCTTCGGATTGTGCGGCACCTCTATCGACTTGATTTCGTCGCTCAACGGCTCCACGGCATTATGTACCGTAGTCACCTTGGCCGGGTCGATGTGATACTTGTCGATAACCGTCTGGCGCGTGAGGTTGCTCACCGTGATGATGTGGTCGGCATGCAACATACCGTCGCGCTCGATGTTGTAGACCGTAGGGTTCACATTACCCCGGCTGCGGTCGAAGTCGGTCGCATGCACATGAATCACCAACGGCTTGCCGCTCACCTGCTTGGCATGAATGCCGGCCGGATAGGTGAGCCAGTCGTGCGAGTGAATGATGTCGAACTGCTCGGTGCGGGCAATCACACCGGCTACGATAGAATAGTTGTTGATCTCTTCCATGAGGTTGTCGGGATAGCGCCCCGAAAACTCGATACAACCCAGGTCATTGGTCTTCAGATAATTGAAATCTGCATAGATATGACTGCGAAGGTCGAAATACTCCTGCGGGTCCATGCAGTAGCCGTAGCGTTGCTGCACGTAATCCCAACTTACATCGCGCCAGGCGACAGGGGTATTGGCGGCCCCGATTATATGAGCAAAAGTTTTATCCTCATCTCCGTAGGGTTTAGGTATGACAAAGGTGATTTCAATATCGCCACACTCGGCCATGCCTTTGGTCAGGCCATAACTGGCCGTGCCCAAACCTCCCAGAATATGAGGGGGAAATTCCCAACCAAACATTAGCGCTTTCATAGATATAGGAATTAGGCTTTACATGTTATACTTCTTCAATAATTTCAACACTCTCAATATTTCACCGACGTTGGCGGCATAGCTGATGGCTCCACGACCGGCGAAGGGCGGGTTGCCGTCGAACAGCTCGGAGATGGACCCGATACAGGTTTGCGACATCTCGTCTTCAAACCCGATGAGCATCCGCTCCAGGAACGAGACACCACTGATGCCGAACACCTTCAGATAGGCCTCGGCATAGGCGCCCATCAGCCACGGACGTGCGGGCCCCTGGTGATAGGCATACTCCCGCTCGGTCTGCGAACCTACATAGGTGGGGTTATAGCCGTAGCTCTTGGGGCTGAGCGTGCGGATACCCTTGGGGGTAAGCAACTCGCGCGTAACCACCTCGAGAGCCCGCTTGCGCTGACGCTTGTCGAGCGGCGAGTAGTCGAGCCCCAATGCTATGAGCATGTTGGGCCGTACACTCCAGTCTGACATCGAGCCGTCGACATAGTCGATCAGGTAACCATAATCGTTCAGGAAGGTAGCTACAAACGTCTCGCCCGCCTTATCGGCAATGGCATTCCACTGTTCTACCCTCGAAGCCAATTCCATATCTTCGGCAAAAAGGGCGGCGGCAAACTTCAAAGCATTGTACCACAACGCATTGAACTCTACCAAATAACCGCTGCGCGGGTTCACGGGGCGACCGTCAACCACGGCATTCATCCACGAGATCACCCGGTCTTTGCCATTGGAGTAGAGCAGCCCGTTGTCGTGCAGGAAAAGGTTGGGATGCTTGCCTTTGACAATGTAGTCGAGAATATCGCACAGGAAACGGCCATACTTCTCGCGACAAGTCTCCATACCCTTCTCCTTGGCATACTGATAGATAGTCCAGGTAGCCCACAGCGGAATATCGGGCAGGTCGAGTTCGCCGATGTTTTCGTCGAGTTCGCCGGTAGTCATAAAGTGGCGCAGGGCCTTCTCGGCCGAAGCCATCACGTCTTCAAACGTCTGGTCGTCGCCAATGGCCAGCGTACACCCCGGCAGGGCAATAAACTGGTCGCGGGCCCGTACCCTGAACCAGGGATAACCGGCCAACAGATAGTGCCCCTTCTTCTGCTTGAAGTAGAACTGCTGAGCCGAGTTTTTCAGGCAGTTGTAGAAACTCGAGCGACACATGTGGCGATTGGCCAACTCTACTTCGTAAGTGTGAGCCAACGAGCGGGGTTTGGCCTCGACGGTTCCCGCCGAGAAGATGATGCTTTCGCCCTTCTTGATAGGTATCTCGAAGTAGCCCGGCACATAGAGGTCCTCCTGATAGGGATAGCCTCGCTCCTGGTCTTTGATATACTCGATGCCCTTGTACCAATGGGGGTCAAATACAAACTTGGGGGCCTTGTTGAACTGCATGTACAACCGGGGATAGCCCTGGTACAGACAGCAGCTTATGCCGTTGGCCGCCTCTTCGTAACGCTGGTCGAGCGCATAGTTTTCCACACACAGATCGTTGGCATTGCGGAAGGCAAGAAACGGACGGAATTGCAGAATCGTCGGGGAGTGAGCATCGACGAGCGTATACTTGATAAGGATACGGTTCTCGTGCGAGATAAACACTTTTTCTTTCGTCAGAATCACACCGCCCACCCGATACATCGTCTGGGGCACCGACTCGCAATTAAACTCTCGAATGTACTTGTGTCCGTTCGGGCTGAAACAGTCGCCCTTGTACTTGTGCAAACCCAAGTTAAACGCAGCGCCGTGCTGAATCACTGTCTCGTCCAGCGACGACAACATCACGTGATTGTCCTTATCCAGCTCGGGGATAGGAATTACCAACAACCCGTGTTGCTTGCGGGTGTTGCAATCGACGATAGTCGTACAATGATACGCGCCCGACTTGTTGGTACGCAGCATCTCCTTGGGCAGCGACCACTCGAGGTTTATCATCAGGTTCTTGTCAAATTTCAGATAACTCATATCTCAATTAATTTCTCTTACTTGTGTCTTTTTCATAATTTTTTCAGACTCTTCGGTCTATTGCAAATCATCCGATCCCTTGCCCTATTCCAAAGATTCCGAAATGCGCCATTCATATTTGTTTCGAATTTAACATAAACCGAAATAAAATGCAAACATTTTATCGGCGAAAAAGGCATGTTCTTCAACATACCTCCACAAACAACAATATATCAGCGCATTAGAACGATTATAAAATCAAAAAGGTTCCGGCCGAAACCGGAACCTTTTCTGATTTATCGCTTGATGATTCGTTCTACCCGATCGCCACAGCGCACCAGGTAGAGCCCCTGAGTCAACTGCGACATCTCTACGACGGTCAATCCTTCGGCAGGCTCGACAATCGAGACCGTGTGGCCCGACAAATCGTAGAGATAGATTGTCTGCTCGGCCCCGCTCACATAGAGCTGATGGTCTACTACCGTAGGATAGATGCGTACCTGGGCCGACATCGTCGACTCGATTGCCGAATAGCCGGGGTCCTCCTCGGTCAGCACGGGATAGCCCTCGTTTTGTGCGGCATCGACCATCCAGTAGAAGGCCTTATGCTCGGTATTGGTCGCATTGTATGCGCGGGTCCAGTTGTTCAAGCCGGCGGCAAACGTGCGGGTCTTCATTTCGTCGGCACTCAATGCACGGCCCAGATAATCGCCGGCAACCACACACCCCGACTCATAGTAGCTATTCTCTACGTTGGCATCTTGCGGAGCAATCGGGGCAACGATTCCATCCGTCGTCGACACAACACCCACATTGTAACAGTTGGCTACCCGAACCGCTATAATCCAGTGACCCGATATACCACCCACGTACGCCAACTCACCGGCAGATATTCGCCCGGTATTGTAACAGTTTACTACACTCGATTCTTGACTGGAATAACCCAGAATTCCTCCGACAGAGGAGTAATCGCGCGTTGAACCCTCGACAGTCACATCAGCACTATTGGCACAATTCAGAATCGTCGAACTGTCCAAATATCCTCCTATACCACCCGTGTAGGCCATATAGACAGAGTAGTTGCCCGTTATCTGCACCTGGCCTGCTACCGGGCCCCAGTTTTCACACAGGTCAACGACCGAACCAGTCGCATAACCCACAATACCACCCACATAGCCATAAGGCGCCTCGAGTTCGACCGAAGCCCGATTGACACACGAGACAATCGTCGAATTGTTGGCATAAGCGGCAATACCACCACCATAGGTCGAACTCTTTACGATACAGTCATCGGCCAGTACTACATGGGAGACACGAGCTTGATCAAGCTGCCCGAAGAGCCCCGCAACGGCGGTATAGGCCGAGATTACCTCGCTGTGCAGATTGTAAATCTCGTAACCGCCGCCGTCGAAGGTACCACGGAAGGCCACGTCTACCGAACCTATCGGCTCCCACTTGAGTCCGTCCAAATCGATATTGCCGGCCAGTGTCACCATCTTCCCTTCGAAGGTAGTGCCTGTCTTGACCAGATAAGCCAAACCGGCCAACTGTGCCGGGGTCGAGAGGGTAAACTCGGTTTGCGACTCGTCGTACCACGAAGCATCGTAGTTCCCTTCCGAGGTCCACCAGCCACCTACCTCGATATTCCCGCCCAATACGGGATAGCCGTTGTTCTCACCGGCCCGGATTTCCCAGGCGGAAAGAGTGGGCGAATAGGGATCGCTATCCATCACAGACGTAGCATTGGCGGTGAGCAGTCCGGCAAATTCGGCACGCTTCATTTCGTCGGGTTGCATGGCCACACCTTTGATATTCAAGCCGGTCGTATCGGCCATGCACGTCACATCGTAGTACCCGTTTTCCAAAGAGAACTCTGTCGGATTACCCAGAGGCGAAATCTCTACAATAGCCGGATTGCCATCCACCTCTATACCCGTGGCCGACAATTTGCCTGCATGATATACATTCGTCTGATTGGAATAGGAAGCACAAATTCCCCCCACATGCACATCAGGTCCGGTTCCCGATATGTCGCCTACATGGAAACAATTTATGATACGGGCATTTACACCTGCCAAACCAGACACCCAGATAGTCGCATGGTCAGACACGGCAACGATACGGCCACTGCTCGACGAGTTGTAGATGGGGTTGTAGGATATGTCGAATCCCACCAGTCCTCCTACGAACGACTCGGTATAACCCACATGGTTTACCTCTATCGAGGCCTGGCTGTGACAGTTATTCATACTTGCTCCGTCAAATACACCGGAGACCGCACTTACCATTCCCTGCAACGCAGCGACTATCTTCACGCGCACCGAGCAGTCATCGGCCAAGGTAATATTCCTGACTTCGCCAAAAGTATACCCTATAAATCCAACCAGTACCGCACTTCCTACTCGACCGCTGGAATAAGACTCTACATCCACATCCATGTGATGAATCGCATGGCCATTGCCATCGATGTTACCCCGGAAGATTCGGTAATTGCAACCGATAGGCACCCAACGGTGGCCGCTCAGGTCTATATCGTTGGCCAGCTTCACCGTTTTACCCGTGAAATCATAAGAGTGATAGGCCAGATAAGAGAGGCCGGCCAACTGTGCCGGGGTCGAGAGGGTAAACTCGGTTTGCGACTCGTCGTACCACGAGATGTCGTAGTTCCCTTCCGAGATCCACCAGCCGGTAGCCTTCTGTTGCTCGGTACTCAACTCGGGGCCATTTGCACCCTGGCGCCACTGCGACAACGATTCGACCCACGGGTCTTTCTCCAAAATAGTCATGGCAGCCTTGTTCATCGTGGCCACCTGAGCCTGGGAGAGCAGCACCTCTTGCGAGAGGGCATACTCGTTATCGCTCACTCCCTCGGGCAAGCAACCGGCCCGGTAGTAGCCATGTTCTACAAATTCGTTTTCAAAAGTACCGGCTAAACCGCCAAACCGGGGAGCCTCAGCCACTCTGTCGGCAGTAATCGGCAATCGCCACCCATCCAGATAACCCACAGATTCTCCATTTTCATAAGCAGAGATGAGTATCACTAAATTTTCGTCCGTGAAAGTAATTGCATTCCCATCCGTCGAAAGCGTTACCACAAATTCACCACTTGCACCCGTCTCATTTTCCAATGTCAACGAATAGCGGTTGGAATACATTCCTACCATCTGTCCCATGGGAATATGCAGCTTTCCATCACTTTCCAGACTTCCGGTCATCGAATAGCTCATCTCGGCACGAGTAGAATATAACGACAAAATATATTCATCGGCCGAATCAATCGAAGGCGAAATCGTCACGTCTAACGGAAGTTCAAGCTCCTCTTCTCCCTGGAAAGGCGACAAAGCCGAGGCGTGATACGTGCCCACCCATTCACTGTCGGCACCTTGTGCGGCTACCCGGCCATTAAATATCGAAGACAACAGCATGGCATTTATACAGTTGCCTGCCAAACCGCCTGCCGTATGGCCATATACCGTGGCATCGGAGCGACAATTCGTAATCGAACCCGCGCTTATCAAGCCCGCTATCGAACCGGCCGTCAAGCCCGATACCGTACACGTAGAGGAGAGCATAAGGTTACAGATCTCGGCACCCTCGGCATACCCGAACAGCCCGGCATAAGTCACGCCGTCGACCTGCATACCCGAGATGGTATGGCCACAGCCGTCGAACAGTCCCACGAACGAGCGAGCCCCATCCTTGGTTTGAATACCAATTGGCATCCACCGATAGGCCGACAGATCTATATCGGCTCCCAAACGAACCGTCACGCCATTCGCAAGACCGGTGTGATAGACCAGATAGGACAAGCCGGCCAACTGAGCCGGAGTCGAGAGGGTAAACTCGGTTTTCGTATTGTCGTACCACGAGGTATCGTAATTGCCCTCGTCCCACCACGAGGAGGTGGGGCACACCTCGGTACTCAAGGCAGGGCCTGAACCCCCCGATGTCCACAAGTTCAAACGCTTCTCGGTTTGCGTCGGAGCCACCTCACGCACATACTCATTCAGGTCGTCGACCAACTGCGACGATTGCATTGCCTCATCGGTAAGTGCCGTACCCACTACCTGATTGGCATTGGTTACACTGTTTTCGGAGTAGTAGCAATACGCCCAGTCATATCCGCCGCTACCGACAAGCGCTCCACTCACGTCATCGCTCAGTAACCGGGCCGAAAGGGGCATCAACAAACTTTCACAAAGATATAAAGACTCTCCGTCTTCGGTCATCACCACGGCAAACGTAGTGCCCTGCGGTGAGGTCAATGTGACTGTCTCTCTATCGTCGGAGAGTGTTCCTATAAATTCCCCCTCGACAAATGCAGTATTTCCATCCAAAGCACACAAATAGAGCATCCAGGTTTCGCTCGAACCCAAATACTGTCCCAGTGGAATATGCAGCAGTCCATCGCTCCCGACTTTTCCACCAAACTGATACATCATGGGTTGTATACCGACAAATGAAATATCCAGACTGTCGGGATAGTCGGTACGCGGAACAAATCCTATCTGGAAGTTTTGCGACTCTGTATTTTCGTACCCACCGATTGCAACGCCTCGATAAGTGCCCGACCACTTCTCGGGGACGAACGTCGAAACCCGGCCGTTGAATACACACAGGCGGAACCGAGCTTCATCACCGATTCCCGCCAGACCTCCTACCGTATGGCCCGAAACAGTTGCTTCGGAATAGCAGTTCTCGATCACGCCCTCGTCTATCGAACCGACTATGGAACCGGCAGTATTGCCGCTTATCTGACAATCGGAGGCCAACATCACATTGCGTATCTCGCCCAACTGAACATACCCGAAGAGGCCGGCAGACTCCTGACCGGTCACATGCAGCCCCGAAATCGTATGCCCTCCACCGTCGAACACGCCATTAAACGGAGATATAAACGTACCAATCGGTACCCATTCGTGGGCCGACATATCCACATCGGCCTCCAATCGTATATCTATATTCCCGACATAATAATTAGCCGAGAACAAATAGGCCAAACCAGCCAACTGCTCGGGAGTGGACAACCGATACAGTTTGCTCGAACCGCTGAACCACGATATATCATAGTTTTCCTCATCGACCCAGGTTGTGGTCTGGGCCTGTTGCCGCCGGGCCACAACCTGCTCCCGACCGGACTGCAGCCGAGACCAGTCGCGCCCCGTAACCTGAACGGGAACCGACCACGACGGAATCGTCACCTTCGAGAGTCGCTTGCCGGAGAGCGACAAAACCGATTGCCCCTTCGACACCTTTGCCTGTACAGACTTCTGTCCGGGGAGGGCCTGCGAGCGGTTCGGAGCAGAAGCCTCGTTCAAACCCTTCAGCCGCATCTGAGCCAGCTGTACGGGCGAGAGCCGCTTCAACGGCTGTTCGGTAGCCCCTACGATTCCCACAGCCAAGCAACTCAATACCAACAATGTAAGAATTCTTTTCATATATATTTCGATTAAAGTTTGCCCCTGTCTCCAAAATATAGCGAAGTAAATAAGCAGTCCCAAAGTCCTCCTTTTGATTTCAGCCCATCGTTTATAAATGCAAAGAAAATAAAAAATATAATACTCGATCTGTTTTTCCTTTCCTTTTTTTTACATACCGACCCACAGAGTCAACAATTTATATAACAGCAGCGAGGCGGAGCACCCCAATCGGGTACTCCGCCTCGACGATATATCGCTATAAAAAAGTTACTACTACGAGAACGACTCGAGCGCTACGGCCAGATTCTGCAAGAACATGCGCACCGAGAGGGCCAGCAGAATGATACCGAAGAACTTGCGCAGCACATATACACCGGTCTTGCCCAGCACTCGTTCCAAGATGTGCACGTTGCGTATCACGATGTAGATGACAATGATGTTGAGCACCAAAGCCGCCAATATACTGCCCAGGCCATAGAGTGCCCGCAGCGAGAGCAGCGTGGTGAACGAACCGGCTCCGGCAATGAGCGGGAATACGATGGGTACAATCGAGGCGGCACCCTCGGGCCCGTCGTTTCTGAAAATTTCAATACCCAACAGCATCTCGATAGCCATCACGAAAATGACCAGGGCTCCGGCGATGGCAAACGACGAGATGTCGACCTGGAACAACTCGAGAATCATGTTTCCCATGAAGAGGAAGGCCAGGAAGGTAATGAGCGAATAGACGGCAGCCTTCCACGCCACAATGTTATGACCCTTTTGCTTCATGTCGATGATAATCGGGGTAAGCCCCGTAATATCGATTACGGCAAACAAAATGATAAAAGCACTCAGGAAATCCTGAAATTTAAACGACAGTATATCCATATTCCATATAGTTTAGGCGTGTGTGACAACAATTCAAAACCGGCTGTGCAAAGGGCTTTTGCCCCTCAGCATCTATTCGAATCGCTTCTCATGGCCGCCGCAAAGTTAATGAAAAAAAAAGAAATCAATACTTTCTAAACAAAGAAGATGTTTTAGCATTTCTAACGAAACATAGTGAAAAAAATTTGTTAGTTTTGAAAAATCTAAATGAAACGCTATATGGACAGCATGTATGATGTTTTACTGCAGCTCCCTATCTTTCAGGGAGTAAGCCGGAATAAAATATCGGAGTTGATCGAGAAGATGCGATTCCATTTTCTTAAATATCCCGACGGCGAAAAAATTGTAACAAGTGGCGAAGAATGTAATCATCTGAAATTTCTCATTTCGGGCGAAATCAGGTCGGAACTGATTACGCAAAACGAGAAGATGAAAATTACCGAAAAAATACAGGCGCCTAATGTCATAGCTCCCGAACATCTGTTCGGCCGCGATACCTATTTCCCGGCCAACCTGTATGCCGAAGGCACCGTAGGAATCATGCAAATCGAGAAGAGTTCGGTCGTACAAATGTTGCAAGAAGAACCTATATTCCTCATCAACCTGCTCAACATTCTGTCGCGACGCTCGCAAAAGGCTCTCGAAAGCTTCACCGCCCTCTCGTCGAACGACTTGAAAGAACGGTTGGCATTCTGGGTGCTGAGCCTTACGCAACAAAAATCGAGCGACATCCACATCATCTGCAAGCAAAAAGACCTCTATGCCTTCTTCGGGGTACAGCGGTCGGTATTCCTTTCGACACTCGACAGTCTGAAAGAGAGCGGCATCATCGACTACACGGCCAAAGAGATTGTCATCCTCGACCGCTCCCGATTGAAAGACCTGTTGCTCGGCTCGACCGATAAAGAGGACTTCTAACCCAAACATTCCACCTCATCGAACGAGGTACCCAAATGGTCACCTCGCACCATGAGTGTCCGTATAAAATCATAAGAGAGAGAACCGCGCTCAGCCACCACGACACGGTTCTCTCTCTTTTTTCTACCCTCTTCCACACAAAAACGAGAGGTCTGCCGAATCCGGCAAACCTCCCGTTTTATCTCCGCTTCCCGTCAAACGGGAAACAGCAGCACATCACTTCTTCTTACTTTTTCACTACACGGAAGCTCTTCGAACCCTCGTCGGTAGTCACAACCAGAATCATGCTACCGGCAGGAAGCGTATTGGCTTCTATTCTGTTTTCACCTTCGCTCACGGCTACACGTTTCAGCAAACGACCGGCCAAATCGTATACACAGGCTTCGCCGGCGGCTGTCGAGTTGAGGTTGATCTCACTCGTAAACATCGTGGGATAAACCGTCATTTGGGCAGCCCGATTGCCATCGATTGCCGAAGGAATATCTTCGAACTCAGCTTCAATATCGAGGCTTTCGGCCGGTACATCAACGGTGAGTTTGTTGTCCACCACGTCGGCCGTTCTATCGACCGAGTTTACCATGAGGCTGGCTACCTGGTAATTCTCGTCGGGAATCAAGGTAATCTCTACTTGTTCACCCACGATTATCTCGTCGTTGTTGTTGAGCAAAGCATCTTCACCGGCATAGCGAACCTCGATGGTACCGTTGGCGGGCGAGTTGAGAGTCAACACGGCCAAGTCTACGGGAGCAGGCTCCACGATATTCATCACGAAGTCGTAGCAACCACCCTTGTCGATAGCATCCATAGCCGTGTGGGTATGACCTTGTTCATCTTTCTTATGCCAAGCATCCGTAAACTGAATTCTCAAACGAGTCTCGGCAATCTTGGCATCGGCAGGAACGGTGATATCGACCGAGAAATCTTTCATCATGGTATTACCATTGGAGGACAGATTGCTGTCTTCAAACGGCTCTTTACCTACTCGCTCAATCATCTCGCCCTCGTCGTTGAAGTCGTAGTCGCGGTTCCAGTCGGCAAAGAGAACGGCATGACACCAGATCATCTGAGCCGTACATTGTACACGCAGCGTAAAGGTCTGACCGGCCTCTACCGTAAAGGGAGCCTGCGTGTCGATAAACACGGTCGAAGGTTTGCTCGACTGGGTGTAATCGAGATTTTCAACGGCATCGGTCGTAGTGGCCGAAGTTACATAACGATTCTCGGTTGCATGAATCGTACCGGTAGGTTGCTCCCATCCGGAGAGGAAGGTGTAGGTGGCCGAAGCCATCACACTGTTCGACATGCCCTCTTTCACGGCAATGGCTTTGACGGTAACCGTCTCGTTCAACGTAATGGGGCCTTCATAGAGGGTCGATTCGGTAGTCGGAGTCGTATCGTCGAGCGTATAGTAGATTTGAGCATCTTCGGTCTCGGTCGTAATCGTGAGGGTTTGTTCCTCGGTATAGTATCCACTCTCCAGCGAGAATACGGGAGTAGCGACAGCTTCCATACCCGAAGGTTCGGTATAGGTATCGGCGTTGTCGGTGAGCCAGTCGAGCGAAACATTCAGGAAATAGGTGCTGTAATCTGTCGTGTTGTAGTTCTCTTCGACATATACACCTATCGTACCATCCTCGAGAATAGCGATTGACGAGTAGGCCGAACCGGTAGCGCAAAGCGTCTTCTTCACATCCCAGGTCTGCCCTTCGTCGTAGCTGAGGAAGAGCGATACGTTCTGTCTTTCGGAAGCGTGGTTGGGAACCGTGTGCAGAATGCGGTCCTTGTCATAGCCGTCGAGTGTAGAGGTATATCTGACGATGTCGCCGTTGCAGTTACAACATATTCATGAAATGTATTGCATCTCCCCGTACCTCAGTCCTCAGACATAACACTATTCATACACAAAGCCTCTAAACACCCTATCGATACAATGCCCCTGCCTCATCACATATCGCCCCGTTACAGATACACGACCAGGATAAAGAGCCCCGATAAATAAATATCTTTATTTTATAGACCGGAATTTTCGAGACGACACCCATTAGGCATCTACCCGCATGCGCCTCGATTTATAAACGAAAAAGTCTTAAAAAAAGAGGTCCGAGACCTTTACAGGCCCCGGACCTCCCGGTTTTTATGGTGCGACTAAACGCGTCTTGTGTTTTTAGTCTTCCTGTTCAACACCCCATTGCTGTTTGGCCAGACGACGGTAGTTGTTGTAACGCCATCTTGCATTGTCTTCGGCAGCCTTGAACAGTTCGGCAGCCTCGTTGGGATATTGTTTCATCACCGAAGCGAAACGAACCTCGCCTTTGAGGAAGTCTTGGAACTTCGACCAGTCGGGCTCTTTGCTGTCGAGCGTGAAGGGATTCTTGCCCTCGGCTTCCAACTCGGGGTTGTAACGCCACAGGTGCCAGTAACCGCAAGCTACAGCAGCAGCCTCTTCGGCCTGCGATTTACCCATACCGGCCTTCAGACCGTGGTTGATACAGGGAGCGTAAGCGATGATAATCGAAGGACCGTTGTAAGCCTCGGCTTCGCGGATAGCCTTCAAGGTTTGAGCCTGGTCGGCCCCCATGGCTACCTGAGCACAGTATACATAGCCGTAGGTCGAGGCGATAAGGCCGAGGTCTTTCTTACGTACGCGTTTGCCGGCTGCGGCAAATTTGGCGATGGCGCCGACAGGGGTAGCTTTCGAAGCCTGACCGCCGGTGTTGGAGTAAACCTCGGTATCGAGTACCAGTACGTTGACATTCTTGCCCGAAGCCAATACGTGGTCGAGACCACCGAAACCGATGTCGTACGAAGCACCGTCGCCACCGATAATCCATTGCGATTTCTTGATGAGGTACTGGCTGAGCGATGCAATCTCCTTGCAGATTTCGCACTTGTCGGCGTTAGCCTTCACGATGGGCGTGATTTTGGCCTCGAGCTCGACGGTGCGGTCGGTATCCTCACGGTTGGCAATCCAGTCGGCAAAGAGCTCTTTGGTCTCGGCCGGACAGCTGTCGCTTTCGATAGCCTGGTTCATGAGTTTGGCCAGACGGTCGCGCATCTTCTCTACGGCGAGCGTCATACCCAGACCGAACTCGCAGAAGTCTTCGAACAACGAGTTGGCCCAAGCTACACCTTTACCTTTTTCGTTGGTGGTATAGGGAGTCGAAGGAATCGAACCCGAATAGATCGACGAGCAACCCGTGGCGTTGGATACCATCTCACGGTCGCCGAAGAGTTGCGAAATGAGTTTCACATACGGAGTCTCGCCGCAACCCGAGCAAGCGCCCGAGAATTCGAACAACGGCGTAGCGAACTGCGAGTTCTTCACATTCGACTTGATGTCTACCAGGTGTTGTTTGCTCTTCACGTGATCGGCGCAATATTCCCAGCGGGGAGCTTCGCTCAACTGGCTTTCCAGATCGGCCATCGAGAGAGCCTTGCCGTTCTTGTTGCCCGGACATACATCGACACAGTTGCCGCAACCCAGGCAGTCGAGCACGTCGACCTGCATGCGGAAGTGCATGCCCTTCATCGTGGCCGGCACCTTCATCTCGAGCGTCTCACCCTCTTTGAAAGGCGAAGCAGCGAGCTCGTCTGCATCGAGAACGAACGGACGAATCGAAGCGTGAGGACAAACGTAGGCACACTTGTTACATTGGATACAGTTGGCGTTGTTCCATACGGGAACGAAAGTAGATACACCGCGTTTTTCGTATTTGGCGGTGCCGGCAGGCCAAGTACCGTCCTCGATACCCGAGAAGGCCGAAACGGGCAGGTCGTCACCGGCTTGTGCGTTGATGACTTTCACCACCTTCTCTACAAATTCGGGAGCCTTGCTTTCAACGGCCTCGTCGTCGGGGAGGTTGGCCCATGCGGGATCAACGGCAACTTTTTCGTACTCGCCACCACGGTCTACGGCAGCGTAGTTCTTGTTGACTACATCTTCACCCTTCTTGCCATACGACTTCACGATGAATTTCTTCATCTGCTCGATGGCCAGGTCGACCGGGATAACCTCGGTGATGCGGAAGAAGGCCGATTGCAGGATGGTGTTGGTGCGGTTGCCCAAACCGATTTCCTGAGCAATCTTCGTAGCGTTGATGGTATAGAACGAGATGTTCTTCTGAGCCAACGTACGTTTTACGTTGTTGGGCAGGTGTTTTACCAGTTCGTCGGCCGTCCAGATGGTATTGAGCAGGAAGGTACCGTTGGGACGGATACCGCGCAATACATCGTACATGTGCAGGTAAGCCTGAACGTGGCAAGCCACGAAGTTAGGCGTATTTACCAGATAGGT
>OJNR01000703.1_pt1 | contig 21013 bp, 18 predicted proteins | sample 1597901 | NCBI WGS metagenome assembly OJNR01 (sample SAMN01915223, study PRJEB22387) | human gut metagenome | isolation source: stool | host: Homo sapiens | place: USA | reverse complement strand
ATTTCCTCTGGAAGAAATCAATAAACTTTACCGGATGCGCTGGAGCGAGGAAACAAGCTTCCGTGAACTCAAATACACCATCGCAGTAAACATATGCAAGGCATATCTCAAACACGGTGGTAACGAAACAGAGACCATGCTTCTCATACAAAAATATCTGACTCCTGTCAGGTACAATCGAAAATATCCTATCCACCTCTGTCCAAAGAGAAATAGGGATTTCATGTATCGGGTTGCATAAATCTCGTTACCATTATACTGCATTATGAGGCAGATATGCAATCTGTCTTTTTGTCATACACAAAAAAATGATTTGAACTCATCATACACCTGCTTTCTACGCATTAGTGCACCTAAAAAATACAGCATTTCTTAACTGAACAGTATTTTCAATGCATGAACGCATATGATATACTGTTTTCATCATAAAAAACCTTATCTAAATGACATTGATTCATCAATATTAACTCCAAAATATTTCGATAACTTGATTAACTTATCAATTGACGGTTCTGATTCTCCATTTTCCCATTTTGACACCGCTTTATCTGAAACGTCGACAAGTACACCCAACTGATATTGAGACAGGCCTTTTCTCTCTCTTAGTGTACTGATAAAATTTCCAAAACTATAGTCTCTCATACTTATCCTCCGCTACTTGCTAATTACATTTTACACCAAAATAGTTCATTTGCAATTTGTTCATATCGAATTAAAGTAGATTTTTGTTGTTCGAAGCAATTGCGATTCCGATTATCACGAAACTGCGTGACTATTCACTTTTATTTGATAACAAAAAAGAGAGCCACAGAGTGACTCCCCCAGTGCAGTCCGGAAACATACACCTCATTCAATACAGATAATATACAAGATTATTATAAAAATGCAAGCACAATCAAATAATAGCCTCTACTTTCGCATCTGCGGCACCTGTGCCAAGATCACTGCGGTGAACACAAGCACGCAGCCGACGATTTCCCGCGGTGCTAACACCTCATGCAATACGACGAATCCACCGAGCACTGCAAATACAGATTCCAGACTCATCACGATGGATGCAACTGCCGGATCTGCATATTTCTGTCCTGCGATCTGAAGCGTATACGCGATACCGCTCGAGAAGATACCCGCATATAGGATTGGGAACCACGCGGCGGCAAGATCACTCCATGCCGGTTGTTCAAAGATTGCCATACAGATCAGAGATAACACACCGTTCGTAATAAACTGGATGCACGAGATCTTCACGCTGTCACAATCGTTAAAATGATCGACCGCCAGGATATGTCCGGTGAAGCAGACTGCGCACAGAAGCCCAAGCAGATCTCCAAAATACAGATTGTCGATACCGCCTGACATGCACAGCATGTACATACCACCAAGGCAGACAAAAACTGCCACATAAACAATCTTATGTAATTTCTTCCCGAGTAATCCGGATACGATTGCAACCATAACCACATACGTTGCGGTGAGAAACCCCGATCTGCCGGAGCTGGCCACGCCTTCCGGATATGCCGCGATACCACTCTGTTGCAGATTCGTTGCGAAAAACAACACACAGCCACAGAGGATACCACCAATCACGGTCCGTTTTATATTTTCTTTTTCGACTGGTTCTCCACTTAACTTTGCTTTCTGCTTCTTCATTCCCGTGCGAGCTAGAATCAAAATCGCAAGAAATGCCGCCCCAACTATGGAGCGGCTTCCGTTAAATGTAAATGTTCCAATCTGATCAGATGCTGTTGTCTGTGCTACGAACGTCGTTCCCCAGAAGAACGCAGCAAACAGCAACATAATACTTCCTTTAGTCTTTTTCATTTCAAGCCTCTTATTCTGCATCAATTGGATCTTTCTTTTTCTCAACTGCCTTGATCACCTGCAACACAACATACAGTAAAATCAGACCGATTACCAGCGGAATCACAGGGCTCTTCATTACTCCCGGAAGTCCCTTGCTATTACCAAAGAATCCGGCAATAATGTAAGTGACGAACGATACAAGTGCGACTGTAATCGCATATGGAAGCTGTGTGCTTACATGATTGATGTGATTACACTGTGCACCTGCGGATGCCATAATTGTCGTATCCGAAATCGGTGAACAATGGTCTCCACATACGGCACCTGCCATACATGCAGAGATGGAAATGATCATCATCGTTGCGTTTGTTCCCTCGAATGCATTTACAACGATTGGAATCAGCATACCGAAGGTTCCCCATGAGGTTCCGGTTGCAAACGCAAGGAAGCATGCAATGATAAATACAAGTGCCGGCAGGAAACTAAGCAACGCATCCGGCGTACTCTTCACGAGCTCTGCCACAAATTCTTTTGCGCCAAGGCTGTCTGTCATCGCCTTCAATGTCCAGGCAAATGTCAGAATTAAAATTGCAGGAACCATCGCTTTAAATCCTTCCGGAATACAAGACATGGATTCGCTGAATTTCAATACGCGGCGGAACATATAATAGATAATCGTAATCACAAGTGCAAAGAAGCTGCCATACATCAATCCAACCGATGCATCACTGCCCGAAAATGCTTCTACAAATCCAACGCCTGAGAAAAATCCACCACTGTAAATCATGCCGATGACACAGGCTGTAATCAGAACGATCATTGGGAATACAAGGTCAATCACTTTCCCCTTTGTCTCAACGACTTCATTTTCCGCGTTTGCATATGGACGGTCCGGTGTCGTGTAGATATCGCCCTTCAAAGCGTTCTTCTCATGCGTCCGCATCGGACCATAATCAATCTTTCTAACGATCAAAACAATCATAAATATAATCGTGAAAAGCGCATAATAGTTATACGGAATTGCACGGATAAAGATGGAGAATCCGTCCTCTCCCTCTACGAATCCGGCTACTGCTGCTGCCCATGATGAAATCGGAGCAATGATACAGACCGGAGCTGCTGTCGCATCAATGATATACGAAAGCTTCGCACGCGATACCTGATGCTTGTCTGTCACAGGACGCATCACGCTTCCAACTGTCAGACAGTTAAAATAATCATCAATAAAGATCAAAACACCGAGCGCAACTGACGCTAACTGTGCGCCAATCCGCGTCTTGATATGGGCGCTTGCCCATCGTCCGAACGCTGCCGAACCACCGGCTTTGTTCATCATACAGACCATAACACCGAGTATTACAAGAAATACCAGAATACCCATGTTATATGAATTGGTCAGCACGCGGACGATTCCGTCTTTGAATACATGGTTTACGGTTGCTTCAAATCTGAAGTCAGACCAGAACAGTCCACCGATCACAATTCCTAAAAAGAGTGAACTGTAAACCTCCTTTGTAATGAGTGCCAGCACGATTGCCACGACCGGCGGGATTAATGCCCAGAATGTTGCGTACATCTGTGGCACGTAATTTGCGATTTCTTCCATCTTCTCTCCTCGTTTTCTTTCTTATTGTCTGCCGCCCATATTCAGTCGGCGACATGGTATCTGGTGCATCTTACAGCATGGATGCACGAAGCTCTTCCCCTGTTTTATTCACAAGGTAAGCCGGTGCAATATCAAATACGGTCTTGCAGCCGCTTGCTCCCTCATTTGCAAGTCTGTGAGCCGCTCTTGCATAAGCAATCAGTACGCTGGATGTAAACTCAGGGTTTGAATCAAGCTTCAGGCTGTACTCGATGATATGCTTGTTCTCCTTGTTCCAGCCGGTCACACCGCTGCGGAGTACAAATCCACCATGTGGAATTCCGCTGTGGTTTGCCTTCAGCTCTTCTTCCGAAATGAAGTGAACCGTTGTATCGTAATCTGCGAAATAGTTCGGCATTGTCTTGATTTCTTCCTCAACTTTTGCCGCATCTGCGCCCTCTTCAAGCACTACGAAGCACTCTCTTGTATGCTTCTGTCTTGTTGTAAGCTCTGGATTCTCGCCGTTACGAACTGCCTCAAGTGCGGATTCTACCGGAATCGTATACTGCTTGGCATCCTTGACACCTGCGATACGACGGATGGCATCGGAATGTCCCTGACTGACACCCTTGCCCCAGAATGTGTAATCATTTCCCTCCGGAAGCAATGCATTTCCGTACAGGCGGTTCAGTGAGAACATGCCCGGGTCCCAGCCAACGGAGATAATTCCGATATGTCCGCTTGCTTTTGCGCTTGCGTCCACATTCGCAAAATGCTCCGGGATTCTTGCATGTGTATCGAAGCTGTCGATCACGTTGAAATATTTTGCACATTCCGGTGTCTGCTCCGGAAGATCGGTTGCGCTTCCGCCACACAGAATCATAACATCGATTTTATCTTTCCAGTCTGCCATGTCCTTTACGTTGCACACCTTGGCTGTCTGGTTCTTAATAACCAATTCATCAGGATTTCTTCTTGTAAATACGGCAACTAATTCCATATCATCGTTCTGGTTGATGGCTGCTTCTACGCCGCGGCCGAGATTTCCGTATCCGTAAATTCCGATTCTCGTCATTTTGTTTTCCTCCTTATTCTATCTCCCTGCATGAGAACTTCTACTCTTTCTCCGAGTTATTCTGGATTTTCATTCTACGCAGACGCGCTCTCGCTCACTTCCGCACATAGCAGACACTAAACTCACTGCGTTCGTTAAGTGCTGATGTGCTCCAATGGTCTGCTTTAGAATTGAAAATCCAGAACAACTCGAATCTACATATAGCCTCTCATGCCCGAAGGTTGAATCAAATTAAAAATTTACAATCGAATCCACTTTAGCATACTTCGTTGCTTTTCACAACAAAATTCCGCTAAATCGTATCTTTTTGTACCTTTTCGTATGATTTTCGGGGTTATTCTTTGTTTTGTTGTTCGGTTGATGTGGTGGTGCTTGTTGTGGTGTTTGTTGATTTCCTGCCGTACACATAGCCGTAAAAATCGGTGTTGATGACCTCATCGGACATGTAAAGTTTCGTTTCGACTTCCTTGATCTTATCGTCGATGTAGGATTGTGAAACTGTTTTTTCGTCCACATAGTAGGTCACTTCTCCGGTCTTCGTGTTATAGCCAATCTTGTCTGTCTTGAAGCTATGGTCGGCAAAGATGACGAGTTCTTCCGAATCGGACAGGATATCATGTCCTGCGAGTATGCGTGAATCGTATGTCACGCCAAGTAAATTCAAGACAGTCGGAAGGACATCTACGCTTGCGCAGAGCTTCTTGACATGAACCGGTTCTTCCATAGATGCAGACCAGATGCCAAGGCAGGAATGATGTTTTTCAAATGCATCATCGGATACATTCTTGCCTGCAAGCGCATCGTAGCCGCTGTCTGTCAGTCCATATGGATAATGGTCCGGTGTCACAATGAACACGGTCTTCTCCAGCTTTCCGGCTTCATCCAGCTTGTCGATCAGATCCTCTAATGCTTTATCGAGCTCCATCTGTGCAGCAATATACGCCACCGCGTCTTCCGGCAAGTCCATTCCTTCTGTGCATTTTTCTGCTTCCTCACGGTTCTTCAGGCACATGGCATTGTAATCGTAATTATATGGAAGATGCCCACTGAATGTCATAAAATACATCAGAAACGGTTCTTCGTTAATAAACTCCTTGTATACTGCCTCGATCGTATCATAATCGGAATATGTCACATAGCTTGGGATATCCAGACCATAATCGATTGCCTTGAAATCATATCCCATATTCGCATGTGTCTCACTCCGGTTATAATAATAGAAGTCAAAGTCGTGGTATGCTTTGCTTGTGTAGCCTTTCTCATTCAATGCATTGCCAAGTGCATACGGCTGATATGTATCTGCTGACTTATAAAAGCTCCACTCTGAGGAACACGGATACTGTCCCAGACAGTCTACAAATTCTCCGTCAATCGTACTGTGATACCAGATCGGATTATAGTAATTTTCAAATACAAAGCCGTCATTCATGATCTTATAAAGCGTCGGTGTGCAGTTCTCGTAGATACCGTATTTGCACAGGCTCTCCGCGGTAATGCAGACAACATTATACCCTTCGAACATACCCGTATATTCGTTCTGCATGGTCGGTGTCTGCTGCGCGCAATAAGCGGACAGATTCTTCAACTGCTCATCCTCGGCTGCCTGATACAGCTTCTTAAAATCAACTGCCGGATCAACCTGTTCCACATACGCAGGTGCTGCATCCGTATCGGTTGCCGTAGCTTCCATTGCATCACTTTCGGTTGCCGTCACATCATCTGGCTGCATATCTGTATCATCCAAAGTGAATGTCACATTTTTCTTTCCCCCGGTGAGCATCGTCTGCGCATCCCGCACGGTCGTCACACATACGCCGAGCTTGTTCATCGAAAGCTCCAGCACATACTGGTTGTGGAACAACTGATACGGCGAATACATCGCGCGTCCCTGCACATTCAGCAGAAGGATGGAAATGGCGCACAGACAAACCGCACTTGCCACACTTATAAGCCTTATTTTCATCTTCGGTCTGTCAAACTTTATCAGAAATACACGCAGCAAAACAAGTGCGATCACCGGCAACATAAACAGCAACATCCATCCAACATTCTGGCGAATCTTCTCGAACATCACGACCTTGAAATCCATCGCGTTCCCGGCCCCGCCGACAGACACCAGACTTAAGAATGTCCCAAATATCCGGAAATAGATGAGCTGCACGATATCATACACGCAGAATGCCGTAAGACCGACATACGCGATGATCTCATTTCCGATGCGCGGCAGCCATACAGTGAGTGCCGCTAAGAAAAGCCCCAACGTGGCACCGAACAAAATCGGATAGATGCTCGTGCTTTCGAGTTTATGGTAAATCGCCAGATGAAACAACACTTCCAGATAGATGCCCGCGCCCGCAAAAAACGGGATGCGCCAATATGAAAATGCACGCTTCTCCTTCTTTAATTTTATTGTCTGTATCTGATCTTTCATTGTAATCCTCCAAATCTCGCATACGCGCTATCAATCGCGCATTTTATTATATATGATTTTTCCTTGTTTTTCACTATCTTTTATTTTATAATTTAATGTCAGTGTTTACGAAAAATAAGGAGGTACCCTATGGCTGAAGCATATTCAAATTTTGCTGCTGTCTACGATGCGCTCATGGACAACATTCCCTATGACGCATGGGCAGACTATCTGCACGGCCTGCTTGTGGAATATGATATTGCAAGCGGCATTCTGGCAGAGCTTGGCTGTGGAACCGGAAATATAACCGAGCGTATGGCAGATTTCGGATACGACATGATCGGTATCGACAACTCCCCTGCCATGCTGGATATTGCAAACGAAAAGCGGGAACAAAATCATTCTTCATCGCTCTACCTGTGTCAGGACATGCGCGAGTTTGAGTTATACGGAACCGTTGCAGCCATCGTAAGTCTCTGCGACAGCGTCAATTATATTACCGAACCGGAAGAGCTTACGCATGTATTCTCGCTCGTCAATAACTACCTTGATCCGGACGGACTTTTCATCTTCGACTTCCATACGGAGCATTATTACCGGGATGTCGTAGCCGAAGCGACAATTGCCGAGGATCGGGATGATATCAGCTTTATCTGGGATAATTATTATGATGAAGAGGAAGCGATCAATGAACTCGCTTTAAGCCTGTTCGTAAAGGAACCTTCGGATTCCGATGCCGATGATAACCTGTTCCGCAAATATGAGGAATTGCATGTACAAAAAGGGTACACACTAAAGCAGATGAAACAGATGGTAGCTGATTCCGGTCTTACCCTGCTTGCGGCCTATGATGCATTCACACATGAGCCGGCGGACGAGGAATGTGAACGTATTTATATCATCGCGAAAGAAACACGAAACAAGAATTCAAAGAAACAATATATACAGTAATTTTGTATACCACTGCATCAATCATAAATAACAACACATGCAAGTATATATACAAAATCCAAACACTCATTTTAAGGAGGATACATTTATGGCAGATACAATGATTCGTGGCATGGCAGCGAACAAGCAGGTTCGTTTCTTCGCCTGCAACTCTACCGATACTGTGGAAAAAGCAAGAATTACACATCATACCAGTCCGGTTGTTACGAACGCACTCGGCAGACTGTTGACCGGAGGCGTGCTGATGGGCGCCATGTGTAAAAATGATACCGACAAATTAACACTCCGTATCCAGTGTCAGGGACCGATCTCCGGTATGCTTGTCACTGCCGATGCAAACGGACATGTCAAGGGATATGTCAGCGAACCGGAGGTTATGCTTCCTGCAAACGATGTCGCAAAGGCTGTGGACCTCGGTGTCTTAAGCGTCATCAAGGATATCGGTCTGAAGGAGCCGTATGTCGGCGACACCCATCTGGTAAGCGGCGAGATTGCAGAGGATCTGACCTACTATTTTGCAACAAGTGACCAGATTCCAAGCTCTGTGGCTCTGGGCGTGTTGTTCAACGACGATACATCCGTAGCGAATGCCGGTGGATTTATCATCCAGCTGATGCCATTTGCAGAGGACGCATTGATTGACGAGCTGGAGAAACGGCTGAAAGGATTTTCTTTCACTGCTCTTCTCAAGCAGGGCATGTCTGTGGAAGCTATCATACGAAAATTGTTTGAAGGCTATGATGTCGAGCTGACCGATTCCATGCCTTGTGCGTATGTCTGTGATTGCAGCAAGGAGCGTGTCGAGCAGGCAGTTATCAGTCTTGGCAGAAAAGAGCTTGGCGCTATGATTGCTGACAACAAGCCAATTGAAGTTGTGTGCGACTTCTGTCACACGAAATATACATTCTCACCGGATGAGCTGTTGAATATTCTGAAGAATAAATAATCCGCTTATCCGATATAGTTTTGCATCACCTAAACAAAACAGATGGTACAAGCTGTGATATAAAATAATACATCAAACACGATCACAAGGAGGTTGGTAATATGGAACGAATCGATTTACATGTACATTCCAATGCGTCCGACGGTTCTCTGACACCGACAGAGGTTGCCGACGAAGCGATGCGGATGGGACTTTCCGCGATTGCCCTGACCGATCACGACACGGTCGATGGCGTGGCAGAAATCTTAGACTATACAAAGGACAAGCCTTTGGAGGTAGTGCCGGGCATCGAACTGTCCTGCTACTATAACAATCGTGAGATTCATATTCTCGGCTTCTATATGGACTATGAAAACCCAGAGCTTCAAAAAGAGCTTGCCGTATTAAAGGAATCACGTGAGGGAAGAAATGAGAAAATGGTAGCGATGATGCAGGCAGATGGTCTCCCTGTCACGATGGAGAAGCTGCTTCACGGCAATCCGGACAGTGTCATCACACGGGCACATTTCGCAAGAGTTCTCGTCGAGGAAGGTGTCTGCAAAGACAAGGATACCGCGTTCCGCAAATACATCGGCATCGGCTGTAAATATTACCTTCCAAAACCACAGGTTACCTGTGAGACTGCCATGCGCATCTTAACGACTTATAGCAAAGCGGCATTTCTGGCACATCCTCTGCTCTATCATCTTGGTTACGCACAGATTGATGAGCTGTTAGCATATCTGAAGTCCCTTGGTTTAAAAGGACTTGAGGCATTCCACTCTTCGAACAACCGCTTTGAAAGTGAGAAGCTCCGCTCGCTGGCTGCCAAATACGGGCTGGCAATCTCCGGTGGCTCGGATTTCCATGGGGTTGTAAAGCCGAATATACAGATGGGAATCGGACGGGGAAATATGAATATTCCAATGAGTCTGCTTGATACAATTAAGACTTTATAAGTTTTCTCCGCGAAAAAAAGGAACCCAAACCGGGTTCCTTTTTCTATATGTTTACAGTTTCATGATTCCGAGTGTCTGCAGCAAAAGCAGGATCAGGAAGATTGGAGCGATGACCTTTACCATAGCAGTGTAAAGCCGCTTTCTTCCCATTTTACAACCGCTCTTTTCTACTTCTTCGATCACAGTCTTCGGTTTAATGACCCATCCGACGAGAATACAGGTTGCAAGTGCTACGATCGGCATCAGCAGATTGTTACTGATGTAATCCATGATATCTAAGATCTGCGCCGTTGAACCATTCGGAAGCTTGAACTCAAAGTACAGCTTGTTGTATCCGAGGCAGACAATGATACCAACGATCAGTGCGAAGATTCCCTCGATTGTGCCGGCCTTTGTTCTGCTTGTATGGAATGCATCCATAATACATGATACAACTGCCTCCATGACGGATACCGCACTTGTAATTGCAGCGAACAATACCATTGCAAAAAAGATTGTACCGATTATATTTCCGGCAACACCCATTGCAGCAAATACCTTTGGCAAAGATACAAACATCAGACTTGGTCCGGATGACATACCCTCTGTTCCCATAAATGCATACACAGCCGGAATGATCATTGCACCTGCAAGAAATGCAACAACCGTATCAAAAATCTCAATCTGATTAATTGATTTTCCAAGGTTTGCATCATCCTTCACATACGAACCATATGTAATCATGATACCCATTGCCACAGACAAGCTGAAGAACAACTGACCGAGTGCATCGATCAGAACCGTAAATAACTTTCCGATTGTCAGTCCCTCGAGATTCGGAACAATATACACCTTGAATCCCTGCAGACCGGTTACTACTTCACCTGCATCATTTGTATTTTTCAATGTTAATGAGAATATTGCAATTCCAAAAATCATGACAAGCAGGATTGGCATGATAATCTTCGATGTAGACTCAATTCCTTTATTGACACCACGGAATACGATAAATGCAGATACCGCAAGGAAGATCACAAATGTAATAATCGGTTCCCACTGTGACGTGATGAATCCGGTAAAGAATCCATCCTGTGCAGCGTCGGCTCCATGTCCTGTCAAAAATACGAAGAAATATTTTACTACCCAGCCACCGATTGTGCAGTAATACGGCATGATGATAACCGGTATAATACTCGCAATAGCGCCTAAGAATCCCCATTTATCATGAAGCTTCGTATATGCCGTGAGCGGGCTCTGTTTCGTCTTTCGACCGATCGCAATCTCCGTAGTCAGCAGCGTGTAGCCAAATGTCAATGCCAGAATGATATAGACGACTAAGAATAATCCGCCTCCATCCTTGGCTGCCAGATACGGAAACCGCCAGATATTTCCAAGACCAACCGCACTACCTGCCGCCGCAAGTACGAATCCGATTGATCCACCAAATGAGTGTCGCTTCTTTTCTTCCATCCTTTTTCCCTCTCTTTTTTCGTTCTCAATTCACAACACATACCCTCTTATAAAGAATTCTGTATCATGCATCTTGTCCGTTATTTGCTGTCTGATTTCATTTTGTTGTCCTATAAACAGCAGATAAGAGCCATTTTATCATAGATTCATTTTTAAATCCACATCTATTTGATAAAAACAACAAAAATGGGCAGATATATGTGTGATACACACATCTGCCCGTACTTATGATTGTTATAATCTTGCAATTTATTTTACCTGATTGGCTTCATGGATGGTTCTATTTTCATAATCAACCGCATTCTGTAAGGTTGTCCGGCTGATTGCCGCAAGTGCTTCCCGCGTCAGAAAACCCTGATGGGACGTAATGATAACATTGGGGAATGAAAGCAATCTGGCTGTGATAGAATGCTGTAACAGTTCGTCCTCCCGGTTCTCAAATACATTGTCTCCCTCTTCCTCGTAGACATCCAGACCGACGCCGAAGAATTTGCCCTGCCGGATACCCTGTATCAGTTCCTCTGAATCGACCAGCGCACCACGGGATGTATTGACTAAGATCACATCATCCTTCATCTGTGCAATCGTATCCTTGTTGATCATGTGATAAGTCTCGTCTGTGAGCGGGCAATGCAGGGAAATCAAGTCACTCTGCTTCAGCACGTCTTCGAGCGGCATGTATTCCACGAATTCCAGCTCTTTATTCGGGTACATATCATACGCGATTACGCGCATACCAAATCCACGGCAGATCCGGCACATTGCAGCACCAATCTTTCCGGTCCCGATGATGCCTGCGGTCTTCCCATGAAAATTCACTCCGGTTAATCCCACTAAGCTGAAATTATTCTCCCGCACCTTGATGTAGCTTTTGTGTACATGGCGGTTGACCGCAAGCGCCAGTGTAATCGCAAGCTCCGCAACGGCTTCCGGAGAATAGCCCGGCACACGCAGCACCGTAATGCCAAGTTCATTTGCCTTTTCCAAATCTATATTATTAAACCCGGCACAGCGAAGCAGCACCAGTCTGATATTTATTGCAGCAAGCTTCTCCAGTACCGGCGCGCTCAGATCCGAGTTTACAAATGCACAGATTGCATCGCAGCCCTGTGCGAGTGATACAGTCTTCGGAGAGATATCAACTTCGTGGTAGATGATCTCGATGTCCGGGAAATGGTTGAGTTCTTTCTCGAAGGATTCCACGTCGTAGGTTGCTGCATCGTAAAATAGTATCTTCATAATATGTGTCTCCTTTCGTTGTTTTACAAATCAAACAGTTACGAATCCTACTATACTGACCGAGTTGCACAGAATACTTATTCTTCGCAGACGCGCTCTCGCTCACTTCCACACGCAGTGGTACTAAATTCGCAGGAATATCATACATCAATTATTTATTTCTTATTGCCCTGCTCATTAAGTACCAGCGTGTTCCAATGGTCTGCTTAATAATAAGTATTCTGTGCAACTCGAATCTACATATTGTTTCATTTGTAATTATTTAATTGTAACAATGAATCATACACACATATTATATCCAATTTTTCCTTGGTTATCACGTATCATTGCAGCCGGATACTGATTTCACCGGTTGAGAGATTTTCGCGGGTGCCATCCTCGTACTCGACAAGGAGATGGCACATGTCGTCGATATCAAGTGCGGTTGCCTTGCGCTCACCATCCTTTGTCACAACACGGATACCTTTTCCAAGAACCAGGCTGCGCTTCTTGTATTCCGCGATGAATTCTTTCTTCGCAAAGTTTTTGTAGTAATAGAAATAGCGGTTCAGTGTCTCTGCCAGAATCTTATTCTTGATGTCGCCGCTTTGCTCCTGCAGGACAGAACCGGCGATATTCTCCAGTTCTTTACCGAATCCTTCCGTCGGCATATACAGATTGATTCCGATTCCGACGATCACGTATTCCGGGTCTAAGTTCTCCATCTGGAATGCTGCCTGTGTCAGGATGCCGCATACCTTGTGCGAATCGATAAAGATATCGTTGACCCATTTGATCTGTGGTTTCTTGTCCGTGTATTTCTCGATTGCTTCGCACACTGCCACAGCAGCGATTGTCGTAAGCAGCGTCACTTCCTGATTCGCAATCTGCGGCTTCAACAGGATACTGAAATAGATTCCTGTATTTGCCGGCGACATAAACGACCGTCCCAGTCTTCCGAGTCCGTTCGTCTGTTCCATCGCGGCAAGCACCAGGCCTTCTTCCTCCTGCGTCCGCTCACGGAGTGCAAGGTTCGTGGAGTTGATACAGCGGAACACTTCCAACCGTACCGGGCACTCGACGTCCAGATATTTCGCCGTTCCCTGTACAGACAACACATCCGTATCCTCCGCCAGCTTGTAGCCTTTGTTGTTCACGCCCTCGATCGCAAATCCATCCTCCTGCAATTTGCGGATGGCCTTCCAGACTGCTGCCCGGCTGACAGATAGTTTCTTCGCAAGCTGCTCGCCAGACAGATAGGTGCCTCTGTTTTCTTCCAGTGTCTTTATGATTTCATCTCTGACTGCCATATTTCCTACTCTCGATTCTTTGTTTTTCATGTCGCCTGACGGCTCCATGTGTGTGTTCGCAATATGTCTAAGTTTCTTCGGACGACTTACTCCGCAAGCTTTGTAATTCTTGCCGCATCATACGCGCCACTCCGGAGCATGTCAATCTCTTCCTTGTATGGTGGAAATGCTTTCTTCGCATCTGCAAGTGATTTCACATATGGTGTCTCCAGAATCTTCGGTACGTCCAAGAAATCCTTATGCCATACGATCTTGTATAACGCATCAAACCCAATCGAACCAAGTCCGATATTCTCGTGGCGATCCTTCGCCGCTCCGCGTGGATTCTTACTGTCGTTGATATGGAATACCGCAATCTGGTCCTTGCCGATGATCTTGTCGAATTCTTCGATCACGCTGTCGAAATCATTTGCCACATCATATCCGGCATCGTTCGTGTGACACGTATCAAAGCAGACACGCAACTTGTCATTGTAAATGACACCATCATAGATACGCGCCAGCTCTTCGAAGCTTCTGCCGATCTCGCTGCCCTTTCCCGCCATTGTCTCAAGCGCGATATGCACCGGCGTATCTTGGGTAAGCACTTCATTTAACCCTTTGATAATACTATCGATGCCTGCGTCGACACCGACATTCACATGGGAACCCGGATGCAGGACAAGCGTCTTGCTTCCCATTGCCGCGGTCCGATTGATCTCTGTCTTTAAAAAATCAACCGCCAGCTGATAGATTTCCGGCTTCACCGTATTTGCCAGATTGATGATATACGGCGCATGTACCACAAACTCTGTGATATCATTTGCCCGCATCAGCTCCCACGCTTCTTCCACGCGCAGCTCTGACACGTCCTTTCTGCGCGTATTCTGCGGTGCTCCTGTATATAACATAAATGTATTTGCGTCATAAGAGAGCGCTTCCTTCACCGAGCCAAGCATCATCTCTTTGCCGCTCATTCCAACATGACTTCCGATTTTCATACTGTATAAACTCCTTTTTCAGTTTTATAATGATTGTCCAGATTGAGGTTGCGTGTTATACCCATTGTTCGGCATTTGGTACATCGGATCACCATAGTATGGTGTCTGCTGCATGTTATTATCCCTTCCGCATAACGTTCCAATCGTGATTGCCAGAAATATCATAGCCAATATATGAAATGGTTTTTCCATAAAATTCCTCATATTATTCAGAATCGAAGCTTTCGCCAGCTCTGATGCCCCATAATAGAAAGAATATTTCCGGTTTACTGCAACCACCCATATAACATTTAATACATTTAAAATAATATGGCTCACAAGATGAACGATTGAAATCGCCCATCCGGTTCTTTTCTTCTGCGATTTCCGTGTGATGGTGCATGCAAGAATATACAGTCCCACAGTCAGGATAGGACATATAATGCAGCGGATATCAAAGATTCGTTCGTTGTTTACATCCACGCCAAAAAATTGAACATATTTGCCCTGCGGTCCAAAGTAAATAATCCAGTTCATAATCATTGCCAGCACACTGCAGATCATCGCAATTGTAACCAACACATTTGTACATTTTAGTTTCATACGCTTCCCCCCGTATTTATATTATCGTTTGCTAACCAAATAACCGGAGCATTGTCAAACAATCACTCCGGAATCAGTTTACAATTATTGTGATTATAGCATTTTTCTACAAGAATATCCACAGAAGATTTTACAGTACCTTGCTGCCATTGGCAGTCAGCTTAAATTTCGCTCCGAACAACTCCGCCCCGTGCCGGCACATCTGCATGCGTCCAAGAAAAATATCGAAATACTCATACATCGTACAGATTTTCTCGTCAATTTTGAGTTCCAATGCAATCTGGCGTTTCTCCCGATTGATCTTCAGGTTTGCTTCCGTGACTGCGTAATTCACCCAGTCGTGAATATCGTAGGTCGACTTATCACGCGAGCGCACACGGCTTCTGCGGACATCCGTCTTATCCGCTATAATCATCGCCGCTGACACAATATCCACCGCACCTCCGGTTGACTCGTCGTGATGCCCAATCGCTGAAACGATGGTTGCACGATCTATAAACGGCATATCCATCCGCCGCAGGATATCATTTGCAAGAAGTGCGCCATACTCGGCATGGTGTTCACGATTGACTGCATTTCCGATATCATGCATATATCCGGCGATCTTCGTAAGTTCGATCTCCGCGTCGGCATGTCCGAACTTCTCCAGCAGATATGCCGCCCGTTCTGCCACCAGCGTGCAATGTGTCTTCGAATGCTCCGTATAGCCAAGCGTGGCTAAATTCGCATCGCCCTTTTTGATAAATTCGTTTATCTCTTTGTTCTTGATGATGTCTTTGTATAATATCTGTGCCATTTTCTAAACCCTTCTTCTGTAATATGTAAATAGTTCCGGCAGGATCTGCCACATACAAATATATTGCATATATGACGCAATGTCCGTAGGTCTTCTACAACCGTTTCACCGCATCCATTGCAAGTACCGACCGCTCGCATTCTTCCGCCGATAATGTGAGCTGCGCACAATACGGACTTCCCTGCATGTATTTTGCCGCATAACTTAGTCCATTCGTCCGTTCATCGAGAAACGGCCGGTCAATCTGACACGGATCTCCAAGCAATATGATCTTCGTGCCTTTTCCTGCCCGCGTGATGATGCCTCGCACCTGATTCGGCGTCATGTTCTGCGCTTCATCAATAATCAGATAAGTCTTCGCAATCGAACGTCCACGGATAAAATTCAGTGCCTCTGTCTGAATGATTCCCCGCTCGAAGATCTCCTGAACCTTATCTGCCAATGCCTTCTCATCCGCATATCGCTCCTCTTCATCCGAATCGAGAATCTGCTCCAAGTTATCAATCACCGGGCGCATCAACGGTGCAATCTTCTCCTGCTCGCTTCCCGGCAGAAATCCAATCTCATCGTCAAACTGTGCATTCGGCCGACAGACGATGATCCGCCGGTATTCCCCGGTCGGATTGTTGAACACCTTTTCTAACCCAACCGCCAGCGAGTAAAATGTCTTCGCTGTGCCTGCCATTCCTTTGATGATCACAAGCGGAATCTCGTCCGCCGAAGCCATCAATGCCTCCTGCATGAAGTACTGCCCGACATTTCTCGGCTTGATGCCATACGGGTATGATTTCTTATAGGATAACGGATAGATTTTATCAGCTTGCATCTTGCCGAGAATCGTTTTCTTATTCGACTGATCCGGCGTTAAAATCACGAATTCATGCTCGATAAATTCCGGCTGTATGCGATTTCCTTCCGCATCTGTCTGATACACCTCATTGCAGGGGATTCCGTGTTTCTTGAATTCCTTTACCTTATCCTCCGGGATATACGCATCCGTCCTGCCTGTATATTGCCGGTCATCCACTGTAATCTGTTCCGTCGTGAAATCCTCTGCCCGCACGCCAAGCATCTGCGCCTTGATCCGGAGCACCAGATCCTTCGTAACCAGAATCACCTGTGACTTCTTACCCAAATCCTGTGACAATCCCTTACAGACCTTCAAGATCCGGTTATCTGCTTTATCTTCCGGCATATCCTCCGGAAGCTCCACCGCCTTGTAATTCTTCTCGATGCGGAGCGTTCCGCCATCCGGCAGCGTCAAGCCCTGTAACAGATCTCCCTGATTCCGGTACTGCTCCAGCATGCGCACCACTTTTCTCGCATTGGAACCTTTCTCTCCCTCCGCTTTCTTCAATCCATCAAGTTCTTCTACCACAACAAGCGGAAGCACCACATCATTCTCTTCGAAGCATAAGAATGCATGTGGTGCCTGAATCAGGATATTCGTATCTATCACATATGTTTTCTTCATGTAAAAACCCCCATTTATTATGATTTCTATTTCATAATAAACAGGGGTTGTTAAATATGTTATCTCGCATATGTTAAATACACGTAAATGCTGTTTTACTTATGCAGTTGTTGTCTATCTTTGATGTAGGCAAGTAAGCCCTTGCAACCTACCAGAACATCCTCAAATGTCTGGTCAAAATCACCGGTATACCACGGATCAGCCACATCACGTGCTTCGCTCAGTTTATGCGTCTTCTCATAGTCCGCAAACGCCAGCATCTTATAAATCTTCCCTTCCACATCGCTGCCACCGGCAATCCGCGTCATATTCCGGATATTCGCACCATCCATTCCAATCAAATAATCATAGTATGTATAATCCGCCCGCGTCATCTGTCTTGCCCGATGTGGAATCAACGGAATCTGCTCCTGTTGTAATTTTCTCCTTGTCCCATGGTGTGGCGGATTCCCAATTTCCTCCGTACTCGTCGCCGCAGAATCAATCTCGAAATAGGAATCGAGATGGGACTGGCGGGCGAGGTGGGTGAATACGCTTTGAGCCATGGTGGAACGACAGATGTTGCCGTGGCAGATGAATAGTATTTTTATCATAGTTTTGTTTCTCCTTGTTTTGCCCCGGAATGCCCTGTTTTGCAAGGGGGTCTGGGATTATGGTAAAATGCTCTGCAATTACAGATTGTGGCAAATCAGAGCAGAATTGAGCTAGTTATTACTACCTGTTAGTAGTAAAATTGGTAGTAAAAGAGAAACGTTTACTACTAAGGACTATATTTTTCCTATTGGCACTTCAATTCTATCCCTAGCAACACATATATTGTTTTTAACCAAATAACATTCAACATAGTGTTCCCCTTCGAACTCTGTGCCTTCTTTGTGATGCATTCCACTCCCTTTAACAATATTTCCTCTCACCATATTACGGCTAACAGCCTCTGCTCCAACATTTCTAATTTTCCAATATACATCATATGGTTGGGGGCAATCTGTATCTGCTATAAAAAAATCCAATTTTTTGTTTTTCCTCAACGGAGTCAAATTATCTCCAAGATACTTTCGCAATAGAAATGGTCTCCAACCATCTTGAGTGACATTACAGTCAATATCAACATCATACCTAATATCAACATCAAATTTCTCATCAATGAATTCTTCCGTTGTAGCGCCTCGTTCATAATAATGCTTCGCTATAACATACCGCGCATTTTTTTCTGTTTTTCCTTCCGCTTTAGGGAATGAGTTCCCCAATACTTGTCTCAAAACTTTATTTGCATTATCCGATTCAATTGTAAGGTCTTTAATTTTGTTATATGCTTTCTTTGCCTTACTAATAAACTTTCCCTTGTCGGAATTATACACACACTGATTGCTTCCCATTGCATACCAATAGCTTCTGTCTTTATCTTGATTCTTTAGGTTCTCAAATAATGATTGCAATATTTCCAAATAATTCTTTTCTGAATCATCCACAAAACACCCGTTTTCATTAAAAAAATCAAATACTAGAGTATCAATTAACAGTCCTCCCATTTTAACACCTATATGATTTTTCCAACTCCTAATAATATGACAAAAATCATAATACTTTCCGTCTGACTCATTTTCACATTCAGCACAGGCACTTTGCTCACTTAAAGGATCTGTATACTTCCACGAACCACCATCATGTGTGTCTGGATACTTAAACCTATCATCAGCCTGTTTAAATCCAGGAACAAGTTCAACAGTATATTTATTGAAAGCAATAACAACTACCTGCCCATCTCCACGAATATCGGTATTAGGATATTTTTCTTTAAGCACATTCTTTACATCTTGTATAAGTGCAGACTGTCCATGATCAGAATAAGCATTATATTTGCTGTAAATACTAGTAGGTAAATCAAACAAAATATCCAAATCACTATTTCCACTAATTGCAGTCTTTCTTCCAACTGATCCTACTATATACATATGCAATTCATTCTCGGAATCTAAATCGTAATAACTCTTGTTAAGTTTTTTTGCAATTTCTCCGGCGGTCTTTTTCATATCTGCCAGATTATCCAGCAAGATGTTACTACAAAATGTTTCAAAATCATTTAATAATCCCAATTACTCTTCAACCTCCCCTCTGAGTGCCGGAGGTAAGAAATTATCTATTTCTTCCTCCGTATATGTATACTCCTTATCAACCTTAAGTGCTTCTGTTGCTCTATCAACTGCCTTTTGCGTCGTTGATGGTGCAGAAACATATAGTTCATTCAATTCATCCATGATTGAAATATATTCTGTATTAATCTCAGCAATATTACGTTTTTTCATATGAAGGTCACAAATAATATGCAACAATCGATTTCGTATAATTAAAAATTTATTAGCATATTCCTTGTTGTGTTTTTCCATTTCCTTTATATCAAAACTCTTGAAATATGCAGTAATTGTGATTGTAATAAAAGAAAGAACTGCAGCTATTATTTTAGCCCAAATATTATCGCAAAATATAGTACTAACGATTCCACAAGATGTTGCTGAAGCCGCCAAAATATTAGCTGTTTCTAATTTCGCATATTGTTCATGATAAATATCTGCTTGTTTCTCTTGTATCTTATGTGTCCATACTACACTTGCATAATTTTGACGTACTTCATCTAATAGTAATTGATAATCATTGTTCATTATGTATCCCTCCAATACAATATTAATCCAAATTATATTATATCTCTATAGCTAACTTTTTTCCACAAAAAAACGCCCCAGCCTAAGCCAGAGCGTCATCCCTCTTCCATATTAAACTACCTTAAACATTTTCTGCGACATCGGTTTCTCTTTCTTCTGTTCAACTTCTGCCTTCGCCTTCCTAAACTCTTCCATCCGCTTCAATTCTTCCTCAGCATCATCGAATCCGATATGCGTGTACACATTCATTGTGACCGATATATCCGAATGCCCCATGAGGTACTGTAACGTCTTAGGATTCATTCCTGATTTTGCCATATTCGAGCAATAGGTGTGTCGGCATACATGAGGCGTAATGTTTGGCATCTGCACCCGGTAAATGTCATTGTATCTGCCGACCATATGGTTGAAGCGGTGCTGCCAGTGCATTGCAACAAGTGGCATTCCATTATCATCGTAAAACAGGAATCCACTATATCCATCTATGGATTTCTCCACTTTCGGTGCATTTCTATCCTCAATAATTGCCTGAAACATCTGTGCCACATCCTCTGTAATCGGCAATACTCTTGTTCCTGCATCCGTCTTTGTAGTTTCTATGATGTATCGCATATCTGATGTTCTCTGCAACTGATGATTGACATTCACGGTTCTGTTCTCCAAATCAATATCCTTCAGCGTCAGACCACAAAACTCCGATATTCGCATTCCTGTATGAAATAGTATGTACACTACTTCATAGTATTTACAGTACACCGCATCGTCATGCACAAACTTTAGGAATTTTCTCATCTGGTCTTTTGTGATTGCCTCTCTTGTGACTGCGTCATTTACCAATA
>OJNR01000695.1_pt1 | contig 21156 bp, 15 predicted proteins | sample 1597901 | NCBI WGS metagenome assembly OJNR01 (sample SAMN01915223, study PRJEB22387) | human gut metagenome | isolation source: stool | host: Homo sapiens | place: USA | reverse complement strand
GCAGCTGGTCTCGTCGGCCATGTTCAGCATAGGCCACGGCCTGAACGACTCGCAGAAGGTGATGGGTATTATCGCCGCCGCCCTCATTGCGGCTCACTCGCTGGGATTGGGTGCCGGTATCGACAGCATAGCCGACCTGCCCAACTGGGTAGCCTTCTCGTGCTTCACGGCCATCTCGCTGGGTACCATGTCGGGCGGTTGGAAGATTGTCAAGACCATGGGTACCAAGATTACCAAGGTGACCCCGCTCGAAGGGGTGGTAGCCGAAACGGCCGGAGCCTTTACCCTCTACCTGACTGAGTTCCTGAAGATTCCGGTGAGCACGACCCATACCATCACGGGTGCCATCATCGGCGTGGGTGCTACCAAGCGGCTCTCGGCCGTGCGTTGGGGTGTGACCAAGGACCTGTGGGTGGCCTGGATTCTCACCATCCCGGTGAGCGCCCTGCTGGCTGCCGGCATCTATTGGGTGGTCTCTCTCTTTGTGTAGTGGCAAATATTGCAGATATTCGAATATAAATTTACAATTTGAATAAAAAGTTGGAAAATAATTTGCATTTTGTTTTTAAAGCGCTATATTTGTCGTGAATTATAATTGAGCATTATGTTGTTTCTATCGTTGCATCATCACCATCATTTGCATATTCCTCGCAGAGGGGTACGGTGAGTCGTGCATGTAGAAATGGCATGGAGAATATTTATATAGGCTTACCGTAGTTGCGGTAAGCCTTTTTTCTTTTAAAAAAGAGTTGAAGCATGTTGCGAATTGCCATTCAGTCGAAGGGGCGCCTCTATGAAGAGTCGATGGCCCTGTTGGAAGAGGCCGGCATCAAGTTGCCGGGCGGAAAGCGAACCCTGTTGGTCTCGGCGCGGAACTTCCCGGTCGAGGTGTTGTTTTTGCGAGACGACGATATACCCGAGTCGGTCGCCTCGGGGGTAGCCGATGTAGGTATCGTGGGTTTGAACGAGGTGTTGGAGAAACGCTGTCCCGTAGGGGTGCTCAAGAAGTTGGGCTTTGGACGATGCCGCCTTTCGCTGGCTATCCCGCAGGACGTGGACTACCCGGGCCTCGGTTGGTTTTCGGGGCGCAAGATAGCCACCTCGTATCCCGGTATCCTCTCCGATTTTCTGCACCGCAACGGCATCGAGGCCGATATTCACGTGATAGCCGGGTCGGTCGAGATTGCCCCCGGCATTCGCCTGGCCGATGCTATTTTCGATATAGTGAGCTCGGGCAGTACGCTGGTGAGCAACCGGCTGAAGGAGGTAGAGCAGGTGGTCGAGTCGGAGGCGGTGCTTATCGGTACCGATTCGCTGTCGGACGAAAAACAGGAGATTCTCGACGAGCTCCTCTTCCGTTTCGAGTCGGTGCAGGCGGCCGATGGCAAGAAGTATATCCTGATGAATGTGCCGCAAACGCGGCTGGCCGACGTGCTTGCCGTGTTGCCGGGCATCAAGAGCCCCACGGTCATGCCTTTGGCCGATCCGTCCTGGTGCTCGGTGCATACGGTACTCGACGAGAAGCGCTTTTGGGAGATAATCAACCGTTTGAAGGGCGCCGGTGCCGAAGGTATTGTGGTGCTCGATATTGAAAAGATGATTTTGTAGTATGGCAGTAAGGATTTATGACAATCCGCCCCGCGAGCAGTGGGGGGAGATAGTGGCCCGGCCGAAGGTCGACCTGGCCGACTTGTCGCGTACCGTGGCCGAGGTGTTGGAGGCGGTGCGGGTCGAAGGCGACGAAGCGTTGCGGCGTTACGAGCGCCGGTTCGACGGGGTGGAGTTAGCCGGTTTTCAGGTAACTCCCGATGAAATCGAGGCGGCGTCGGCCGCCGTGTCGCCCGAGTTGAAAGCGGCCATCGGGCAGGCTATCGACAACATTACGAAGTTTCACGCCTCGCAGGCCGCGGCCGTGCACAAGGTCGAGACTACACCCGGGGTATGGTGCTGGCAGAAGGCCGAAGGCATCGAACGGGTGGGCATCTATGTACCGGGGGGTACGGCGCCCCTCTTCTCGACGGTGCTGATGCTGGCCGTTCCCGCCCGGTTGGCCGGGTGCCGCGAGGTGGTGATGTGTACGCCGCCGGGACGCGACGGACGCGTTGCCCCGGCTATCCTCTATGCCGCTCGTGCTACGGGGGTAGACCGCATTTTCAAACTGGGGGGTGTGCAGGCCATCGGGGCCCTGGCTTTCGGTACGGCCAGCGTGCCTGCGGTGAGCAAGATTTTCGGGCCGGGCAACCGCTATGTGATGGCGGCCAAGCAACAGGTGCAGATGCAAGGCGTGGCTATCGACATGCCGGCCGGACCGTCGGAGGTGATGGTGGTGGCCGATGCCGGGGCCGACCTCCGTTTCGTGGCGGCCGATTTTCTGTCGCAGGCCGAGCACGGGGCCGACAGCCAGTCGGTACTGGTGACGTCGTGTCGCGACCTGGCCGACCGTTTGCCGGACGAAATCGAACGCCAGGCTTCCCGGCTTCCCCGGTACGAATGGATAGCCAAGTCGCTTGCCCACAGCTCGATTGTGCTGCTCGACGACGACCGGGAGCAGCTCGACCTGGTCAATGCCTATGCCCCCGAGCACCTGATTGTGCACCGGGCCGATGCCGAGGCGTGGGCCGCGGGTGTGGTCAATGCCGGCTCGGTATTTCTGGGCTATTACTCTCCCGAGAGTGCGGGCGATTACGCCTCGGGTACCAACCACACGCTGCCCACGAGCGGATATGCCCGGGCTTACAGCGGGGTCAATCTCGACAGCTTCACCCGCAAGATAACCTTTCAACACATCTCGCCCGAGGGGCTGAAGAATCTCGGCCCCGTCATCGAGACCATGGCTGCCGCCGAAGAGCTGGAGGCTCACCGTCGGGCGGTGACCATACGTTTGCAAAACCTGAATAAAGCGAATGACCATGACAACCTCGAGTAAATCCATAGAGCAGTGGGTGCGCCCCAACATCCGTCGGTTGCAGCCCTACTCGTCGGCCCGAAACGAATTTTCGGGCGAGGCTTCGGTGTGGCTCGATGCCAACGAAAGCCCCTTCAACACTCCCTACAACCGTTATCCCGACCCCTTGCAGTGGGCCGTGAAGCAGCGCCTGGCCCGGCAACGCGGCGTAACGCCTCAGCAGATTTTCCTCGGGGTGGGGAGCGACGAGGCCATCGACCTGCTCTACCGCATCTTCTGCACGCCGGGCAGGCACAATGCCTTGTCGATAACTCCTACCTACGGCATGTATCGGGTGTGTGCCGACATTAACGACGTGGCCTATCGCGAAGTGCCCTTGAATGCCGACTTTTCGCTCCCGGTCGAGGCTATTCTGGCTGCGGCCGATGCCGACAGCCGGCTGCTCTTCGTCTGTTCGCCCAACAACCCCACGGGCAATGCCTTCCCCGAAGAGGAGATTGAAAGGCTCCTGACCGGTTTCGAGGGTATCGTGGTGGTCGACGAGGCGTATATCGACTTCTCGTCGCGCCCTTCGTGGCTCGGCCGGTTGGCCGAGTTTCCCAATCTGGTGGTGCTGCAAACCCTCTCGAAGGCGTGGGGCAGTGCCGGGGTGCGGTTGGGCATGGCCTTTGCCGCGCCGGTGATTATCGACTATTTCAATCGGGTGAAGTATCCCTACAACCTCAGCGCGCCTGTGCAGCGCTATGCCCTCGACATGCTCGACCGGGCCGACGAGGTGAGCCGCTGGGTGGCCGATACGCTGGCGGTGCGCGACCGTTTTGTCGGGCAGTTGGCTGCGTTGCCTCTGGTGCAGCGGGTCTATCCCAGCGATGCCAATTTCGTGCTGGTGCGGGTCGACGAGGCCACGGCCGTGTACCGTTGGCTGCTCGACGAGGGCATTGTGGTGCGCAACCGCTCGTCGGTGCGGCTGTGCAACGATTGTCTGCGCATCACCATCGGCACGGCCGACGAAATGAATCTGTTGTTTCAGGCGCTAAGCCGTTATCCTAAAAGAATGAGTCTATGAAACGAGTGCTTTTTATCGATCGCGACGGTACGCTGGTAGTCGAGCCGCCCGTCGACTTTCAAATCGATTCGCTGGAGAAGCTGGAGTTCTGTCCCCGGGTGTTCCAGAGCCTGGCCTATGTGGCGGCCCGTCTCGATTTCGAGTGGGTGATGGTGACCAATCAGGACAGTATGGGTACCCCTTCGTTCCCGGCCGAGACCTTCTGGCCGGCGCAGCAGAAAATCGTGCAGGCCCTGGCCAACGAGGGTATCTGTTTCGACCAGATTTGTATCGATACCTCGCTGCCCGAGGAGAACCGCCCCACCCGCAAACCGGGCACGGCCATGCTCACCCGCTATACCACGGGCGAATATGACCTGGCCCACTCCTACGTCATTGGCGACCGTCTGACCGATGTGCAACTGGCGGCCAACCTGGGTTGCCGGGCCATCTATTACGCTCCGGCCGAACGGGGCGTGGCCGAGGTCGAGGCAGCCGGTCTGGCCGGGGTGTGCGAGGCGGTGACCGACGACTGGTGGCAGGTGGCCCAAGTGGTGTGTGCCGCTACCCGACGGGTGACGCTCGAACGCCGTACGGCCGAGACCGAGGTGCGGGTCGAGCTCAACCTCGACGGGACGGGCCGCACCGATATTCACACCGGCCTCGGATTCTTCGACCACATGCTCGACCAGTTGGGTCGCCATGCCGGGGTCGACCTCACGGTACACACCCGGGGCGATTTGCAGGTCGACGAGCACCACACCATCGAAGATACGGCCATCGTGCTGGGCGACGCCTTTGCCCGGGCGTTGGGCGACAAGCGGGGGATTGCCCGCTATGGTTTTTCGCTGCCCATGGACGACGCCTTGTGCCGCGTGGCCCTCGACCTGGGCGGGCGTCCGTGGCTGGTGTGGAAGGCCGATTTCCATCGCGAGAAGATAGGCGACATGCCCACCGAGATGTTCCTCCACTTTTTCAAATCGTTCAGCGATGCCGCCCGCATGAATCTGCACATCGAGGCCGAGGGGGTGAACGAGCACCACAAGATCGAAGGCATCTTCAAGGCCTTTGCCCGGGCATTGAAGATGGCCATCCGGCGTGACCCCACCGACGACCGGCTGCCCTCGACCAAGGGCATGCTGTGATGGAGCCTTTGCGTTGCCGGGCGGAAGTGAGGGAAAATATCTTTTTTAACAGGTAAGATTGAGACAGTCAATGTGGTTTATTTGTTACTTTTGCATTATCTTCGCAGCGTGAAGTAAAATCGAAAAAATAGAACAAATCTTTAAAACAACTTATAAAGTCCTATGAGAAAGAATTGGATTTGGGCTTTGTCCCTTTTGTTGATTGGCGGTATGGCTTCGTGTAAGTCGAGCCAAAGCGCCTATCGGGCTGCCTATGAAAAGGCCCAGGAGAAGAAAATCGAAGAGGCTGCACCCGCACCGGCCGAGACCGTGGTAACGACTCCCTCGACAACCACTACGACTACTCCCTCTTATTCCGCACCCGTGCGCGAGCAGAGCGAGCGCATCAGCGCCGTCGACGGCAACGATGCTCTGCTCAAAGAGTACAATGTAATCGTGGGCAGTTTCCGTCAACGTCTCAATGCACAGAGCCTTTGCGAGCGTCTGCGCGCAGATGGTTATCCCGCTGTGTTGGCACAGAATGCCGCCGGTTGGTATCGTGTGGTAGCTTGTTCGTTCGACAATCGTCCGGCAGCCGTTCAGGCACGCGAGGCTTTGCAGGCCCGCTATCCGCAGTTTACCGATGCCTGGTTCCTGATTAACAAGTAAAAAACGTATTGAATCGACTGTTGCAGGGGTGCTGCCCGTTGGGGCGGCTCCCCTGTTTTGTTTTCGGGTCACTCCGCCGTTCTGTCACCCCGCACCCCGATGCGGGGTCCAGTGAGGGGGAAAAAGCGTTGTAAACTGTTGCGGGTACTCCTGCCCGGGTATTTCTGGATACCGCGTCGTAGCGCGGTATGACGTACATGTCACCCCGCACCCCGATGCGGGGTCCAGTGAAGGGGAAGGCGTTGTAAACTGTTGCGGGTACTCCTGCCCGGGTATTTCTGGATACCGCGTCGTGGCGCGGTATGACGTGAGCGTGTTACCCCACACAACGATGCGGGGTCCAGTGAGGGGAAGGCGTTGTAAACTGTTGCGGGTGCTCCTGCCCGGGTATTCCTGGATACCGCGTCGTAGCGCGGTATGACGTACGTGTCACCCCGCACAACGATGCGGGGTCCAGTGAGGGGAAGGCGTTGTAAACTGTTGCGGGTGCTCCTGCTCGGGTATTTTCTGGATACCGCGTCGTAGCGCGGTATGATTGCCTCTTCGTGTCGTGGCGCGGAATGACGTGTGTTACCGAAATACCAGATATTTGCGGGCGAAGAAGTTCCACAGGTAGACCATGGCGGCGGCTACGATTTTGGAGAACATGTAGTGGGTGCCGATGCAGTCGGTAAAGAGCCAGATGAGGGTGTCGTTGAGAGCCAGCCCCACCACGCCGATGGCGGCGAAGAAGAGAAACTCGACCAGTCGGTTCTTGAATTTCGAGCCGTTGAATACCCACAGGCAACTGATGATGTAGTTGACCAGCAGACCCGCAATGAACGAGAGGGTGGCCGAGAGCAGGTAGTGCAGCCCGGCATACTCGGTGAGGATATAGAGCAGCCCGAAGTCGACGACAAAGGCAAACCCGCCGACAAAGAAGTAGCGCACGAACTGAACGAGCAGCTTGTCGGTAGAGCCGTAGAAGAGCTTGTGGAACAGGTCGGTTACTTTCATTTGCTTTCGTGATATTCTTCTTCGGTGTTGACCGACCACACGGCACTCTTGTCGGGGTTACCGGCGGCAATGTGGTCGACGGCTACCATGGCGGTCATCATCGAGTGGTCCATGTTGTTGTAGCGGTGCTGTCCGTTACGGCCGATGCACCACAGGTTTTCGATGCCGTCGAGGAACGCCTTCACCCGGTACAGTTCGTAGTAGCTGCCGAAGTAGGAGGGGTAGGCCTTTTTCACCTTGATACGTACCGAGTCGAGCACGTCGGCCGGGTCGATGATGCCAATTTTGGCCAGTTCGCCCACCGCCATGTCGATAAACTCCTTGTCGCTCATCTGCCAGAAGGCATCGCCTTCGGTACAGAAGTATTCGAGCCCTATCCACACGGTGTTTTCGTAGTCCTTGACCAGGTAGGGCGACCAGTTGTTGAAGACCTGCAGGCGGCCAATGCGCACGTCGCGCTCCTGTATGTAGATCCAGGTATCGGGTATGCGGTTGGCAAAGGTCTTGATTTTGGTCTGGTTGTCGATGGCGAGTTTTTTCATCAGCAGCCCCACGGTGATGAAGTCGCGGTAGGGCAGCCCCTCGGCGATACGTTTCACCTCGTCGGGTACCTCGATGCCGCGAATCGACCGGACGAGGTCTTTGAGGGGAAGCGATGAGAGCAGGTAGTCGCAGGGCACGTCGCGACAGCCCTGAGCATCCTCGACGGTCACGTGGGTCACGCGGTTGTCGGCGATATGAATCTCTTTCACCGGGGTTTCGATAATCACCTCACCCCCGTGCCGGCGCACCTCGTCGGCCACGGTCTCCCACAGTTGGCCCGGTCCCAGTTTGGGGTAGACAAACTGCTCGATGAGCGAGGTCTCCACCTCTTTGATATTCTCTTTCTTGGAGAAACTCTTCTTGAGCATGTCCTTGAGAATGGCAAATACCGACAGCCCCTTTACCCGCTGGGCACCCCAGTCGGCCCCAAGTTTCGAGGGGTGAACGCCCCACACCTTTTCGGTGTAGTCTTCGAAAAACATGCGGTAGAGCGGTTTGCCGAAACGGTTGATATAGAAATTCTCGAGCGAGGTCTCGGGCTTTTTGAAGAATACCGACCACAGGTATCCGCAGCCCGCTTCGATGGTACGCACCAGCCCCATGTTGGTGAAGGTTTGCAGCTTGAGCGAGATGGGATAGTCGAAAAACTTGTGCAGGTAGAAGATGCGCGAGATGCGGTTGCGCACCAGCATCACGCGGTCGGTCGTCTCGGGGTCGGGACCGCCGGGGGCGAAAGGTTTGTCGGTGGTGTGCAGCAGCCGGTCGTCGAGCGAGGGCGAGCCCTGCAGGGGCATAATCTCGTTCCACCAGTCGGTCACCCGCTGGCTCTTGGAGAAGAAGCGATGCCCCCCGATGTCCATGCGGTTGCCGTGGTAGCGCACGGTGCGCGAGATACCCCCGATTTCGTTCGACTCCTCGAATACGACGGGGTGAATATCGGTATGTTTCAGCAGTTCGTATGCGCCGGTAAGTCCCGCAGGACCGGCTCCGGCAATGACTGCCTGTTTGGATTTCTTGTCGGTTGCACTCATGATTTAGGGGTTGGTTTGTGACAGTTTCTTACGGGCCGCCTCTCGGTCGAACTTCAACAGATAGGTGTCGGGGTCGGGTATGTGGGAGGCGACGAAAAAGAGGTCGTCGTTCTTCTGAATAGCCGGATAGAGGTAGCGGTAGGTCGAGCTGTATCCCAGTTGGTCGAGGATGACATACTCCACCCCGTCGTCGAGCATCTTTTGTATCACGGCCCGGTCGTCCTGCGAGAAGGCGTAGCCGGTAACCCGTGTTCCCGAGAACATGTAGAGCAGTTCGCCTTTGCGCGAGGCTACCACCGTCTCGGGCGATACATGCTCCTTCAGCACGGCTCCCATTCTGAAAAAGTTCTGATAGGCCGGCGGGAAAGGCATCTGGTTCATGGCATGCAACTCCTTGATGTTGCCCACGCTCGTGAGCAGCAGCAGGGCGAGAATCCACGGCGAGAAGGCCAGTTTCGAGCCCATGCGGCGCAGAGCCCAGACGACAACCTCGTAGAGCCCCACGAGCAGACCCATGTTCAGGAAGGGGATAATGGAGGTGAGGTAACGGTTTTCGCTGGGGGTGCTGAAGATGGAGATGAGGCCGAAGGTGAAGACCGTATAGCCGATGAGCACCCAGCGGTATTTACCGAACGACCAGAAGCCGCGCACGATGAGGGCCACGAGCACGATGGCTGCGACCCACAGCAGGAATCCGGCCGAGACCTCGGGCGTGTAGTCGACCTTGAAGTAGGGAATCACCGAGTTGGGCAATGCCTTGGATACCAGCATGGCCAGCGTGTCGAAGAAGCGGCTGACGATACCTCCCAGGTCGAGCGAACCGTCTTCGGGTCGCCACGGGTTCACCTGAGCAATGGACTCGAAATAGCGGCTCTGTCCCAGGCCCAGCGCCTTGTTGCGCAACACCCACGGCAGGCAGCCCACAACGAATCCCGCCACCGTACCCGCTGCCTCCTTCCACTTTTTGGTACAGAGGAAGAAGAGCACCACGGCGGCAAACAGGGCAACTCCCTGGGTACGTATGTGGTAGCAGAGCAGTACCATCACCAGCATGCCGTAGAAGGCCCAATCTTTATAAAAAGGTTTCTCCTCCTTCATCAGCGTCAGCAGATAGATGGCCGCCGCCGAGACAAAGAAGCACGACATCTCGCTCATCATCATGGTCGAGAAGTGGAGCACCCGGTCGCTCAGGATAGCGGCACAGGCCCCCACCAGGGCCAGACTGTCGGGCAACTTGCGTTTGATCATCAGGAAGAAGAGCAGCAGCGCACCCCCCAGCAGGAACAACCCGTTGAGCACCTTTTGGACCACGACACTGTCGGTGAAGAAGCGCAGCGGCATCATCAGCAGCGGGTATCCCGGCGGAAATGCGTTGGTGGGGTGGGGCGTAGGAGCCGAGATGTCGGTATACCCTTGACCCGTGGCCAGAGCCGTCGCATAGGTGTAGTAGCGGCAGTTGTCGCCGTTGACGTCGATTTTGGCATTGAAGATGTAGAAGTAGGCAAAGGCCCACACCAAAGCCACCACTCCTATATATATGGCGCGATTTTTAGGCATTTTCATAATTGTCGTAAATAATATTAAAAACAAAAATAAGCTATTTTTCTTACTGTATGAAATTTTTCGATGGAATTATGGGAATGCCTGTTGTAATAGATTGATAAATAGGAGTTTAAATTGTTTTAAATCAATTGTTGTCGTCGTTGTCATTCGGGATAACCGAATCCTTCGGGTCGTTTGTATTCTCTTTGTTCATCCAGATACGGATGGCCGACATGCGCGGCAACAGACGTTTTACCGGCAGACGGTAGTGGTGGATGATGATGAGGATCATCATCACGATTCCGATGGCAATCAGATAGCCGTAACACTCTTTGATGGAAATCATCATCGCCTGTTTCGATACGACCGACAGGGTGTTGCTCCACGACGGCATGTCGAACGGCAGCACGGTACCGTCGAGGTTGTCGCCCGCGTTGATGCTGTTCTTCGATATGGACCAGTTGTAGAGGCGCTGCACCACGGCCGAGCCCATGGCTGTACCGATGCCGCAGCGTATGTATCCGATGGAGCTAAGGCCGAAGAAGAAGTGCGAGAAGGGCAGCGACTGCGACAGGTAGACGTTCGAGGCCGAGCCAATCATCACTTCGGAAACGCCCAAGGCAAACAGCGGGATGAAGAAGGCCTCGCGGTTGGTGTCGCTGCCTATCAGGAAATACATCGATGCCTCGTAAAAGGTGAGCAGAACCAGCGTGACCATGAAATATTTCTTGAACCCCCAGTGCCACTTGACAAAGGTGAAGAAGGCCAGCAGCGAACCGACGACGACTCCGTAGAGGATAGGCCAGTTGAGCGATATGGTATTGAGCGAATCGTACTTCAGCACGGAAGTGAGGTAGATGGACTGCAACAGTTTGGGCGCCGCTTGCAGGATGCCCACCCCGAGCAGGAGCAGCATGAGGTGCTGTACCGACCGGAACCGGAATATCGACAACGGCAGGTAGGGTTTGTCGTGGAACCGGGAGCGGCAAAGTGCGGCCGCAAACAGGGCCAGGGTTATGCCGGTGGCAGTCCAGATGGTGCGGCTGCGCCACCAGTCGTAATGCTCGCCGTAGGTAAACAGCCAGATTCCCGAGATGAGGAAAGAACTCCACAGGAAGAGGCCGATGAAGTCGACCCCTTTCAGCGAGAGGTACGGCCCGGGACGGTGGTCGGGCTTCATCAGGAAATAGACGATGCCGCAATGAATCATCAGCAGGGCGATGACAAACAGGTTCATCAGCCGCCAGTTGCCGTAGTAGGTCAGATACGACGTGGTAATGCCCGAGAGGTAGGTGCCCCCGCATACCATGATGTAGACCACGGGGAAGAATACGGCATAGTTGCGCGACGGCGTCACGCAGAGGCGGAACACACTGGTGCAGCCGAACATGCCCAGCATCTTGAAGAAGCCGGCCACGAAGCTCACGCCCCAGATGATCCAGGGCTCCTGGGCCGACATGGTGATGGCGTTGCAGATAATCAGACCGATACCGGCCACGAAGAACAGTTGCCGGGTGTACATGTAGAACTTCAGTCGGTACATCACCGGGAAGCATACCGTTATGCCGCCGAGCGTACAGTAGTTGGCCATCTGGATGTCTTCGTTCAGCAGAGCCATTTCGCTGACAATCTGGTTGGAGTATGACGAGTAGATGCTCCCGACATACTGGTAGAGGAAGCCGAATGCCATGTACAGCCAGAAGCGCACGCGGGAGGGCACCCACTCCTGAAACATCAGGAGCTGCCGCGTGCGGATGACGCTGTTTGCCGTATGGTAGATTTTGGTCATCTGTTATTCCATCATTTCACATTCGACATTCAGTCCGGCACGCAGGCGTCGCAGGTTTGCCTTCGAGTTTTCTTCGGTCAGGCGTATCTTCACGGGGATTCGTTGCTCCACCTTCACAAAGTTGCCGGTTGCGTTGTCTTGCGGCACAATGGAATATTGTGCCCCGGTGGCATTCGATATGGCTTCGATGGCACCGATGTATTCGACGCCCGGGATGGCATCGACGGTCAATCTCACTCGGTCGCCTATCTTCATGTTGGCCGTCTGGGTCTCCTTGTAGTTGGCGACTACCCACACGCCGTTCTCGTCGACAATCGAGAGGAGCGTCTGGCCCGGCTGCACGAACTGCCCCTCCTGCAGGGTCTTCTTCGAGGTGTATCCGTCGGTGGGGGCGGTTATTACTGTGTACGATACGTTCAGGGCCGCATAGTCCTTGTGCACCCTGGCCAGTTCGATGTTGGCATCCTGCTGGGTCAGCTGTTGGGTCTGCTCGGCCTTCGTGAGTGCGATGGAGTGCTTCTGCCGGCAAAGCATGTCATACTCGGCCTTGGTGCGTTCGTAATGGGTTTTGGCATCGTCGTACTGTTTCGGGGTCACCGCCTTGGCCTTGAGCAGAGCTTCGTAGCGTTTCAGGTCGCGCTCGGCGTTTTCGAGTTCGGCCTTGGTTCCCAGGATGGAGGCTTCGTTTACCCCGATGTTGTTCTCGGTCGTGTTGATGGCCGAGTTCATGACGCTCTTGCCCGATACGGCGTTTTGAAGTTCGGCCTCGGCCTCGGCCAGTTTCAGCTGGTATTCCCGGTCTTCGATGATGACCAGCGAGTCGCCTTTGTGCACATAGGAGTATTCGTCGAAACGTACCTCCTTGATGTAACCCTGTACCCGGGCCGTTACGGGCACGATGTGTCTTCTCACCTGAGCGTTGTCGGTGTAGGTAGAGATATTGAACTTGATGAATTGTACGCAAATCCACCAAATACCTATTGCTAAAATCACCAGAACGACCACGTGTTGGATCATTCGTCTTGTCTTGCGGTTCATATTAAAAGTTTCCTGAGATATATTTGAGTTGATAATAATAGAACACCACGTTCACACGGGCATTTACCAGTCGGGCTTCGGCATCGAGCTTGGCCGTCGAGGCGTCGAGCATGTCGGTCAGCAGCGAGAGGTCGGCCGAGTAGCGCTGCGACACAATCCGGTAGTTCTCGTTGGCCAGTTCCACATTCTTTTTCTGCGTCTCCACCTGTTCGCACGCTTCGGTGTAGTATTTGTACATCTGATCGACCGTGCGGTCAATCTCCTCCTGCTGCGACTGGCGGTTGTCGATCTGCTTGGCCGTCTCGGTTTTTGCCGCCTTCAGCGAATAGTTGTTTTTGTAGAGGGCCGACAGATTCATCGACATCTTGACGCCCACCCACCACGTATTCAAGTTGTTGTCCAGTACCGGCCGACCGTTTGTAACAGGGCCCTCGAGCGTATTGCCGGCCGTCAGTCCGATGTTCGGCAACATCTGGCTGCGTGCAATCTGCTCCTCGTTCTTGGCCTGGGAGTATGCCAGGTCCGAGCGTTTCAGCTTGGGCGACATCTTGGCCTCGAGCTTCCAGTGGTTCAGCCCCAGATCGGGCAGGTTCATGTTGTTGGAGTCGAGATAGGGCTCGACCGCCGTATCTTCGTCGAGACCGAGATAGACCTGCAGGCTGTAATTGAGGTGGGCTACGGCGTTGGCAATGGTATTCCGGTCGTAGGTCAGGTTCGACAGATTCAGCTCGTAGCGCGTCACGTCGTTCGACAACACCAGACCCTGCTCCGAGCGGGCCATCATCTCCGAAATCAATTGCTTGGTGAGCTTGATATTCTCTTCGTAGACATTCAGCAGGTTGCGGTTCTTCAACAGGTCGAGGTAACAGCCGAGCACCTCGATTTTCATATCATCCGTCACAATCTTCAAATCGGTCGAGGCAATCTGTGTCTGATACCTCTTCTTGCGTATCCCGGCCGTTATTCCTCCGCCGGCATACAACGGCTGATACAGCGAGAGGGAAAGGACGTTACCCAAATGAGGCATCGGCGAACGGGTAGGGTTTGAAAAGTCTCGGTCCAATAGGGTCGCATCGCCCAAATAATTTACGCCAGCTTCCAGATTGACGTCGGGCAGTCGCTTTGCCGTGGCTGCTTTCTCAAGCTGCCTGGAAATGGTTACATCTTTTTGTGCCGCTTTTACATCTACATTCGATTGTTCCACTCTTCTAAACAATTCGTCAATTGTCATCCTCAACGGTTTCTGAGCGGACATCCGGCACATCGTCAAACTGCTGCCGGCAAGTAATAATAACACGGCTAATCTCCGTAATCTCATACTTCTTTACTGTGTCGCTTTTTCGAAGTGCAAAATTACGGGTTTAACCTCGATTGAAACTATTCTATCTCTATCCTACATTTGTCAATTACGAAACAAAAAAGTCGCGATGAGCCTATTATGCGGGCCCATTTCGGGTTAATTATATACATAAAAATGCAAAACGGGGAGGCTCTCAATCGCTTGACGATACCTGGTCAGTTGTTTCCGCTCTTCCTGTACAGGGTAGGTGAGGTGCCGAACTGGTTTCTGAAGAATTTCCCGAATGCGGCCTGGTCTGAAAATCCCAACCGGTAGGCTATCTGCTTTACCGTCATGTCGGTACAGTCGAGCAGTCTGCGGGCTTCGGTCATAAGCATGAGGGTAATGTGCTCGTTGACCGTGCGGCCCGAAATCTTGCGTACGATGCGGGAAAGATAGGCGGCCGATACGTTCAGCCGGGAGGCGTAGAACTGGATATAGTGCTCTTTCAGATAGTTGCCGATAAGCAGTTTGCGGAACTCGCGGTAGAGCTCTACCGAATGCGACACCTTCGACGTATCCGACAGGCAGCCCGAGCGCAGAATCTCGGCAAAGCGCAGCAACAGCAGATTGGAGAGATGCAGCAGCAAGCCGTTGTAGTGCAGCTGTTCGGTATTGATGCCGGAATACAGTTTCAGCATGGTTTGCAGACATGCCATCTCGTCTTCGCTCAAGCGCTGTATGGGCATGGCCTTATCGTTCAGGAATGCGGTCATCTGGTTATAGACCGGCGCATAGGCCGACAGGTTGTCGAAGTAGGCCGGCCTGAAACACACCCCGTTCATCTCGAAATCCTTGTCCGCACAGCCCAGTGAAATGACCATGTTGGGGGTTAGAAACACCAGGGAGTTTTTGCACAACACCTCCTCTTTGTAGTTGACCGAGAGGTGGGCCGTTCCGTCTGCCACAAGCACGATGCAAAACGAGCCGCACAACATGGGCGTAACCTTGCACTCCGTATTCCTGTCGGCCTTTATCCCGAATACCACCACTTCGTTGCAGGGCATCACGGTCTCATATCCTCCGTTCTTTACCTCTCCAAAAAATGTGTTGTGAACGCTGTCCATCTTGCCGAATGTCTTGTTTAGGGAATACAAAAATACACAATAATTTTGTATATCCCCTTCCCTTGGTATCATACGAGCCTGTCGGAGTCGGGGGGATCATAATATCACACCCTTGTATAAATATCTTTATCTCGGAACTCTAAAAGAATTTTACTAAAAAACTTAGGATACTTGCGGCGAAGTTTTACCAGAGATTCTCGTTCTGTTAATCCTAAAGCCATATTATCATAAAATTCTTGTTTCATCTGAGATGTAAAAAATTTTTCTACAATTAAAAGTTTACCTTCTTTTGACAACTGTTGTTCATTAGATACAATATTTTCTTCTCTATTGAAAGGAGCATTCGATGAACTCTGGAGCAATTGAAGTGCAAGTTTCGTATCCCGTTGATCGATTTCCCTCTTTGCTAATGCAAGAGTTTCTATTATGAAGTCCGAAACTAATTTGCTGGATTTAAAAGTGTTTAGTAAAAATTGGAGTCCATCTATATCAAAAATTTTACTATTGTATCCATCATTATAATACAGTAGTGGTAACAACTTTGGTAAATTCTCATCTTCACAAATAACCTGCGCAACTATAGGATATGCCGTCAATTTTTCATTTTCATCCAAGGATCGATTTATGATTACCAATACAAGACGTCTATCCAGTCTAAGTACAGCTAAATCTCCTATGGTTAGTTTTTTAAAACTGGCCATAGATTGCAGTTGTTTGATCGGCAAATCAGCAATGTGAATTGAGAGATAAAATACATTCATTATTTTCCAAGGCTATGTAGTTTTTCCTCTGATGCTCCCAAGAAATAGTCTTCAATAAAATCCCATCGTTGCTTATCTGTCATATCTGTGAGAAAGAAATAAGTAAAAATCCGTTCAGATAAGTGATGCTTATCATAAATATCAGACAGCATCTGATTACGGTAATTATCATTTTTTACCAGTCTATTTAAATATGCAGGATTATTGATACGAACAAATACCTGAGGATCTGCTCCTCCCACTTTTTGAAACGATGCAATATTCAGACAATTCAAGATTTCAGCCAAAAAGACTGTAACAGCATTTCCTTTACAATAAACTTGATTATGAGTATTAGTTACAATTTGATCATATGCAACTAACAGTTGACTCTTAACTGCTTCATATCCTTGTCGAAGAAGTGTTATTTGATTGTCATCTTCTTCTGCTTTTACCTTAACCTGGCAATAGGCTATTCTTTCACTATCTCCCACAGCCGGAGCAAAAGCAAGAATAAACGACCGTAAAAATTCTTCTTTTTGAATAGGCGAATAATCAACGAGTTCGTTCCTGATTTCTCTGTATTTTACATGCCGAGCTGCTCCTGCCACAGGATTGGCCAATCGGTCAAGAATACGAAACGACTGCGCAAAAAATCTTTCTAAAAGAAGTTTTGCTGACGTCTTAGTTAAATTATTATTCAAAGAAATATCCACACGTACGATAGGCGTTACATGATAATTCTTAAATATTTGTTGTAGCATGAGTTTTCGCTTAAACAGAGGAAAACTTATATTACTTTGCTTGTCTGTCCAAAACTTTTCTGCATGCAAAATAAATCGCCCAGTACCGGCACCCAAAGGAGTGAGATACTGAATGTAATCGTCATAAAAACGCTGCGATTCTTCCTTAGGTAACTCTATGTACGTATCGACAAATAAATTCTTTGCTCTCACAATAATAGCACGAAATTGCAAAGACCGCATTAAATCGTGAGAGATCAATAACAAACAACTTTTAAATCGCTGGTCAAGTTGATCCCCGGCATTGGGAAAGATATACTCAAAATCGGCCGGTGAAATCATCATATTTCGTTTTTCACCTCGCAATCGATACAACTCCATTAGCTTTTTTAGAACCGCTTTTATTTGATACGGTTTAATAGTTGAAAGTCCATGTAACTGTCTTGTATATCGAAAATCCTGCTCATTAAAATCAATTTTAGCAATACCTGTCAATTTTTCATCTCGAGCCAGACGACCTATTTCTTGTACATAATCAGGAAGACATCCGGAAGGGGCATGATGATAAACTTCAGTAATATTTGGAACATCAATCCCCATACCAAAAGCCTTCGAAGCACAAATTATAGGACAAGTTCCATCCCGAAAAAATGCCGAATTTGTCTGTTTTTCTACTGGAGTAAGTTGAGAATGGAATTGTGTGATTTTATTTCGATATGGCTGCAACTCAGGCATGTCTAAAATATCGCCAATATGCTTCACATAGGGGAAATAAAATATACTTTTTCTATTATGTTTTATCGCATCTATAATTCCGTTTACGGTCCTATTTCTCCGTTGTTTTTCATAATCAGGAACCTTCTCTGGATGGCCAATGTTAAAAACAATATTATCTCTTCTTACCACACCAATATATCGAATACACGAATCCATATTGAGAGAATCTATTGTTTCGAAAACCATATCGTTTTTTCTGGAAGGGTCCCAAACAGCAGTTGCAGTCAACGCGAAAATGGGAAATCCATATTTCAAATATGTTTTTGAAGTACGCAAATAGTCTCCTAAAAACCAATAATCTACTCGAAAATCTCGCCCCCATGTGGTTACGGTATGCGCTTCATCTACAACAACAAGACCTATTCTCCGATCTCCTATTATACTATTGAGAGAATGAGAAAGCATTAACTCTGGTGACATGTATAGAATATTTATGTCTCCACTTTGAGTCTTTGTTAGAATTTCGGTTGTCTCATTAGCTGTTTTATTCCCATTAAGAGCTGCCACCTTACTGTATTTGGGTTGCAAATTGCAAACTTGATCTTCCATCAATGCAATCAGTGGAGAAATAACGATGGTTAATAACTGATATTTCTCCGCCAAATATATCGCCGACAACTGGAATAATATGGATTTGCCCGCACCCGTTGGAGATGTCAATAAAACATTATTATATGATTTCCCTCTCAGCGCTTTTTCGGCTTCTGATACAACTGTTTCAATAATCTCCCCTTGAGAAATCAATTTCACGTTTCTATTGACTTCTAAATTTTCATACATCCTCAGATTTCGGAAAGAATCATATCCCCAAATATTTTTTAAAGTGCCAGCCAATTCTCCTCTCACCTGTTTTGTCTCTATCGGAGTACATTGCCAATATATTTCTATTGATTTTCCACTTTGTTTTATTGCAGATAAAAGTATTCCACAATTTTCATTAAGTATCTCGTTCTTAGGAAGTACATAAGCATTATACTCCAGAGGCTCGTCAAAATATATAGCCTCCATGAATTGCTGAAGAGAGCCATTGTCGAGAGACAAAATTGGCAAAGTCGAATCTTTAGGTTGATCCTTTACATTCGCAATAGATTCAGGTTCTATAAAATTGATTTTGCGAATACAGGTCGATTGGGAAAAGTCAGGTTCTATATAACAAACCTGTTGCTTATGTCCACTATGTACGCAATATGAATAATAATTACAATAAATCTCATTATCCTTGACCTCTTGGAACGAGTCTGACTCAAAATCTGGGATGTCATATGTTGTCGGATTATCATACATCTTCAACAAATTATTTCTCAATAGGCAAAACTGCTTCCTCAAAATATCGAGACTTGAGAATGATGAAGATAAAGCGATCATCGATTCCATTGTCATCATACAAGGAGACTTAGATGCCATAACATCCATCATAATCTCTGTGGAATTGATCTTTTCAAGGTCTATCAATCCGCCTTCGGTCAGAATGTTTTTATCTAATAACTCATCTTTCAACAACCAAAGAATAGATGAATCAAAACCTTGTAATACAACTATACAAGACTGTTGATAAAGATGTTTTTTTATAATAGAAATAATTTGTTGTTTATTCATCGTGTTTTTCTTATTGGAAATAATAATCTATCAGACTGTAATCACAATGTACGCCACGCCTTTTAATTTCATCATACGTACCTGTTGATTTACTACAAGAGAGTACCGATTTTTGTGACTCTTCTGCTATCTTATTCAACATAGATAACATTGATCGGCTTAATTTCAAAATAAATTCGATAAGATTATCATCAACAGACTGTCTCTCCCAAAGTTGCATTAAATCAAACTCTTTACCTCTGCTGTTTAGCATGTACGCCATTGTGTATGCTGTTAATGGAGCTCGGCAATTCCCCTGACTTTTCACCTCCGGCATATTATATATGAAATTCCACAGAATGAGCAGCCCAATAGTCTTTTTATAATATTTCTCATCCGGTTGTATATTCTTTTCAACCACATATCTGAGAAACAAATCATAATTTGTACCTTCTCCTTTTACAACATCGTAAGGTGTATCCTGATAGCATTTCCATACTTTGGCCAATAGTTCTTTCCTAAAGAAACGCTCTTTTTTATCAAACATTGATTTGAACAATTGCTGCTCTTCTTTAGAATTTTTACGTGCTAACTCTTGATCATATTGTCCTCTCAATCGTTCGTAATACCAATATACCCCATTTTTACTTACTCTTCTACTCAAATCCTCCATAGCCATATTGTATGGATTACTTGTAGAAAAATCGGCATACTTAACCTTGCTTTGTGAATTTGAATATTTAGTAATATTTGCAGCGACTTCTTTTTTCTTTATATCATCTTCGTTTATCACAATAATTTTAACCGGGACATAAACTCCAAGTAATGATATTGGTTCACCAGTATTCTGTCGCTTGGCATTAAATAATGCAGCTGTCGTTTGACCTCCATTTACAATTTGAAAATCACGAATAGCCGAAATTATACCTGTACTAACGCAATCGTTTCTTATATCTTCAGTATCGACTTTTGTACTCTTTCCTTCACTTACGGTTTCAACATGATTTGCCAAGGCTACAATTCCATTATTATACGCCAAAAACATATGCTTCTCTTCCCGCAATGTTTTCTGAATTCCAATATTGGCATTGTTCTTTTCGCTCCCCTTAAATCCCAAAAAGTAACGGACATTATTCAGCAAAAGATTTGTATTATATTCTTGATATAAGCTATGAAGCAGTTTACCGGGAAACATGGTCAAAAAACACTTGTAACCAACCTGCTGTGCTTCCATTTCTATATATGGGAGTTTATAACCATATTCACCAAATTCCTCCCCAAACACGACATCTATATTCTGATGATCTGATTCGGTATTACATAACTGATAGAGCTTTGCAATATCATATACTTCTACCTGTATTGACCTACCTTTAATCCTCTGCTTCTTGATATTAGCATCACTAATAAAAGAATTTGAAAAAATCAATAGCCGAACTGTAACGAGATTATTGGTTGGTTGAGAACTGGGCCTACCAGGACCTCGTTTTACCGGTTTATCATGAAGCAGTTCCGAGAGTTCAAATAGTGCGCTTTCTTGTGTAATTCTTTCATCCACATTACCATTGAGACACTGTAAATAATATCCTTGGAGTCTATTCGGCGCAATTTGGAACTCAGAATTGGTAATACTTTCAACTCCGTCACAAATACGATCGTTATACAACGAATATATCAAGGTAAGTACTTCTCCATTTCCACTTATTGCATAACCATATATCTCTCCTAATACACGCCCGTCCATGCTTTTTACCATATCATAGGCATTAGTATAATCTTCGATACCGAGTTGGTCTTTCAATCTTTCGATTAAACTGTTCGCAAAAGCGCGAGGACGAGAGTTATCATTTTCTGGCAAATAGAATAGAGCCTCTTCATCAAGTCCTTTTGCAAATTCTTTTAAATCCATATACTTTCCCGATTTAATTACTCCTATATAGTCATCTGACAAATATTACAAAGCTAATTATTTTATCATAAATAGCCTATTTTTTGTTAATAAATTCCTTGTCTATATGCCTATCCATTAAAGAGTAGTAGTAAATAGGAAAAACATAAAATAAAATAGACTGTGACCTAGACTGTTTTTCGGGAGGCCGACATAAGAGAAGGGGGAGGGGTAGATACGAAAAAAAGGGTCGCTGTTGCGACCCTTTGTCTTGGTTGCGGGAGCCGGACTCGAACCGACGACCTTTGGGTTATGAGCCCAACGAGCTACCACTGCTCCACCCCG
>OJNR01000694.1_pt1 | contig 21173 bp, 18 predicted proteins | sample 1597901 | NCBI WGS metagenome assembly OJNR01 (sample SAMN01915223, study PRJEB22387) | human gut metagenome | isolation source: stool | host: Homo sapiens | place: USA | reverse complement strand
CCTCGACGCTGCGGGGCTGAAGGGGGATGGCCTCACCGTGTGGGAATATGAGCTGCGCGAGGTGGCGCGGCAGGCGGCCGAGTCGGGTATCCTCAGCAACGCCACCCGTCTGCGCGAGGAGATGGAGCAGGTACCACTGCCCATGCCCCGCCTCCGGGTCAAGGGATTCCCCGACGTCGAGGCCCTCAGCGGCGAGTATCTGGTGGAGCGCATCTCCGACTCGTACGACCGGGTGGGGCTCGACGAGACCATCGTCATCACCCGCTCCAACAAGCGGGCCAACATCTTCAACCAGGGTATCCGCAACCAGATTCTCTATCGCGAGGAGGAGCTCACCGCCGGCGACCTGCTGCTGGTGGCCAAGAACAACTACTTCTGGGGCAAGGAGTACAAGGAGCTCGATTTCATTGCCAACGGCGACGTGGCCCGGGTGGTGCGGGTGGCCCGACGCACCGAGCTGTACGGATTTCATTTTGCCGATGTACTGCTCTATTTCCCCGATCGCGAGGTCGAGATGGATGCCAGGATTCTGCTCGATACCCTCTCAAGCGACTCCCCCTCGCTCACCCGCGAACAGCAGGAGGCGCTGTTCACGCAGGTCATGGCCGACTACTACGACCTCACCACCCGGCGCGAGAAGTTCAAACGCCTCAAGACCGACCCGTGGTTCAACGCTCTGCAGGTGAAATATGCCTACGGAGTTACCTGCCACAAGGCGCAGGGCGGCCAGTGGAAACACGTCTATATCGACATGGGGTATATTCAGCAGGGGGCGGCTCTCTCGCTCGACTTCTACCGTTGGCTCTATACCGCCTTTACCCGGGCCACCGAGAAGGTGTGGCTCGTCAATGTGAGCGAACAGTTTCTGGAACAACCGCTATAATACCGGGCTCAACAGCCGCATGATCGACTCCAGTCCCTTTTGCCACAACGGGCGGTGACGCCAGTAGTGCAGGATGATGCGCCGGCAGTGCTGCTGGTCGTCGATGAAGATGCGCTTCATCTCGCTGTTGACCTCGCGGTCGTAGATGAAGGCGTTGGCCTCGAAGTTGTGTTCGAAGCTGCGGAAGTCGAAGTTGGTCGACCCCACCGTACAGAGCTCGTCGTCGATAATGACGGTCTTGGCATGGAGCAGCCCCGGTTGGTAGAAGTAGACCTTCACCCCCGCCTTCAACATCTCGGCGATGTAGGAGAACGAGGCAAAACGCAGTATCTGCGAGTCGGACCGCTCGGGTATCATCACCCGCACGTCTACCTTGGCCAGCGCTGCCGTCTGCAGAGCCTTGGCCAGGCTGTCGGTGGGCAGGAAGTAGGGAGTCTGTATGTAGACCGCCTTTTTGGCATTGGTAATGGCTTTCAGGAAGAGCATGGCGATGTTGGACCACTCGCCTATAGGGCCGCCCGGCGCAATCTGGATACCGCTCTCTCCCCGATCTTCTATCGGCGGGAAGAAGTGCGGCGCCGACAACACCTCTTTGCACTCGAAGCTCCAGTCGACGGCAAAGAGCAGTTGCAACCCCTGCACGGCCGGCCCCTCGATGCGCAGATGCGTGTCGCGCCAGATGCCCCACTTGAGCCCCTCGATGTAGCGGTCGGCGATGTTCATGCCGCCGATGTAGCCGATGTGGCCGTCGATGATGGTTATCTTGCGGTGGTTGCGGTAGTTGATGCGGCTGGCCAGTTGGGGGAAGGTAATCTCGAGGAAGGGGCGCACGACGATGCCGGCCTCCTGCATCTCCTTGAAGAAACGCTTTTTGACCGACCAGCATCCCACGTCGTCGTAGAGCACCCGTATCTGTACCCCCCGACGGGCACATCGCAGCAACACCTCTTTCACGCGGGAACCCAGCTTGTCGTCTTCGAAGATATAGTATTGTATGTGTATGTACTCGCGGGCTGCCTCCAGGTCTTGCAGATACTGGTCGAACTTGCTCTGCCCCGTGGTGAAAATCTTCACCCGGTTGCCCGAGTAGTAAGGCATGCTGCACAGGCTGTGGCAGAGCTTGATTTCCTGCTTGCTCTCCTCGTTCAACGGCAGCTCGTCGATATTGACAATCGAGTGGTAGTCGCGCTTGCGCAGTTTGCGCTTGATGCGTCGCGACACCATGCGCTTGGCCTTGAAATTCTGTCCGAAAAAGATATAAAAGATTAGCCCCACCACGGGGAGGAAAGTGAGCACGATGACCCACGCCAGGCTCTTTACCGGGTTGCGATTTTCGGTGATGACAATCACAATCGTTCCCAGTATGGTGATGGCATATATCGTATAGACTACGAAATAGACCCAGTCGGTAAAGGGCATCAAGGCGAGTGTAAACATAAGTAAAAGCTAAATTATAAAAATATTCCGAAAAAAACAAATCCGGGGCGGTGGCACCGTTATTTTTTCGGCTCGACCGCTCCTATCGTGAGATGCTTTGTTTATCTTTGTGCTCTCATTGAAAGCCAAAGTGAAGAAAAAGAAAGCGGGGAGCAACTCCCCCAAACATACAAGCGGGCATGTGGTGGCCCTGTTGGTGATAGCCGTGGTTTTTCTATTCCTCCTGACCCGATTGCCCGTGATAGAGTGGAACGGATTCACCACCAAACCCATCGACCTCTTTTCAGATATTCGGATAGACGAGCCCATGCTCGAATTGCCGGGCGATGCCGTATGGCACGATGCCGAGAGCGACTCGCTCTTTGCGGCTCAGGAACAGCCGGCCGACTCGGTGGCCGAGAAATCCATGACGCCGGGCGACAGCCTCACTCCCCCGCGGGCGGCAGTGGCGGCACCGGCCCGGCTCGACACCTCGATGGTCGACGCGCCGCCCCGCAAGGACGGCGAGGTGGTGCTGTTCGAGGACTTCTCGCCCGACGGGAACGGCCTGTCACACCTGCTGACAGCCATGGAGCAACGCACTACGTTGGGGCGCCCGGTCCGGATCGCCTTTCTGGGCGACTCGTTTATCGAAGCCGACATCTTCACGCAGGATGTCCGCAGCCAGCTGCAAAAGCAGTATGGCGGATGCGGGGTCGGCTACGTGTCGATGCACTCCGATTTCCCGGGCTTCCGCCGTTCGGTAGTCCAGTCGGGCAGCGGCTGGGAGGTGCATAGCGTGCTCAAACCCCGGGAGGCCGACTGGAGCCTGATGCCGCTGCAACAACAATATTTCGTGCCGCTGGAGGGGGCCCGGGCGCAATACCGGGGGACCACACGCATCGAACGGGCCGACAGCTGGACCGTCTCGCGGTTCCTCTTCGTGGCGCGCAACGACTGCTCGGTCGACCTCAAGGTGGGCGACAGCAGTTGGCAGAGCTATGCCGTGACCGGCTCGCCCGACGTCCAGGTGCTCGAGGTGGAGGGCAAGACCAGCCGCTTCGACGTGCGCACCGGCGCCATTGCCGGCTTTACGGCCATAGGCGTATGGCTCGACGATACGCAGGGCATAGCCGTCGACAACATCTCGACGCGCGGCTATTCGGGCCTGTCGCTGGTATCTATCCCGGCCAGCCGTTGCGCCCAGATGGAGGCTATCGTCCCCTACGATGCCATCGTGCTGCAATATGGCTTGAATGTAATGACCCCCGAGATACTTCACTACGAGTCGTATGCCCGCAAGATGGTGGCGGTCATCAACCACCTGAAGGCCTGCTACCCGAATACCGACATCATCTTGATGGGTGTGGGCGACCGCAGCCGCAAGCTCAACGGGTCGTTTACCACCATGCCGGCCGTACTGGCTCTCTCGCGGGCGCAACGGCTGGCGGCCAAAAATGCCGGCGTAGTCTTCTGGGATACCTTTGCCGCCATGGGCGGCCTCAACGGCATGGTCGACTATGTAGCCCAGAAACAGGCCAACAAGGATTATACGCACATCAACCACAAAGGGGGCCGACGGTTGGCGGGAGAGTTTGTCAAATCGCTGGAATACAGCTTGAACCGAAACGGGTTATGAAAATACGTCACCTCATAGCATCTCTTCTGCTGCTGATGGCCTGTGCCGCACCGCTGCGCGCGCAATGGGTGGGCGACACCGTATCGGTACCGGCGTTCCTGAACAAGGAGAAGAACCACATCGACTTCAACGGGGCCGACTGGTCGCCGCTCTTTGCCGAGATGGATTCGTTGCAAAACGGCTCCGACTCGACGGCCCGCGTGGTCTCTATCGTACACATAGGCGACTCGCACATCCAGGCGGGTTACCTCACCGAGGCGGTGCGGTTGCCGCTGCAACGGCGTTTCGGCGATGCCGGACGCGGGCTGGTCGTGCCCTTGCAACTGGCCAAGACCAACGAGCCGCACGACTACTCGGTGGTGGCCGACGGTGTCTGGAACTTCTCCCGCTGCGTGGGCCGCAAATACAGCGCCTATACCCCAGGCATCGGGGGGATAGCCATCGTGCCCCGTACCAACCGCATAGACCTCACGGTCTCGACCCTCAGCAAGACCGACGACTGCGAGGGGTTCCGCCGGGTGCGCCTCTTTCACGAGCCCACCGACTCGTTCCCGGCAGTCATCTCCGAGCCCTATCGGGTCACGGGCGAGACCCGCAGCCCCTTCCTCACCTGCTATTCGTGGGACGACCCGGTGTGCAGCATCCACTTCTCGGGACAGATTGCTCCCGGCGAAGAGCGGCTGGCCATCTACGGGGCGAGTCTCGAGACGGACGAGAGCGGTATCCTCTACCATACCATCGGCAACAACGGCGCCTTTTACAGCAGCTACGCCGCCATACCTCACTTTGCCGAGCAGGTGGCCGCCCTCGCGCCGCGGCTTATCGTCATTTCGCTCGGCACGAACGAATCGTTCTCGACTTCGCTGACCCGCGACGAACTCTATAAACAGATCGATGCCGTGGTGGCTCCGCTGCAAAAGAGCTGCCCGCAGGCCCTGATTCTGCTCACGACCCCGGCCGAGTGTGCCCGCCGGCGTACCCGCTGGGTGAAGAAGCGTCGCCGGGTCTACTATTCGCCCAACTCGCGGGTCTCGCTGGTGCGGGAGACCCTGAAGGCTTATGCCGCCGACCACCATCTGGCCTGCTGGGACTGGTACGAGGTATCGGGCGGCAAGGGCTCATCGACGGCGTGGCGCAAGGCGGGGCTCATGGCTTATGACCGCACGCACTGTACCGAGACCGGCTATCGCATACAGGGCGAAATGTTGTATCGCACACTTATGAATGCTTATCAAGATTATGTGGATAATGGAGTGGCTCAATAATCGGGTGGCCGACATGGCCGCCTTTGCGGAGAGTATCGATTGGTCGAAGGTGGCTTCGCTGTTCGTCTACGACGGGCAGAATCCCCTCATGTTCAATACGGGTCTCTTCCTCTTTCTCTTCATCGGGTTCATGTGGATATACCGTCTGCTGGCCCATCGCGAGGCCCTGCGCATCGGGTTTGTCATCCTCTTCTCGCTCTATTTCTACTACAAGTCGAGCGGTCTCTGCTTCCTGTTGCTGGTTGTGGTGGCTCTCTCGGACTACTCGCTGGGGCGGCTGTTGGGGCGGCTCTCGCGAAAGGGGCTGCGGCAGCTCTGCGTGCTGGCGAGCATGGTGGTGAACCTGGGCATGCTCTGCTACTTCAAGTACACCAACCTGCTGCTGGGAACTTTTGCCGACCTGACACACCAGCCGTTCGAACCGCTCGACATCGTGCTGCCTATCGGTATCTCGTTCTTTACGTTCCGTTCGCTGAGCTACATCATCGACCTCTATCGCCGACAGATGGCCCCGGTCACCAGTTTCCGCGACTACCTCTTCTACCTCTCGTTCTTCCCGCCGTTGGCTGCCGGCCCCGTGGTGCGGGCCAAGGACTTCGTGCCGCAGATACACCGGCCGCTCGACATCACCCCGGCGCTGTTGGGCGAAGGGCTCTTCCTCGTCATGTGCGGGTTGATCAAGAAGGTGGTCATCTCCGACTACATCAGCGTCAATTTCGTCGACCGCATCTTCGACAACCCCATGCTCTATACCGGGTTCGAGAACCTGATGGGTGTCTACGGCTACACGCTGCAAATCTATTGCGACTTCTCGGGCTACTCCGATATGGCCATCGGTATCGCCCTGCTCATGGGCTACCGGTTCAAAATCAACTTCGACTCGCCCTACAAGTCGGGCTCCATTACCGAGTTCTGGCGGCGGGGGCACATCTCCCTGTCGAGCTGGCTGCGCGACTACCTCTACATCTCGCTGGGCGGCAACCGGCGGGGTACGGTGCGCACCTATCTCAACCTCTTCATCACCATGGTGCTGGGTGGTCTGTGGCACGGCGCCTCGTGGCTCTTTGTCATCTGGGGAGCCTGGCACGGCCTGATGCTCATCATCCACAAGCTCTACCGGCGCATCTTCCCCGTAGCTAAGGACTATCGGGCCGGGCTCTTCCGCCACTTCCTCAACGTGCTGCTCACCTTCCACGTGGTAGCCGCCGGATGGATATTCTTCCGCGCCCCCTCGCTCGACATCGCCTGGCAGATACTGACCCAGATATTCACCAACTTCCGCCCCGAAGCCATCCCCGCCTTCGTATCGGGATATGCCGTTATCTTCGTCGCCCTCGTAGCCGGATACCTGCTGCACTTTGCCCCGCACCGCTGGTCGCAATGGCTGCAACGCGAGCTCTCGTGGTCGCCGCTGGTGGTCAAGGCCGCCATCCTGGCCCTGGTGCTCTTCTTTGTGTTGCAGGTGCGTTCGAGCGAACTGGTGCCCTTCATCTATTCGCAGTTCTAAGGAGATGATACGCGTTCACTGAAAAAGAAGTTTTCTTCTCTCCCCGGTAAAAAATTCAAGCCAACTTGATTTTTTTGCTCTCGCCTTTCACTATCTTTCCAGAAGAAAGGAGGCGGCTCGGCAAAAAAATTCAAGCCAACTTGATTTTTTTGCTCTCGCCTTTCACTATCTTTGTAGCTCAGTAAGAAACTTAATAACAGACCAATCGTTATGAAGGGAAAAATTTTGGTTACCGGGGGGACGGGTTATATCGGCTCCCACTCGACCGTAGAGCTGCAGAATGCAGGCTACGAAGTTGTTATCATCGACAATCTGTCTAACTCGAATATCGAGGTTCTCGACGGTATCGAACGCATCACGGGTGTACGCCCTACCTTCGTACAGGCCGACTGTACCGACATCGAAGCGTTGCGTAAACTCTTCGAGGAGAATCCGGGTATCAAGGGCATCATCCACTTTGCCGCCAGCAAGGCCGTGGGCGAATCGGTACAAAAACCGCTGCTCTACTACCGCAACAACCTGTTGTCGCTCATCAACCTGCTCACGCTCATGCCCGAGTATGGCGTAGAGGGTATCGTATTCTCGTCGTCGTGCACCGTCTACGGTCAACCCGACGTGCTGCCGGTCGACGAAACGGCTCCCATCAAACCGGCTCTGTCGCCCTATGGCAATACCAAACAGATAAGCGAAGAGATTATCAAGGATACGATTCACGCCAACGCTCCGTTCAAATCGATTATCCTCCGTTACTTCAACCCCATCGGTGCTCACCCCAGCGCCGAAATCGGCGAACTGCCCAACGGCGTGCCTCAAAACCTCATCCCCTACCTCACCCAGACGGCCATCGGTATCCGCAAGGAGTTGAGCGTATTCGGCGACGACTACAACACGCCCGACGGTTCGTGCATCCGCGACTACATCAATGTAGTCGACCTGGCCAAGGCTCACGTCATCGCCATGAACCGCATGCTCGAAAAGAAATCGCCCGAGGCTATCGAAATCTTCAACCTGGGTACGGGCCGCGGCGTTTCGGTGCTCGAGCTCATCGCTGCCTTCGAAAAGGCTACGGGTGTGAAAGTTCCCCACAAGATCGTAGGCCGCCGCGAAGGCGACATCGAGCAGGTGTGGGCCAACCCCGAGAAGGCCAACAAGGTGCTGGGCTGGACGGCTCAAGAGAGCATCGAAGATACGCTGGCTTCGGCTTGGAAATGGCAACTGAAACTGCGCGAAAGAGGCATCATGTAATCGCCCCTTTTCAACATCCATACGAAGCGAGATGGGCTCCGGCCGGTCTCGCTTCGCTTTTTTCACGGCGGTACGCTCGCCGCCCCGGACAAACCGTCTCGCTTGTCCCCGCCCCTGCCCCCGGGCAAAAACCGAGCGTGGTTTCTCTTGACAAACCGCGCGGAATGTTTTATTTTTACCTCATCGACAACCCACAAAACCAATCATACGATGATGAGAAAAAGTGTATTCCTGCTTTCGAGTATGCTGGTGGCTTCGTTGTGCGGAGCCGGTTGCGGCTCTTCGCAGAAGCAGGCATCGGCTACCGACGAAACGGAGGCCGTATTTGCCTGTACCGACAGCGTCACTACCGAGTGTGACGGAGTAAAACTAACCCAAATCAGAGACAATGCCCAAGAGCGGCTGATGCAGTTGAGCCTCTTCGGCGAACTGCCGCAGGCGCTCATCGACAGCCTGAATATCGGCCAGGGAGTGCCCGCCTCGGTGAGTGTCTTCCTGCTGGAGATTGACGGCAAACGTATCCTGTTCGACACCGGTATGGGCTCTGCCGACAGCCGTCTGCTCACCAATCTGTCGGCCGCCGGAGTCACCCCCGCCGACATCGACTACCTCTACCTGACCCACTTCCACGGCGACCACATCGGCGGCATGATGAAGGGCGATACGGTCGTCTTCCCCAAAGCCGAGGTCTATGCCTCCCAACAGGAGTACGACGCCTGGATGCAGATGCCCGACGACAAAAAGACTCAAGTAGCCGCTACGATGGAGGCCTATAAAGACCGGCTTCACCTCGTGGCCTACGGCGACACGCTGCCCTGCGGCGTGGTAGCCCTCGACTGCGTGGGGCACACCCCGGGGCACACCGCCTACCGGGCCGGCAAGTTCCTCATCGTGGGCGACCTTGTGCATGGCGCCGCCCTGCAGTTGGCCCACCCCGAGATTTGCGCCGCCTACGACATGGACCCGCAATCGGCCATCAAGCAACGCCGCTATTACCTCGACTATGCCCGCCAGAACCACCTACTGTTGGCCGGCATGCACCAGCCGGCAGGTCATGCGAAATGACACCTCAACCGGTTTACATACAACGAAGGGAGCCCCAGACGGAGCTCCCTTTGTTGTATGTTGCGCTCTGCTCTATATCTCTTTCGTAAGGCTGAACTCCTTGTCGGCAAAGAGCTCGGCCAGACCCGAAATCTGTTTATAGCGCAGCAGCTCGTCCTTGTCCATCCCGATATTCTTCATAATCCAGCCATCCGACATGCCCGCCTTGGTCAGCTCGGAGACAATCTTGCACATGAGTTCGACACAATGCGTACCCCGTGCCCGGTTGTGGCGTATGGTCGAGGCCATGCGATTCGAAATATCCTTGTCGATGACCACCACCGGCAGCATCCCCTTCTCCCGCTCGTAGATGCGCGGCGAGGTGAGCATCACCTTGTAGCGGTGAAACCCGTCCACCAGTTCGTACTGGTCGGTCTCGGGCAAATAGTAGCAGACACAGGGCATCGTATAGCCATCTTCCCAAATCGAGAGCTCGAGCAGTTTCATCTCGGGCGGAGCCACCACATTGGGATTATAGGTATTGGCCACCACCTTTTCTACAGGTACCGCCCGGACCTGATACACCGGACTTTTATACTCTTTCATTTTCTACTTCAACGCTTTATATTTTTCCATCACTTGATCTTTCAGCTTCTTCTCGACCTTGTTGAGCGAGAAACCCATGTACTTGCAGGTATGATCGTTCTTGAGTATGCAGATGCTCATGCGCTTGAAGGTAGGCAGCTCTTTGAACTCGGGCAGGTCTATGTCGTCGAGATACTCCATCCGCACCGGCCGCTTGTTGGTCTTGTAGTTGGAGTGGTCGCCCACGACAATAGGGATACCCAGCGCCTCCAACTTCTTGATGGTCTCATCGGAGAGACACCCCCCTTTCTCCCGCCAGAAGTTGACACTCACCGCCAGTTTTCGCTGGTAGTTGCGGCGAGTCGGCTCGGGCAACGTCTTCAGCAGGAAGTCGAGATACCCCTCCCACGTCATGCCGGGCGGCAGCTTGATGGAATACCAGCCCATCATCGACGACCGGCCGTACAGCCCGGCGAAATTGACCCCGTTGACCCGGCTCACCATCTTGCCCCACATGTCGGGGTCGATAGCCCGGTAGAGATGCAGGCTCGAGAGCGCCTGCGAAATGAAGGGGCTGGCCACCCGCTGCTTCTCGAGAGGTACACCCGCCCGATAGTAGAGATCGTAAAGGCGGTTGTAATCCCAGCCGAAACGTCCGTTGGCCACCCAAATATCGGTCGTGAGCCAGTCGTGTATGGGGTAGGCATTGAAAATGCCATGCTTCATCTCGCGAATCCACTGGAGCCCTTTATACTTTTTGTAGTTGCGGTCGCTGTGCACGGTGCGCCATCGGTTCAGACTCTCCTGGGAACGTATGCCTATCAGGCAACAAGTGCGACCGGCCCGGTTGCGCCTGTGCAGCCACTCGGTAAACCTGATTTGAAACTCATAGTCCCACAGGGTATCGTCGAAGAAATCGAAATCGTCCTGAGTATAAGCCTCCTCGGGTAACGGGCGCACCCACAACTCCCGTTTCGACGGCTCCCAGGGCCGCCAGTAGTTCTGAAACATCGAAGTACAGGTAGAGACCTTGCAAGGCACACACACCCGATAGACATCCAATACATCGGCATTGGAGGCCAATACCCGGTCTACATAGTCGATTGTCTCGCGATACTGCATCTCGTAATCGATATGAAACACTCCCAGTCGACGCCCCGGCTGCCGGCGGCGGATATAGTCGAGGCACAAGTTGAGCAGCACACCGCTATCCTTACCGCCCGAGAACGATAGTAAGAATTTGTTAAATTGCTCCAATTATTTTTTTCTTTCCACAAAGCGACTATCTTTACCCCCGAATCTGAAATTATCTTAAATCCGGCCATTTTTATCTATAATAATTTTAGTTTTAGAATCATTCTAATTATATTTGCACCAGAAATAACAAACACATCAACAAAAACGAAACGTCATGAAAAGTATCAAAGGAACCCAAACCGAGCAGAACCTACTGAAATCTTTTGCCGGCGAATCTCAAGCCCGCACTCGCTACACCTTCTTTGCCAGCGTGGCCAAGAAAGAGGGTTTTGAACAGATTAGTGCCATCTTCATGGAGACGGCCGAACAGGAGAAGGAGCACGCCAAGAAATTCTTCAAATACCTCGAAGGCGGTATGGTCGAGATTACCGCATCGTTCCCCGCCGGTGTCATCGGCACCACAGCCGAAAACCTGAAGGCTGCCGCCGAGGGTGAGAACGAAGAGTGGGTAGACCTCTATCCCCACTTTGCCGACGTGGCCGAACAGGAAGGCTTCCCCGCCGTTGCCCTCACCTTCCGCAACGTGGCCAAGGTAGAGGCCGAGCACGAGAAGCGTTACCGCAAACTGCTCGAGAATGTCGAGAACGGCACCGTATTCTCCGACAGCGAAGAGATCGAATGGCAATGCCGCAACTGCGGATATGTGTATCGCGGCAAAACGGCTCCCGAAGCCTGCCCCGCCTGTGCACACCCGCGCGCCTATTTCGAACGCAAAAAGAACAACTACTAATTCAGTATCAATCCCCCGTAAACTACCATCGGCCTGCTCTGTCGGGGCAGGCCGATGCTGTTTACCACCACGCTACCTCCTATGAACATAACACCCCTGCAAAAAATAACTTACGGCCTCTACGTAGTGGGGACCAGCGACAAGGGTCGGCCCACCGGCTGCATCATCAACACCTGCTTTCAGGTGACCAGCGAAAATCCCATCGTGGCCATCTCGATGAACAAAAACAACTATACCCACGATGCCATCGTAAGCCACCGCCTGTTCAGCCTGGCCATCCTGGCCGAAGAGAGCGACACGAGCCTCATCACCACCTTCGGGTTCCAGAGCGGACGCGACCGCAACAAATACGACGGACGCGACTACACGTGGCAACACGACGTGCCCATCCTCAAGGGTAAATTCTCGGGCCACATCGTATGCGAGCTGCTGCATGTGGCCGACAACGAGACACACGACGTCTTCTTTGCCCGCGTAATCGACACCCTGCCCGACGACGGCACCCCCATGACCTATGCCTACTATCACCAGGTGATTAAAGGTCGGGCTCCCAAAAACGCCCCCACCTATGTCGAGGAGGAGAAAGCCACCGCTACCGAAGCACCCCAAACCACAACCTCGACCAAACGGTATGTGTGCGAAGTGTGCGGATACATACACGAAGGAGAATTGCCCGACGACTACAAATGCCCGGTATGCCAGGCACCCCGGAGCTGTTTCAAAGAATTATAGATTTTAAGCGAACTAAATTCCCGTTCGAGAGTTTTACTTTCAACGGGAATTTTTATTTTTGCACACCCCGCAAACAAATACCCCGGCACGACCGGCACAGCTTGCGAGGCTACAAAAACCGTAGACAACCTTTTTACCGTTTCGTTATGGACTTCATCATCGACAACCACCTGCAAGGACTCGTTATCGGAGTCTGCACCTTTCTCATCATCGGGCTGTTTCACCCGATTGTAGTCAAAGCCGAGTACCACTGGGGCACCCGCTGCTGGTGGATATTCCTGCTGCTGGGACTAGCCGGTATCGCCGCCTCGCTGTACCTCGAAAACGTCATGTTCTCGTCGCTGTCGGGGGTGTTTGCCTTCTCGTCGTTCTGGACCATCAAAGAGCTCTTCGACCAGGAGAAGCGGGTGCAAAAGGGGTGGTTCCCCAAAAATCCCAAGCGTACCTACAAATTTTAGGGACAAAGGGGCCACATTTAACGACTTATCCTGCACCATTCCGCAAAAAAAGGTTATCTTTGCAAAAGATATTGTCGTCGTCATGAAACATCTATACGCTATTCTCATTGCATTGGCACTCGGTTGCTCGGCCGCCCCACAGGCATTCGCTCAAGATTGGACGAGCCAATCGGCATGGGACCTCAGCGACGACGACCGCACCGACGGCTCCAGCCGAGCCCCCGAAATCGAAGTCTCGAGCAAAGAGGGGAATATCTACATACGCACACCTCGCCGGGTGAAAGTAACGGTATATACCATTCTGGGACAGATTGTTACCGAGCGCACCATCAACCCCGGCATATCGGAGCTGAAAATCGGTACCCGCGGCATCTATCTGGTCAAGATCGAAGGCAAGACCCAGAAAGTGGCCTTGTAATTGTCCCCCCGACTGCGCAGCCCCTGCCCCCTGTAAACACCAACCAGCTCCACGCCCGGCATGAAGAGTCTGAGTTTCGTTGAAAAATAGCTGAAAAGTCAGACCAAACTAATCGGTCTCAAATTTTAATTTTCGGCTTTTATCGTTATCTTTGTCCCTATAAAGTCAAACACAAAAACAACGAAACTATGGAAAGTATCGATTGGTCAAACCTGTCATTCGGCTATATGCCCACTGACTACAACGTACGATGCACCTACAAGGACGGAAAATGGGGCGACATCACGGTTACCAGCTCTCAAACATTCGAAATACACATGGCAGCCACCTGTCTGCACTATGGACAAGAGGCTTTCGAGGGTATGAAGGCCTTCCGGGGGAAAGACGGCAAAATCCGCATCTTCCGCATGGACGAGAATGCCGCCCGCCTGCAAAGCTCGTGCCGCGGCATCATGATGCCCGAGTTGCCCACCGAAAAATTTAACGAGGCTATCCTGACGGTTGTCAAGAAAAACGAGCGCTTCGTGCCTCCCTACGAAAGCGGCGCTTCGCTCTACATCCGCCCGCTGCTCATCGGTACATCGGCACAGGTAGGTGTGAAACCGGCCAAAGAGTACCTCTTCATCGTTTTCGTTTCGCCGGTAGGTCCCTACTTCAAAGAGGGATTCAAACCCACCCCGATGGTCATCTTGCGTCAATACGACCGTGCCGCACCGCTCGGTACCGGCCGCTACAAAGTGGGCGGTAACTATGCAGCCAGCCTGGTATCGGGCGAAAAGGCTCACGCCATGGGCTACTCGGCCGTGCTCTACCTCGACGCCAAAGAGAAGAAATATATCGACGAATGCGGTCCGGCCAACTTCTTCGGCATCCGGGGCAACAGCTACATCACGCCGAAATCGAGCTCGATTCTCCCCTCGATAACCAACAAGAGCCTCATGCAACTGGCCGAAGACCTGGGCATGACGGTCGAAGTACGTCAGGTACCCGAGGAAGAACTCGCCACGTTCGACGAAGCCGGTGCTTGCGGTACAGCTGCTGTCATCAGCCCCATCGCCCGCATCGACGACCTCGACGAGAACAAGTCGTATGTGTTTTCCAAAGACGGCAAACCCGGCCCCATCTGCGAGAAGCTCTATCACAAGCTGCGCGCCATCCAATATGGCGACGAGCCCGATACCCACAACTGGGTAACCATCGTCGAGTAATTACAAACCCGCTTCATATTCAGGCAGCTCGAAGGCATCCGCTTCGGGCTGCTGCTTTTATAACCACACATCACCATGGACGTTCAAGCCGTTTTCAACAAATACTACCAACCCGGCACCCCGCTATACAACAGCGTGTGGTCGCACAGCCGCCTGGTGGCCGACAAGGCCCTGCAGCTGGCCCAGGCTCATCCCGAGCTCGAGATAGACCTCGACTTCGTCTACGAGGCCGCCATGATTCACGACATCGGGGTATTCCTCACCAACGCCCCCTCCATCTACTGCACGGGCGACCAGCCCTACATCTGCCACGGCGTGCTGGGGGCCGAACTCATGCGGGCCGACGGCTATCCCCGCCACGCCCTCGTGTGCGAGCGCCACACCGGCACGGGCCTCACCGTGGCCGACATCATCGCCCAGAACCTGCCGCTGCCCCACCGCGACATGTGCCCCGTGAGCCTCGAGGAGAAGCTCGTCTGCTTTGCCGACAAGTTCTACTCCAAGTCAAACCCCGATCGCGAAAAACCACTCGACAAGGTACGCAAAAGCGTAGCCCGGTATGGCGAAGATTCACTGCGTCGGTTCGAAGAGATGGCCGCCCTGTTCCTCTGACCGACTGTCGTTCAAGCCCGCCGGCCGCTCTACCCAACAGAGAATAAAATATATTAAATAAAGTCCAAAAGCCGATAAGTCGTAGAAAATGTGTATTTTTGCACGTTGATTACAGATGGACACCCCGATGCCGAAAGTGAGCAAGAAATACGCCATACTTCTATCGCTGCTATTCTCTTCCCTGTTTGTGTCGCTCATAGCGCAAGACAGGCATCCCTCTTATAATCAACCGGCTGCATCCGACACTACACCCGGCGGCGACAGCACCGGGGCAGCCCGACTCACCTTACCGGCACTGCCCGACAGCCTCGGCATCGACTCGCTCGGGGTCGACTCGTTGCTCACCGACTCGCTGGCAGCCGATTCTCTGGCCACCGACTCGGTAGCTCCCAAAAAGAAGAAAGCCGGACTTACCTCGGTCGTCGACTACAAGGCCAACGACTCGATTGTATTCACCCACGGCAACGAGGTGTACATGTATGGCCAAGGCGTGGTGCAGTTCGACGGCATGGAGTTGGACGCCGACCAGATAGAGATGAACATGGACAGCAGCCTGGTCTATGCCGTAGGCCGCCCCGACTCGGTAGGCGACATCGTGGGTCGCCCCGTGTTCAAGGACAAGAGCGGCGAATACGAGTCGGAGACCATGCACTACAACTTCAAGACCAAGAAGGGATACATCACCAACATCGTCACCCAGCAGGGCGAAGGCTACCTCACCGGCGGCAAGACCAAGAAAATGGAGAACGACGAGTTCTACATGAAGGACGGTAAATACACCACCTGCGACAACCACGAACACCCCCACTTCTACCTGCAACTGACCCAGGCCAAGGTGCGCCCCAAAAAGAACATCGTCACCGGCCCCGCCTACATGGTGCTGGCCGACGTGCCCCTGCCGCTGGCTATCCCCTTCGGCTTCTTCCCCTTTACCGAGAAGTATTCGTCGGGTATCATCATGCCCACCTTCGGCGACGAGCTGGCGCGCGGTTACTACCTGCGCGACGGCGGTTACTACTTTGCCATCAACGACTACGTCGACCTGGCTCTCACGGGCGAAATCTACACCAAAGGCTCGTGGGGTGTCAATGCCAAGTCGGCCTATATCAAGCGATACAAATACTCGGGTAACGTAGACCTGAGCTTCATCACCACCATCACGGGCGACAAGGGATTGCCCGACTACACCAAGATGAAGAACTTCAAAGTGGCCTGGACCCACACCCAGGACACCAAGAACAACCCCAACATGTCGCTCTCGGCCAGTGTGAACTACACCACCAGCGGCTACACCCGCAACGACCTGAACAGCTACTACAACGCCAACAGCTTCACCGAGAACACCAAGAGTTCGACGGTAAACATGACCTACCGCATCCCCAACTCGGTGTGGAGTTTCTCGGCTACGGCCAACGTCACCCAGCGTACACAGGACTCTACGCTGAATGTCTCGTTCCCCAACCTCACCATCTCGATGGGCCAGGTCTACCCCTTCAAGCGTAAAACCGTGGTAGGCAACGAGCGCTGGTACGAAAAGATACAGATGTCGTACAGCGGCCGGTTCCAGAACTCGATTCTCACCAAGCAGGACCAGATACTCAAATCGAACCTCATCAAGGACTGGCGCAACGGCATGTATCACAACATACCTATCTCGGCCACGTTCAACGTATTCAAATACCTCAACCTCACCGCCAGCTTCAACTTCACCGACCGCATGTACTCCAACAAGGTGATGCAGTCGTGGGATACCCAGCAGGCCCGCGTCGTACAGGACACGGTCTACGGCTTCTACAACGTATACAACTACTACGGTTCGTTGAGCGCCGATACCAAACTCTACGGTTTCTACACCCCGTGGAAAATCTTCGGCGACAAGGTGCAGGCCATCCGCCACATCTTCACCCCCTCGGTATCGTTCAGCGCAGCGCCCGACTTCAGTTCGCCCCGCTACGGATTCTGGGACTCCTACTCCTACGTCAACTCGCTGGGCGAAACGGTAACCACCAAATACTCCCCCTTCTCGAACGGTATCTACGGCACCGTGTCGCAGGGCAAGCAGGGAACCGTTTCGTTTGCCGTATCGAACAATCTGGAGATGAAGGTCAAGTCGGACCGCGACTCGACCGGCGTGCGCAAAATATCGCTCATCGAGAACCTCTCGGCCAACATGAGCTACAACATGGCTGCCGACTCAATGAAGTGGAGTAACCTGAATACCTCGATTCTCATCAAGCTCACCAAGAACTTCAACCTGCAGATGAGCGCCACGTGGGATACCTATACCTACCAGCTCGACAGCTACGGCAACCCCGTGCGGGTGAACAAGCCCCGCTGGACCGTAGGCAAGGGACTGGGACGACTCTCGAGCACCGGTACCTCGTTCTCCTACACCTTCAACAACGATACGTTCAAGAAGAAGGACAAGGGCTCCGACACCAAGAAGACGCAGCAAAACCTGCCACAGAACAACATGCCACCCGACCCCAACATGAGCAACGACGAGGAGGAGAGCTCGTCGGGCGACGACGACGTCCAGTTCGGGCCCGACGGCTATGCCATTTGGGAGGTACCGTGGAGCCTGTCAATCAACTACTCGGTCAACTACGGCTACGGCACCTTCAATAAAAAGAAGATGGAGTACAACGGCAAGTTCACCCAGAACCTCAGCTTCTCGGGCAACATAAGCCTCACGAAAAACTGGTCGTTCAACTTCTCGGCCAGCTACGATTTCGATGCCAAGAAGATTGCCTACATGAACTGCAACGTCACCCGCGACATGCACTGCTGGTCGATGAGTGCCAGCTTCGTGCCCGTGGGACCCTATAAGTCGTACAACTTCCACATCAGCGTGAAGTCGTCGCTGCTGCAAGACCTCAAGTACGACAAGCGAGGCAACTCCTACGACCGCCTCGACTGGTATTAACGGCGGGCGGCATTTGCCACAATGGCGAAAAAGTCGTATTTTTACCGACGATTCAACCCCACGATTATGCAAGCCGACAATCAGCTTATTCTCGATCATCTCGATCAACCCATATTCCACCTCATCGGCGAGGTGGCCGACGCGATGAACCGCCCCTGCTTCGTCATCGGCGGCTATGTGCGCGACATCTTTCTGAACCGCCCCTCCAAGGACATCGACATCGTCACCCTGGGCAGCGGCATCGAACTGGCCGAGGCCCTCACCGCCCGGCTGGGCAAACGGGCTCACCTCTCGACCTTCCGCAACTTCGGCACGGCTCAGGTGAAATATAACCGCCGGGGCGAGAATTTCGAAATCGAGTTCGTCGGCGCCCGCAAGGAGTCGTACAGCCACGACTCGCGCAAGCCGGTAGTCGAGGACGGAACCCTGCAGGACGACCAGAACCGGCGCGACTTCACCATCAACGCCCTGGCCCTGTGTCTGAACCGTGACCGCTGGGGCGAACTGGTCGACCCCTTCGGCGGCATGGACGACCTCGAACGGGGCATCATTCGCACCCCGCTCGACCCCGATGTCACCTTCAGCGACGACCCCCTGCGCATGATGCGGGCCATACGGTTCGCCACGCAGCTCAACTTCCGCATCGAGACCGAGACCTTCGCCGCCATCGAGCGCAACCGCTCGCGTATCGAAATCATCTCGAAAGAGCGCATCATCGACGAACTGGGCAAAATCATCCGCTCCGACATCCCCTCCAAGGGATTCATCCTGCTCGACGACTGCAAGCTGCTGCCCCTCATCTTTCCCGAGGTGGCCGCCCTCAAAGGGGTAGAGACCGTCAAGGGTCGCGGACACAAAGACAACTTCTACCACTCGCTCGCCGTGCTCGACAACGTAGCGCTGCGCAGCCGCAACGAGTGGCTGCGGTGGGCCGCTCTGCTGCACGACATAGGCAAACCCCGCACCAAACGCTACGATGCCCGGCTGGGATGGACCTTCCACAACCACAACTACGTGGGCGAGAAGATGATACCCGGTATCTTCCGCCGTATGAAACTGCCCCTCAACGACAAGATGAAGTATGTACAGAAGCTCGTGGGGTTGCACATGCGGCCCATCGTCCTGGCCGAAGAGGTGGTTACCGACTCGGCCGTGCGCCGGCTGCTCTTCGACGCGGGCGACGACATAGACGACCTGATGCTGCTGTGCGAGTCGGACATCACCTCGAAAAATCGCGAGAAGGTGAAACGGTTTCTCGACAACTTCGAACTCGTGCGCACCAAACTGCGCGAAATCGAAGAGAAGGACAGCATCCGCAACATGAAGCTGCCCATCCGCGGCGAAGAGATTATGGAGACCTTCGGGCTGCCCCCCTCGCGCCCGGTAGGCGAACTGCTTTCGGCCATCAAAGAGGCCATACTCGACGGCAAAATTCCCAACGAACACGAGCCGGCCCGCCAATTCATGCTCGAGACCGCAGCCGCCATGGGATTGCAACCGGTCGAGAAATAGTATAATTATGAGAGATTTCTCACATTTCGAGCGATAATTCGCTCAAAAAGATATTATTCCGTCAATTTTCTTTGTAAAGTGAAAGTTTTTATCCAAAAAGGCTTTCACTTTATTTATTTTTACTATCTTTGTCGGCACAAATAAAGCCGAGCCGCTATTCTACAGCACAATTTGTTACGGAATCGAGGCACTGCACAACACGATGTCACCATAAGAAAGCATCACGCTTGCAACGTGTTACACCAGGAATAGCATTCCATCAAACCAAAAAACATACTTATCGATGAAAACAACAGAAGTATTGAACGAATTGAAACGCCGGTTCCCCAACGAGCCGGAGTACCACCAGGCCGTCGAAGAGGTATTGTCGACGATCGAAGAGGTCTACAACCAACACCCCGAGTTCGACCGCTACAACCTGATCGAACGCCTGTGTATCCCCGACCGCATCTTCTCGTTCCGGGTCACCTGGGTCGACGACCAGGGCCGCGTGCAAACCAACATGGGCTATCGCGTACAGCACAACAACGCCATCGGCCCGTACAAGGGAGGTATCCGTTTCCACTCGTCGGTCAATCCTTCTATCCTCAAGTTCCTCGCCTTCGAGCAGACCTTCAAAAACGCCCTCACCACACTGCCCATGGGTGGCGGAAAAGGCGGGTCGGACTTCAACCCCAAGGGTAAATCCGACATGGAAATCATGCGCTTCTGTCAGGCCTTCGTCACCGAGTTGTGGCGCTACATCGGCCCCGATACCGACGTGCCTGCCGGCGATATAGGCGTGGGCGGCCGCGAGGTAAGCTACATGTACGGCATGTACAAGAAACTGGCCCGCGAAAATACGGGAACCTTTACGGGCAAGGGCCTCGAATTTGGCGGCTCGCTCATTCGCCCCGAAGCCACCGGCTACGGCAACGTGTATTTCCTGCTCGAGATGCTCAAGACCCGCGGCATCGACCTCAAAGGGAAAGTGGTTACGGTATCGGGGTCGGGCAACGTGGCCCAATACACCGTACAGAAGCTCATCTCGTTGGGTGCCAAAGTAGTGACCATGTCCGACAGCGACGGCTACATCTACGATCCCGACGGTATCGACGAGAAGAAACTGGCCTACATCTTCGAACTCAAGAACCTCTACCGCGGCCGCATCCGCGAATATGCCGAGGAGTATGGCTGCAAATATGTCGAGGGCGGACGGCCTTGGGGCGAGAAGTGCGACATCGCCATGCCCAGCGCCACCCAGAACGAACTCGACGGCGACGACGCCCGCACCCTGCTGGCCAACGGCTGCTTTGCCGTGTCGGAAGGTGCCAACATGCCCTCGACCCCCGAGGCCATCGAGCAGTTCCTCGCTGCCAAAATTCTCTACGCGCCGGGCAAGGCTGCCAACGCCGGCGGCGTGTCGGTGAGCGGACTGGAGATGACGCAAAACTCCATGAAGATAAGCTGGACAGCCGAAGAGGTGGACCAGAAACTGAAACAAATCATGCACGACATTCACGAGCAGTGTACCCGCTACGGCAAAGAGAGCGATGCCTACACCAACTACGTGAAGGGCGCCAACATCGCCGGCTTCATGAAAGTGGCCAAGGCCATGATGGCACAAGGCATCTTGTAACAAACAGACAGTTAGTTATTGTTGAATAAGCCAAACAGGCGGGAGACTCTCCGGAGGACCTCCCGCCTGTTGTATGTTTACTTATAGGCAATCTGCGTAAAATCGTCTTTTTTTATCA
>OJNR01000693.1_pt1 | contig 21241 bp, 17 predicted proteins | sample 1597901 | NCBI WGS metagenome assembly OJNR01 (sample SAMN01915223, study PRJEB22387) | human gut metagenome | isolation source: stool | host: Homo sapiens | place: USA | reverse complement strand
GCGGGCATAGTGTGCAGAAGTCACCAACTCAATCGCGCGAAAGGGTCAAGGGAGGAACTCCCTTGTTGCGGCTTCTGGTCAAAAAAGAAAAATTTTTTTGCAAAAGCAGCAGGAATTTTCGAGGGAGCGTCGAAATATATAAACACAAGGACAGGGAAAGGACGTGATGCCGATGGCGCATCAGAATCAGCGGAAGCGCTGACAAGTGTCCATGTGCTTCCGCAGGAATTATCAACTGCGAAAGGAGCAACTGATTTTATGAAGTTGACGATTTATGCGAAGAATATGACGGTTTCTCCCCATGTGACCCGCCGCATTGAGAAAAAGACGGAGCGCATGGGCCGCTATCTCCTGCCCGATACGGAAATGCAGGTTCGGCTGAGCAAGGAACCCAAGCGCGATATTCGCACCGTCGAAATCACCGTCCCCATGGGCAATGGCGTTATCCTCCGCTCGGAGGCCTCTGAGCCCGAAAACCTCTTCCTCGCCATTGATCAGGCGCTGGCGAAGATGGAACGTCAGATTCACCGCCACCGCTCGAAGCTCGACAAGCGCATCCGCGACGATGCTTTCGCCAGCAATGAGCTGGAATTTATCGAGGATGAGGACGCTGCGGCGGAAGAGAGCGTGCCGGAAATCGTTCGCCGCAAGACCTTCCCCGTGCGTCCGATGTCTGTAGAGGACGCCGCTGTTCAGATGGAAATGCTGGGACACAGCTTCTTCGCGTTCGTCAACGCCGAAACCGAGGAAATCAACGTGTTGTATCAGCGCAAAGACGGAAAACTGGGCTTATTGGAGCCGGAAAACTGAGGAATCTCTGACTTATTCGGCAGTCATCTGGCGAATGTCTTTTCCGCCATCTGCTGCTTGACAAAATCTCGATTTACCTCCAGTAAACCTTCGATTTTGTCAATTGCATCTGACGAAAAATTCATCCACCATCTGACCACCTCATTTCATCAGAGCTTCCTAACGCTCCCCGTGGGCGGTGCGAGCCGCCTGTCCAGTCCATGCTGTCTGAGCCTTGAAACATATAGGTCAACCCCGACAATTGCATAACGAAGAGCCTGCTGCAAGCGGATTGCGGCAGGCTTTTTTCGCGTGCAGGCGGATGATGCAGAAAAGCAGACAAAAATTCGCCGAAATATGTAGAATCAGCAGGAAAATCGGTGCGCCATCGCGAATTTTTATGGAAACATGCCGCAAGGAGGTTGAACATGCAGCATTATCTTTTCGTTCATTTTCGGGAGAAAACATCCCCTGACGGCGAACAGGTGCACTTCGCCGTCAGCCGCGACGGATTCCACTGGCAGGCGCTCAACGGCGGACATCCTGTCCTCTGGGCATACTATGGCGACCGCGGTGTGCGCGATATGACCATCGTCCGCGACCACACATCCGGAAAATTCCACATTTTCGCGACTGACCTCAGCCTGTCCTACGGGATGCGCAACCAATATCAGCACTCATGGCGGAATATCGGGCTAAACGGCAGCAGAGATTTGGCGCATTGGGTCTCCGATGACCTCGTGCATTGGTCGGAGGAGGAAATGGTGCGCTTCGGCACGGACGACATGGGCTGCGTCTGGGCGCCTGACGTGATTTTTGACAGCGAACATGGCGAATATCTCGTGCACTGGTCATCGAAGCACCGCTGCAACAACTTCGGGAATATGGCGATTTACGGCAGTCGGACAAAAGATTTCGTCCATTACAGCGAACCGGAATTGATTTACCGCAAGCCGGACAGCAGCATCATCGACTCCGCCATGTACGAGGAGAAGGGCAAATTCTACCTTTTTGTGAAAAGCAGCCCGAACCCGGACAACCTGCTGCTGCTTGTCAGCGACCATGTGAATGGAAAATTCGAGCGCGTGGAAGGCTTCGATGATTCGATGGGTGCGCAGACGAAGGGCATGTACGAAGCGCCGACCGCCGTCAAACTCGCCGACGGCCGCTGGTGCCTGTTTGCGGATTTCTACGGCGCGGGCTGCGCGGGACAGGGGTACGTTCCGTTCGTGTCGGATGACCTGACGAAGGGCGTTTTCACCCGCGCAGATGAGGCTTTCCATTTTCCCTACGGCTTTAAGCACGGCACGATTCTGCCGATTACGGAGGAGGAGTACGAGCGGATGCTGGCGCGCGACTGGACAGACGTGCCGGACTTACGGTAAACCCCTATATTTCGCCGGATTTTGACGAAAATCGGTTGACATGCCCCCCGCAAACTGCTATCATGGACACTGGCTGCGTATGGAAATGCGCAAACCGGGGAAAAATCAATCAGACAAATGGCGGGAATGCCCGCGGTTGAGGTGCTTTCATGTTAGACATCCAGCATTTGTCCTTTGCCGTCACGAATGAGGCGGCGGGAAAGGAAATCCTCCATGATATTACGCTGACGGTGGACAGCGGGCGTTTTGTGGTCATCACCGGGCCGAACGGCGGTGGAAAATCGACGCTGGCGAAGATGATTGCCGGCATCGAGAAGCCGACGGCAGGCAAAATTCTGCTCGACGGCACGGACATGACCGACCTGTCTATCACCGACCGCGCCAAACTCGGCGTCAGCTACGCCTTCCAGCAGCCCGTGCGCTTCAAGGGCATCACCGTGCTGGATTTGCTGCGGATTGCGTCGGGCAAGCGCCTGTCGGTCAGCGAAGCGTGCGCGATTTTGTCCGAAGTGGGGCTTTGCGCGCGGGATTATGTAAACCGTGAGGTAAACGGCAGCCTGTCCGGCGGCGAACTCAAGCGCATTGAGATTGCAACGGTGCTCACGCGCGGCACGCAGCTGTCCGTGTTCGACGAGCCGGAAGCGGGCATCGACCTGTGGAGCTTCCAGAACCTCATCAGCGTCTTTGAGCGGATGCGGCAGGTGCGCAGCGACCGCACCATCCTCGTCATCAGCCATCAGGAGCGCATTCTGAACATTGCGGATGAAATCATTGTGCTGGCGGAAGGAAAAATCGTCAGCCACGGCAGCCGCGCGGAAATTCTGCCGACGCTGCTGGGCACGCCGTCCGCCGTCAGCGCGTGCGCACAATTGGAAAAGACCACCGGGAAGGAGGGCAACTGCTGATGAGCGAGAAGATTACGGCTGTTCAGCGCAGACTTCTGGAAGAAGTGGCGGATTTGCACGGCGTGCCGGAGGGCGCGTACAACATCCGCGCGAATGGGCATTTGGCGTCGCGCCAGACGACGGCGAACATCAGCATCGAGTCCAAGACGGATGTGTCCGGCATCGACATCCGCATCAAGCCCGGCACGGTCAACGAGAGCGTGCACATTCCGGTCGTGCTGAGCGAAAGCGGCCTGAAGGAAATGGTCTACAATGATTTCTACATCGGCGAGGGCAGCGACGTGCTGATTGTCGCGGGCTGCGGCATCGACAACTGCGGTTCGCAGGATTCCCAGCATGACGGCTTGCACCGCTTCTTTGTGGAGAAAAACGCGCACGTCCGCTATGTCGAAAAGCACTACGGTTCGGGCGACGGCACGGGCAAGCGCCTGCTGAATCCCGGAACGGAGGTGCATCTGGCGCAGGGCAGCAGCATGGAGATGGAAATGGTGCAGATTCGCGGCGTGGACAGCACCATCCGCACAACGACCGCGGAGCTGGAAGCCGGTGCGCGCCTTGTCGTCCGCGAACGCCTGATGACCCACGGTGACCAGAAGGCGGAAAGCATCTACGTCGTGACGATGAAGGGCGCGGGCAGCAGCGCGGATGTGGTGAGCCGCTCGGTCGCCAAGGACAACTCGTGGCAGAAATTCGACAGCCGCCTTGTCGGGCAGGCCGCCTGTTCCGGCCACACGGAGTGCGACGCGATTATCATGGATCACGCGAAAATTCTTGCCGTCCCGCAGCTCGAAGCGGACGACCTCGACGCCGCGCTGATTCACGAAGCCGCCATCGGCAAGATTGCGGGCGAGCAGATTATCAAGCTGATGACCCTTGGGCTGACCGAGCAGGAAGCGGAAGAGCAGATTATCAGCGGGTTCTTGAAGTGAAAACGAATGCGCCTGTTCCGATGCGGAGCGGGCGCATTTGCGTTGTCAGCATGCTTTTCAAAAAATGGATAACAAAGAGTTTTTAGCAGGATTTTCACCGAATTTTCGCGAATTACTCCATCAACACACTGAAACCATCAGGAGGTTATTATGATGATGAAGAAACTCATCGCCCTGCTCGTCTGCATCCTACTGCTGGCTACTGCGCAGGCGGAAGCGCCCGCCAACACGTCCGCCGCCGAAACGACGGAATACGGCTGGGCGCTGAAAATTGGAAGAACCGCCGCGAAGGGAATGCCGATTCAAGACCTGCTGAACACGCTGGCGGCGCAGGACTGCCCGGCAGTGTTCGCTGTCTGCGGCTGGACGGGATTCATGGGCGCGGCGCCGTCGGAGTACGCCGGGTATGTGATGCTCTTGTTCCCCGGCGAGGTGCGCATCATGCTCAATATTAAGCCGGATGACGACGACGAAAACGCCGAAGCGGAGTGGAATGCCCTGATGGAAAGCCACGCAGCAGCTGCACTGACGGCGGAAAATATCGCTTCAGCTGTACCGAACTGGAAACTTGAAAACATGATGCTGTCATCCGCCAACGAATCGGGCGATTCCTTCTATGTCGATTTGGCGGACTATGTAAGCCCGGAGGATGCGTTCGACAGCTTCGAGTTTAATATCATCAAGCTTCAATGAATTTGGGATGAAAAGCGCGCCGCCTCTCCGCAGGCGGCGCGCTTTCAATTTACTTTCATCCCCCGTTTCCCTTGCCTTTTTGTCCCTTTTCGCCTATAATACAACCAGAAAATCGCCTTTCCCGCCATCGGCAGGAAGAAAGGAAGCCATATGTCTGACCGCACATTCGCCACCCACCAAATCCGCCACGCTACCCCTGTCCCGACGCTGTGGGATTTTGCCGCCCTTGACACCACCGCACCCGTCCCCGCACGGCTGCCCGTCCCCAGCGCATGGGAACTTGTCCCTGCGCTCCACAACTACCGCGGGCGCGCGCACTACACGACCCGCATTCGCTGCGGGGGTAATATCCGCCTGTATTTCGGCGGCGTGTCCTTCCGCGCACGCGTCCTGCTGGATGGCAATGAAATCGCCCGGCACTACGGCGCGTTCACCGCGTTTGAGACAGTCGTGCGCCACCTGCCCGACGGCGAACATGCGCTGACCGTCGAGGTGGACAACCGTTTCGGGGAGGATTCCGCCCTGCATGTTCCGAATGACTACTATTCTTATGGCGGCATCACGCGCCCGGTCGTCATTGAGCAGCTGCCTGACGTGTTTGTGGAGCGCGTCGGCATCACGACGAAGCGCGCGGCGGACGGCTGGACGGCGGATATTTCCGCAAACATCCGCAATCTGGCGGATGACGACGCATCGGCGGATGTCACCCTCACCCTTGCAGGGCAGACGTTCACCCAAACCGCGCACATCCCGGCGGACAGCACCGCCATCATCCGCATTCCCGATGCGCATTATGCGGATGTGACCGCGTGGTCGCCCGACACGCCCGCACTCTACGCCCTCCGCGCTGAAATCCGCGAAGGAAATCAAGTGCTGGATGATCTCATTGACCGCGTCGGCTTCCGCGAAATCAGCATTTCCGGCACGGATATTCTGCTCAACGGCGAGAAGCTCCGCCTGATGGGCTTCAACCGCCACGAGGAGTACGGCGCGTTCGGCTGCGCGGTGCCGCTGCAGGCGATGGCGCAGGACATCCTGATGATGAAGGACATGGGCTGCAACTGCGTCCGCACCTGCCACTACCCCAATGACCCACGATTCCTCGACCTCTGCGATGAAATGGGGCTGCTGGTGTGGGAGGAGGCGCACGCGCGCGGCTTGCAGGAAGAGCAAATGCGCAACCCGAACTTCATGCCGCAGACAAGGCAGTGCGTGCGCGAAATGGTTGCCCAGCACCGCAATCACCCGTCCATTTTCATCTGGGGCTGCCTGAACGAGTGCGCGGACAACTGCGATTACGGCGCGGACTGCTATCGCGAAGTCTATGCGCTCCTGCACGACTTGGACGCGTCCCGCCCGATGACCGCTGCGCTTCTGGAGCGCCCCGGCAGCCGCGTCTATGGCGACAGCGACGTGGTGAGCGTGAACATCTATCCGCAGTGGTATCACAACACGCCCGTGGCGGAGAGCCTGGCGCAGAAACTCAAGGAAATCCGCGAGCACGGCGGGGCGGGGAAGCCCGTCATCATCAGCGAAATCGGCGCGGGCGGGATTTACGGCTACCATGACCCGCTGGGCGAATCGAAGTGGTCGGAGGAGCGGCAGTGCACAATTCTGCGCGATCAGGTGGAGGCGGTGCTTAAGAACCCGGCGTGCAGCGGCGTGTTCCTGTGGCAGTTCGCGGATTGCCGCGTGACGGAGGAATGGGCGATGCACCGCCCGAAAACGCACAACAACAAGGGCGTGGTGGACGAGTATCGGAGACCGAAGATGAGCTACGCGGTGGTGAAGGAGCTGTTCACCAAGCATCGAGCATAAAATCCTGCAAAAAATTTGCCCCATCCCGAAAAAACAGTTGAAAAACAGGCGTACTTGTGGTATAATCAGCAAGACTACGCACCTTTGTCCTGCGGTCCTTGTGCTGCGGATGCAGTGAGTCGCCGCGAAGGGGCAGAGGGTGGTTGAAGGCATAGCCCGCAATCAAGCGAGGCAGCCCGAAAAACAAGGAGGAAAACAACTATGGCAGTCATTTCCATGAAGCAGCTCCTCGAAGCTGGCGTCCACTTTGGTCATCAGACCCGCCGCTGGAACCCGAAGATGGCGCAGTACATCTTCACCGAGCGCAACGGCATCTACATCATCGACCTGCAGAAGACCGTTCGCAAGATCGACGAAGCGTACGCGTTCGTCCGCGACACCGCCATGCAGGGCAAGACGATCCTGTTCGTCGGCACGAAGAAGCAGGCGCAGGAATCCATCGAGTCCGAAGCGAAGCGCTGCAACATGTACTATGTCAACAACCGCTGGCTGGGCGGCATGCTGACCAACTTCCGCACCATCCAGACCCGTATCCGCCGCCTGAACGACATCGACAAGATGGAGCAGTCCGGTCAGTTCGACCTGCTGCCCAAGAAGGAAGTCATCCAGCTGAAGGCGGAGCGCGAAAAGCTCGAACAGAACATCGGCGGCATCCGCGAAATGAAGAAGCTGCCCGGCGCGCTGTTCGTTGTTGACCCGCGCAAGGAACACATCGCTGTGACCGAAGCCCGCATCCTGAACATCCCGATCGTTGCGATCGTTGACACCAACTGCGACCCGGACGAAATCGACTACGTCATCCCCGGCAACGACGACGCCATCCGCGCGGTCAAGCTGATCGCTGGCAAGATGGCTGACGCTGTGCTGGAAGGCAAGCAGGGCGAGCAGTCCGCTGAAGAAGCGCCCGTGGAAAAGACCGAGGCGTAATCCCTCGCAAACCCGTTTCAACATCGAAAAAGATTTGGAGGATGAACCTTATGGCGAATATCACTGCTGCTCTGGTCAAGGAGCTCCGCGAGCGTACCAACGCGGGCATGATGGACTGCAAGAAGGCACTTGTCGAATCCGACGGCGACATGGACAAGGCCATTGACTGGCTGCGCGAAAAGGGACTTGCGCAGGCCGCCAAGAAGGCTGGCCGTATCGCGGCGGAAGGCGCTGTTGTGGCGTACATGACGCCCTGCGGCTGCACCGGCGCGCTGGTGGAAGTCAACTGCGAAACTGACTTCGTTGCCAACACCGACAACTTCAAGAATTTCGCGAACGCCGTTGCGAAGCACGTCGCGCTGGCGAACCCGGCTGACCTCGACGAGCTGATGAAGCAGAAGTTCGTTGACGACGAGTCCAAGACCATCGAAGACATGGTTTCTGACGCGACCGTTGCCATCGGCGAGAAGATCACCGTCCGCCGTTTCGCTCGCTATGAGACCGAAGGCGTTGTGTCTTCCTACATCCACATGGGCGGCAAGGTCGGCGTTATGGTCGAAGTTGCGACCGATGAAGTCGGCAAGAATTCCGACCTCGTGAAGGAATTTGCCCACGACGTGTGCCTGCAGATTGCGGCTGCCAAGCCGGAAGCTGTCCGCCGCGAAGAAGTGGATGCCGACAAGCTGGCGAAGGAAGCCGAAATTCAGCGCGCGAAGGCGATTGAATCCGGCAAGCCCGAAAAGATCGTTGACCGCATCGTCGCGGGTCAGATCGAAAAGTACTACAAGGAAGTGTGCCTGCTTGACCAGCAGTTCGTCAAGGATGGCGACAAGACCATCACCTCTCTGATGAACGAAACCGCCAAGGCGGCTGGCACCACGCTGGACATCGTGCGCTACGTCCGCTTCGAGCGCGGCGAAGGCATCGAGAAGCGCAAGGACGACCTCGCGGCGGAAATCGCTGCGATGAAGAAGGCGTAATTGCGTCTCCATCCGCATAAATATCAGGGAGACTGCGGGAAAAATTCCTGCGGTCTTCCTTTTTTCTATCCTATTTTCTGCATTCATGATTGCCTTGTTTTCCTGCACCCTCTTGCCAAAAAGCGTTTGAAGGAGTAAAATAGAACGTGGGAAAAATGCCGAACGCGGCGACCTTTGCCGCTTGAGGGATGACAACTGAGGAGGAAATTTCATGGCTGTCTACAAACGTGTACTGCTCAAACTCTCCGGCGAGGCGCTGAAAACGGGCAGCGACCTGTTTGATTTCGATCAGGTGCATCGTGCCGCCGCCGTCATCCGTAAAATGGCGGATATGGGCACGCAGATTGGCATTGTCATCGGCGCGGGGAACATCTGGCGCGGCCGTCAGGGCCCGGCGGCGAACATGGACGCCGTTACCGCTGACCAGATGGGGATGCTCGGCACGGTTATCAACTGCCTGTGCATGGCGGACGCGCTGCGTCAGGCGGGCGTGGATGCCGTGGTGATGTCCGCCGTGGACATGAACCGCTTCTGCGAGCCGTTCAACGCCATGACTGCGCGGCGCTATTTGTCCGAAGGGCGCGTGGTGCTGTTCGCGGCAGGGTCGGGCAATCCGTTCTTCTCCACTGACACGGCGGTCGCGTTGCGGGCAATCGAAATGCAGGTGGATGCCATCCTGATGGCGAAGAACATCGACGGTGTGTACACCGCTGACCCGCACAAAGACCCGAACGCAACGCTGATTAAGGACATTACCTATCAGGAAGCGCTGCAGAAGGGCTTGAAGGTGATGGATGCGGCAGCGTTTGCGCTGTGCGCGGAGAATCATGTGCCGATGGTGCGCGTGTTTGGGCTGGATGTGCCGGAAAATTTGATTTCGGTGCTGGAAGGCAGCGATATGGGGACTTTCGTTCATCCGTAAGCGGATGAACCAGCGCTTTGGCGTCCCCGCGTAGCATAGTTGATTTCATTGGCATAGTGGGCTTTTGACCGGCTTCCAGAGGGCTTTCCGATCGCCCTCTGGACTCCTTCGGCTGCACTCCCATGTTACAGTTTGGTAATTGTAACTATTTTCGCGGATAAACACGCGGAAACTGTATGAGAGTGTGACCAACTCAATCGCGAGAAGGGTGTCGAGAGGGTCGAAGACCCTTCGCGGAGTCCAGAGGCAGAGCCTCTGGTGGGGGTTAAGGGGCAACGCCCCCTGCGTCTCCCCATTCTTGGATAAACACGCGGAAACTGCATGAGAGTGCGACCAACTCAATCGCGCGGAAGGGTCAAGGGAGGAACTCCCTTGAAAAAAGCACTTGCCTTTTGAGAGAAAAAACAGTACAATAGAAATGGAATTTGTCCCCCGAAAAAAGGAGGTTATGAAACATGACTGTGAAGGAAATTCTGGATGCTTCCAAGGAGAAGATGTCCAAGAGCGTCGCCGTGTATCAGAACGAAATGACGAGCCTGCGCGCGGGCCGTGCGAATCCGCGCCTGCTGGACCGCATCATGGTGGATTACTATGGCACGCCCACGCCCCTGACGCAGATTGGCAACATCAACGTGCCGGAAGCGCGCATGATCGTCATCAAGCCGTGGGAAAAGAAGATGATTTCCGCGATTGAGAAGGCGATTCAGAAGAGCGATTTGGGGCTGAACCCGACCAACGACGGCGAAGTGGTTCGTCTGGTTTTCCCGGATCTGAACGAAGAGCGCCGCAAGGAACTGACGAAGATGGCGCGCAAGAGCGCTGAGGGTGCGAAGGTGGCTGTGCGCTCCATCCGCCGCGATGCCGTGGAACAGATTAAGAAGCTCAAGAAGGATTCCCTCATCACCGAGGACGAGCAGCGCAAGGCAGAGGACGATGCCCAGAAGATTACCGACAAGGCGATCAAGGACATTGACGGCATTTGCGCGGCGAAGGAAAAGGAAATCATGGAGGTCTAATCCCTCGATGGTGAACATGCCGAATGTGCTGGGGATGCGCCTTGAGGACGCATTGGCGGAATGCAGGGCGCAGGGCGTAGAGCCGGAAATCGTGATGACGCTGCCGCCGAAAGGGCGCGAGCAGGGGACGATTCGGGTCATCCGCGCAAAAGAAGGCGTCCTGACGGTCAGCCGCTTTGAGGACGAACTGTCCCCCGTAGTGCAATGAAATCAAGGCGATGCGCGGCCTTCCCGGCGGAAGTCTGCGCATTTCCTTTTAGTATCCTATTTCCAGATTTACCTGCGCCATCTGCTTGCGCCTTTTCCCTTCTGGCGTCCGTTCATTCCACTTAGCGTAGCGCTGCTACGCTGCGTTTCATTCACGTTAGCCAGAATGAAAAATTCGCGGCGCATTCTCATTTGGAAATAGGATTAGACAAGGAGAAAATCATGGCAAACCGCGTGTCGCAATGGTTCCGGAAACTTTCGGGGCATCATGCGCATCATCATCACCGCAAAATGACCCGCGAGGACTTCCAGAAGCTGCCTCGCCACGTCGCCATCATCATGGATGGCAACGGCCGCTGGGCGAAACAGCATCGGCTGAACGTGGCGATGGGGCATCGGCAGGGCACGGAAACCCTGCGCGAAATCATCCGCCATACCGACGACCTGAAGATTGAGGCGCTGAGCATCTACGCCTTCTCGACGGAGAATTGGAAGCGCTCGAAGGAGGAAGTCGGCGCGCTGATGCAGCTGATTTTGGATTTCTTTGCGTCCGAAATTGATGAATTGGACGAGAAGAATGTCCGTATCCTGATTCTGGGCGACAAGGCGGCGCTGCCGGAAAAGCAGCGCGACACGCTGATAGAGGCGGAGCGACGGACAGCGAAAAACACCGGGCTGCACCTGAATATCGCGCTCAACTACGGCGGACGAGCGGAGCTGACCCGCGCGGCGCGGCTGATTGCCGAGGAAGCGGCGCAGGGGCGGCTGAATCCGGATGAAATCAGCGAAGAGACGGTCGCACAGCGCCTGTATACCGCCGGTCAGCCGGATGTTGACCTGATGATTCGCACGAGCGGGGAAATGCGCTTGAGCAACTTCCTGCTCTGGCAGTGTGCCTACGCGGAATTTGAGTTCCCGACGGTGCTGTGGCCGGATTTCACGGTCGCGGATTACGACGAAGCGCTTGCTGCGTTCGGCGGCCGCGAGCGGCGGTTCGGCAAACGCCTTTCGTAAATGCTGAACATTTGGCGGAAAAGTGTTCATATTGCATTCATAGGCGTATGCTATCATCAGATTTCAAGGAAGTTCAAGGAAAACATGAGGGGGAAAGAACCATGAGGCAAAAGACGATCGTGGGACTGATTATGGCCGCCGGCGCAGCGCTGATGATTGCGGTGGGCGGCTGGGTCATGGCGCTGATCGTGCTGGTGCTGATTTGCTTCGGCGTGCAGGAAGAGTTTCACGCGCTCGCACAGGCGGGACACCGCCCTGTCGCGTGGCCGACGTGGGTCGGCATGATTGTCTCAATTCCGCTGACGCTGCTTATCGGCACGAAAATGATTCTGCCGGTCATTATGGCCATCTGCCTGATGACGATGATCTGCGTCATTTTCCGCTCCGAACCGAAGCTGGATGACGCCGTGCTGAGTATGCTGCCGATGCTGACGGTTGCCCTGCCCGGCATGAGCGCGATTTCGTTCACGCATATTGAGCCGAAAGCGCTGCAAGTCACCCTGATAACACTCATGATTGGCATTCCTTGCATGGCAGACGCGTTTGCAATGTGGGTCGGCAAGGCGGTCAAGGGACCGAAGCTCTGCCCCACCGTCAGCCCGAACAAGACGATTTCCGGCGCGATTGGCGGCGTAGTCGGCGCGCTGCTCACGTCGATTTTGATTGGCGTTGTGGCATACCTCGTGGCGGGGGAGGCGCGTCCGCTGCTGCCCGCGTGGTATGTGTACCTGATTTTGGGCATTCTGGGCGGCGTTGTCGGGGAAATGGGCGATTTGTTCTTTTCGCTGGTCAAGCGCCATTGCGGGATGAAGGACTTCTCGAACCTGTTTCCGGGTCACGGCGGGATGCTCGACCGTCTGGACAGCGTGCTGTTCATGGCGGTGCTGATGCTGTGCTATCGCCTGATGGCGGGTATCTAAGGCTTAACACGCGGAAGCTGTAAGCAGAAGCGACCAATTCAATCGCGAAAGAGGGTCAAGGGAGGAACTCCCTTGCGGAGTCCAGAGGCAGCGCCTCTGGCAGGGTTCGGGGCAGCGCCCCAAGTCCGTTACTGATGTAGGAGGGCGAATCGACATGCAAACCATCGCCATTCTGGGGTCTACGGGGTCGATTGGTACACAGGCGCTGGAACTTGTGCGCCTGCATCCGGAGGAGTTCCGCGTCGTCGCGCTGACGGCACGGAGCAGCCGGGAGAAGCTGTTCGAGCAGGTGCGGGAGTTCCGGCCGGAAGTCGCGGGTCTGACTGAACCCATCCCGATGAGCGAAATCCCGGAGGATGTGCGCTTCTGCCGCTGGGTCATGGGCAAAGAGGCACTGCGTGTTGCGGCGGCGGAAGTGCCGGCGGACATGGTGCTCGTCAGCGTGGTCGGCATCGCCGGACTGCAAAGCGTGATGGACGCGCTGGGCGCGAATCGGCAGGTGCTGCTGGCGAACAAGGAAGCGCTGGTGACGGGCGGTCACTTGGTGATGGACGCGGCGAAGCGCATCGGCAAGCCGATTTTGCCCGTGGACAGCGAACATTCCGCCATTTTCCAGTGCTTGCAGGGTGCAGGGGGCAATCAGCCCGTGCGCCTGCTGCTGACCGCGTCCGGCGGGCCGTTCCGCACTTGGACGCGCGAACAGATGCAGAACGCGACGCGCGCGCAGGCGCTCAAGCACCCGAACTGGTCAATGGGCGCGAAAATCACCATCGACTCGGCGAGCATGTTCAACAAGGCGCTGGAAATTATCGAGGCGCACTGGCTGTTCGACATGCCGCCGGAGAAGATTCAGGTGGTGGTGCATCCGCAGAGCATCGTGCATTCGGCGGTGGAATTTGCGGACGGCGCGGTGCTGGCGCAGCTGGGCGTGCCGGATATGCGCGTGCCGATTGCGTATGCGATGACGTACCCGCGGCGCATCCCGACGGGCAGCAAGCCGCTGGACTTGTTCTCCATCGGCACGCTGACGTTTGAACCCGGCGACCCGGTGCGCTTCCCGGCGCTTCGGCTGGCGGGGGAGTGCCTGAACGCGGGCGGCGCGGCGTGCACGATTTTGAACGGCGCGAACGAGATGGCGGTGGCGGCGTTCCTGCGGGATGAGATTCCGTTTGGGGCAATCAGCCGCATTGTGGAAGGGACGCTGGAAGCGTGCGGAGCGATGCCGGCGGATACGCTGGAGGATATTTTCCAGGCGGATCAGGAAGCGCGCCGCGTGGCGAAAGAAATTGCGGAAAAGCTCAAGTGAGTTTTCAGCAATTCAAGAAGATTCGCTTCTGCGATTGGGAATTTTATTTTTATCTTGATTGTGCGATTGTGGGGCAGGGGTTTCGCTCCTGCGGGAGCGACCAAAGGGCTTTCCGATCGCCCTTTGGAAACCTTCGGCGCCGCCACTTTTGGGTTTTCTCATGCTTGATTTGTCCGTAACTATCAGAAACGTGGATAGTGTGGCTATCCTGTGGATAAACACGCGGGCATAGCATGAAAGAGCGACCAACTCAATCGCGCGAAAGGGTCAAGGGAGGAACTCCCTTGTGGGGTCAAGGGGCAAAGCCCCTTGCGTCTCTCCCTTCTAAGAAAGGAAAGCTATGACAGTTGTTTCGGTGCTGGTGGCGCTGTTGCTGCTGGGAATCCTGATTACGGTGCATGAATTTGGGCATTACATCTTCGCGCGCATGACGGGGATAGAGGTCATGGAGTTCGCGATTGGGTTCGGGCCGAAAATCGTCGGGTGGACGGGAAAGTCCGGGACGAAGTTCGCGCTGCGGTGCATCCCGCTGGGCGGGTACTGCGCGTTCTACGGCGAGGACGACGTGGAGGGCAAAGCCACGAACGACCCGCGTGCGTTCGGCAAGCAGCCGGTTTGGAAGCGGATGCTGTCGGTGCTGATGGGGCCGGGCATGAACTTCCTGCTGCCGCTGGTGGTGCTGGTGCTGTACTTCTGGATTGGCGGCGTGACGGGCACGGAAGCCCTCGTCGCGGATGTGGAGCAGGGCGGCCCGGCGTACACCGCGGGGCTTCAGGCGGGTGACATTATCCTTGACGTCAACGGCACAGCGCCGAATCCTGAAAACGCGTCGCAGTCGTTGACGGAGCTGATTAACGCCTCGCAGGGCGACGCGATGGTGCTGGGCATCCGCCGCGACGGTGAGCGCACCGAAATCACCCTCACGCCGTTCTATGATACGGAAACCGGGCGCTACCGCATGGGCATCCACGTCAGCGCGGTTGCGTCGGGCGAGATGTTGCCCGTGTCGTTCGGGGAGGCCGTGCGGGACAGCTGGAACGTGTGCGTCAACGCCGCGACAATCATCGGGCAGGCGCTGCGCGATATGGTCACGACGGGCGCGAGGCTGAATGAAGTCGGCGGCCTCGTCGGCACAGTCGCGGCGGTCAGTGAGCAGGTCAGCACCTACGGCTTCGCGGCGTTCATCAACGCGCTGGTCGTCATCTCCATCAACCTGGGCATCATGAACCTGCTGCCGATTCCGGGGCTGGACGGCGCGCGGTTCCTGTTCCTGCTGGTGGAAGCTATCCGCCGCAAGCCGCTGCCGCAGAAGAAGGAAGCCATCGTCAACCTGATTGGCATGGCGCTGCTCTTCGGGTTGATGATTCTGCTGGTATTTAAGGACGTTTGGACCCTGATGGGACACTGAGGTGAATGATATGTACGAAACGAGAATGGTTCGCGTCGGCGACTTGACGCTGGGCGGACACAACCCGGTCTGGGTGCAGTCCATGACGAACACCGACACGCGCGACGCACAGGCGACGCTTGGGCAGATTCGCGCCTTGGCGAAAGCGGGCTGCGACATCGTGCGCGTCAGCGTGTACGACGAGGATTGCGCCCGCGCTGTCCGCACGCTGGTGGACGGCTCGCCCGTGCCGCTGGTGGCGGATATCCACTTCAACCACCGCCTTGCCATTGCCGCGGCGGAAAACGGCATCCACAAGCTGCGCATCAATCCCGGCAATATCGGCGGCGAAGCGCACGTTCGGGAACTGGCGGCGGCGGCAAAGGCGCACCACATCCCGATTCGCATCGGCGTGAACACCGGGTCGATTGAGAAGGATATTCTGGCGAAGTACGGGCAGCCGTGCGCCGAGGGGCTGGTGGAAAGCGCGCTGAATCACGCGCGGATGCTGGAGAAAGTCGGCTTCGAGGACATTGTGCTGTCCATGAAGGCGTCGGATGTGCGCCTGACGATTGCCGCCTACGAGCTGGCGGCGAAGCGCTGCGATTATCCGCTGCACGTCGGCGTGACCGAGGCGGGTCTGCCGGGGCAGGGGACAATCAAGAGCGCAATTGGCATCGGCGCGCTGCTGGCGGAGGGCATCGGCAACACGATTCGCGTCAGCCTGACGGGCGACCCCGTGCCGGAAGCAAAGGCGGCGTGGGACATCCTGCGCGCGCTGAATCTGCGGACGCACGGCGTGCAGCTGGTGTCCTGTCCGACGTGCGGGCGGACGTGCATCGACGTGGCGGGCATTGCCGCGCGCGTGGAGAAGGAGCTTTCGGATATTCAAGTGCCGCTGAAGGTGGCGGTGATGGGCTGCGTGGTGAACGGCCCCGGCGAAGCGCGCGAAGCGGACATTGGCATGGCGGGCGGCAAGCGCGGCGGCGTACTGTTCGTCAAGGGGCAGGAGCCAATGGTGGTCGAGGAGAATCTGGCTGACCGCCTGATTGAACTGGCACGGAAGATTGCGGCGGAAAAAGCGGGGAAATGACGTTTTTTCCGGCGGAAAAGCGGGGAAAAGGGCTTTTCGGTATATTCGTGACTTGATTTTTTGTGTTGCAGAGGGTTTCGCCTCTGCGGAGGCGAAACCTTGAATAAACACGCGAGAGTAGTATGAAGAAGTGTACAACTCAATCGCGCGAAAGGGTCAAGGGAGGAACTCCCTTGCGGAGTCCAGAGGCAGAGCCTCTGGTGGGGTCAAGGGGGAGATGAGATGGGACGAAGTCCCCCCCTTGGCTCGTCGTCGTTATAGGGAAGGAGGAAGCAGCATGAGTTACGATGAATTGCTCGCGCAGGTGTATGCCGCGCTGCCGCAGCTCAAGGGGCAGCTCCATGCGCCGCGCGTGGTGTATGTGCAGTCGCAGGGCAAGGTGTACATCACGTTTGAGTCAAATGTGCTGGTGGAGGAAGCATCGTTCCTGAAGCTGGAAGCGCTTCTGCGGCGCGTTTTCCCGCAGAAGCCGCTGGCGCTGCGCGTCGTCTCGCCGGGACTGAAGGACGATTTTCTGGAGAACATCAGCGCGTATAAGCAGGTGCTGACCGACTTCCTGCGCCGCAATTATCCCGCGTCCGCAAGCTGGATGAGCCAAATCGACTGGCGGTGCGACGGCAAGCGCATCACGTTGACCTTCCCCGACGCGTTCAGCCTGGAATACATGGGGCGGCAGAACGTCGCGGCGCGCCTGTCGCAGGCGGTGAAGGACATTTTTTCCGCCGAGGTGATGGTGGAACTGACCGTCGCGGGCGATCAGGAGAAGCGGCTGGCGGAAATCCGCGAAGAGAGATTGCGCGAGCAGACCGTCACCTACACGCCGGAGCAGATTGCCGCGATGACGCAGGGGGACGCCAAGCCCGCGAAGGAGCACAAGGAGCGCAAGCCGTCCGCGCCGCGCGAGAAGAAGCCGGAGCAGACAACGCCGGAGCGCGACCCGATGCTGCCCGTGATGACCGACCACGCCATCGGCAAGCCGATTATGGGGCGCGCAATTGCCGATCCGCCGATGGAAATGAAGGAGCTGGCAAGCGACGCGGGGCTGGTCGTCGTGCAGGGCGACATTTTCAAGCTGGAAACGAAGGAACTCAAGGGCGGCGAACTGCTGCTCGTCACCTTCGCCATCACCGACTATACGTCCTCCATTCTCTGCAAGGCGTTCATGCGCTACCGCCGCCTGCCCTTCGGCAAGAAGAAGGACGACGACGCGCCGCCGCCGCCGATTACCGACGAGGAACGTCAGGCAGTGATGGACAAGGTCAACCAAATCAAGGTGGGGCTGAACGTCAAGGTGCGCGGCGAGTGCATGTACGATAATTTCGCGCATGAGCTGTCCATTTCCATCCGCGATATGGTGCCGATGGAGCGCATCAGGCGCGAGGACACGGCGGAGGAAAAGCGCATCGAGCTGCACATGCACACCAACATGTCCACCATGGACGCGCTGACCCCGGCGGGTGACCTCATCAAGCGTGCCATCGAGTGGGGGCATCCCGCCGTCGCGATTACCGACCACGGCGTGGTGCAGGCGTTCCCGGCAGCGTTCAATGCCGTCAAAAAGCAGCCGATTAAGCTGATTCCGGGCTGCGAGGGCTACCTTATCGACGAAACGCAGGTCGTCACCGATGAAGACGACCGCTCGATTGATGATACCATCGTCGTGCTGGACTTTGAATCCACCGGGCTGGACACGCTGAAAGACCGCGTGATTGAAATCGGCGCGGTGAAAATGACCGGCGGCACGCTGGTGGATACGCTGTCGATTCTGGTGAACCCGAAAATTCCCCTGCGGCCGAAAATTACCGAAATCACGGGCATTACGGACATGATGCTGGCGGATAAGGAGACGGCGGAGACCGCTATCCCGAAGCTGATGGACTTCATCGGCGATGCCGCGATTGCCGCCCACAACGCCGCGTTTGACGGCAAGCTGCTCAAAGCGGAGCTGCGCCGGCTGGGGCGCGAGTTCAACGCGCCGATTCTGGACACCCTGTCCCTGTCGCGTAAGCTGCTGCCGGAACTGAAGTCGTTCAAATTGAAGAGCGTCTGCAAGGCGCTGAGCGTGAGCCTCAAAAACGCCCACCGCGCCGTCCACGACGCAACCGCGACGGCGTACTGTCTGGCGAAGATGTTCAAAATCGCCAAGGAAGAGCACGGGTTCACCAAACTCAGCGACCTGAACACGCTCAAAGGCGGCGCCATCGGCGAAAGCTACCATGTCATCCTGCTGGTGAAAAGTCAGGAGGGGCTGGTCAACCTCAACCGACTGGTGTCCATCGGGCATCTGGACTACTTCCGCCGCCGCCCGCATATGCCGCGTTTCATGATTGACCGCTACCGCGAAGGGCTGATTATCGGCAGCGCGTGCGAGGCGGGCGAACTCTACCGCGCGGTGCTGGAAAATGAGCCGTGGGAGAAAATCAAGGAAATCGCGTCGTGGTATGACTATCTGGAAATCCAGCCCGTGGGCAACAACGCGTTTCTGGTGCGCGAGGGGCGCGTGGCGGACGACGAGGCGCTGCGGGACATCAACCGCAAAATCGTCCAGCTGGGCGACGAGCTGGGCAAGCCGGTCGTCGCGACGGGGGATGTGCACTTCCTTGACCCGCACAACGCCATCAACCGCTCCATCATTCAGGCGGGCATGGGCTACGATGATGCCGACATGCAGCCGCCGCTGTATTTCAAGACGACGAACGAGATGCTGGAGGAATTTGACTACCTTGGCGCGGAAAAGTGCCACGAGGTCGTCATCGACAATCCGCGGAAGATTGCGGATCAGGTGGACAAGCTGCAATTGTTCCCCAAGCACCCCAAGGGCGAGGACACCTTCCAGCCGTTCTGGGAGGACGCGGCGGACAACATTCAAAATATGACGTGGGGCACGGCGAAGGAACTCTACGGCGATGAGCTGCCCGAAATCGTCGTGAACCGGCTGAACAAGGAGTTAAAATCCATCATCGGCTATGGCTTCGCGACGCTGTACAACATTGCCCAGCGGCTGGTCAGCAAGTCCAACGCGGACGGATACCTTGTCGGCAGCCGCGGCTCGGTCGGTTCGAGCCTCGTGGCGCGCATGTGCGGCATCACGGAGGTCAACGCGCTTCCGCCGCATTACCGCTGCACCCATTGCCGCAAGGGCTTTTTCGACGTGGACAAGAGCCAATACAAAGTCGGCGTTGACCTGCCGGACAAGGACTGCCCAATCTGCGGTCAGAAGCTCGTGAAGGACGGCTTCGACATCCCGTTCGAGGTGTTCCTTGGCTTTGAGGGCGACAAGGTGCCTGATATTGACCTGAACTTCTCCGGCGAATATCAAAACCGCGCGTTCCATAACGTCGAGGAGTTGTTCGGGCATGACCACGTTTTCCGCGCGGGCACGATTACGGGTCTGGCGGAAAAAACGGCATATGGCTATGTGTCGAAGTACTTCGAGGAGCGCGGATTGCAAGTCGGCAACACGGAGAAGGAGCGTCTGGCGGCGGGCTGCGAGGGCGTGAAAAAGACGACGGGGCAGCACCCCGGCGGCATGGTCGTCGTGCCGAAGGAGTACGAAATCTACCAGTTCACCGCCGTGCAGCACCCTGCTGACGACCTCAATTCCGACTTTACCACCACCCACTTTGACTTCAACTCCATGCACGACATTCTGGTTAAGCTGGACTGCCTCGGTCACGACGACCCGACGGTTTTGCACATGCTGGAGGAATTGACGGGCATCGGCTACAAGGATGTTCCGCTGGATGACCCGGACGTGCGAAGCCTGTTTTCGTCGCCCAAGGCGCTGGGCGTGACGCCGGAGGATATCGGCTGCCTGACGGGTACGTTCGGCGTGCCGGAATTCGGCACATCGTTCGTGCGCGGGATGCTTGATGAGACGAAGCCGACGACGATGGAGGAACTGCTGCGCATTTCCGGCCTGTCCCACGGCACGGACGTGTGGCTGGGCAACGCGCAGGAGCTGATTGCAAACGGTACGGCAAAATTGAGCGAGTGCGTCTGCTGCCGTGACGACATCATGAACTACCTGATTGACAAGGGCGTTGCGCCGAAGATGGCGTTCACGACGATGGAGAGCGTCCGCAAAGGGCGCGGCCTGAAGCCTGAAATGGAACAGGCGATGATTGAGCAGCACGTTCCGCAGTGGTTCATGGATTCGTGCAAGAAAATCAAGTACATGTTCCCCAAGGGGCACGCCGTGGCGTATGTGACGATGGCGCTGCGCGTGGCGTGGTATAAGGTGCATCGTCCGCTGGCATATTATTGTGCGTACTTCACCGTGCGCGGCGACGGCTTCGACGCGATGACGATGCTGATTGACCCCGCGACGATTCGCGAGAAAATCAAGCAGATTAAAGCTGACCCGAAGGCGTCCGCGAAGGACAAGGAAGCCGTGACGAGCCTTGAACTGGTGCTGGAGATGAACATGCGCGGCTTCAAGTTCCTGCCGTGCGACCTGTACAAGAGCGACCTGAAGAAATTCAAGATGGAGGGCGAAACGGGGCTGCGGTGTCCGTTCACGTCCTTGGGCGGACTGGGCGAATCGGCTGCCATCAACATTGTGCGTGAGCGCGAGCGCGGCCCGTTCATGTCGGTGGAGGACTTGAAGGAGCGCACGCGCATTTCCAGCGCGGTCATTGAGCTGCTGCGGACGCACGGTTCGCTGGAGGGCTTGAGCGAAACCAGTCAGGTGTGTATGTTCTAAAGATTTCGCCGCTGCGGCGGCGACCAAAGGGCTTTCCGATCGCCCTTTGGAAACCTTCGGTGCCGCTACTTTTGGGGTTACTTGCGGTTGGTTTATGCCAAGACTTGAAGAACCAAAAGTACACTAACTAAAAAGCTGCAATAACAACCAATAAACTTAGATGGGGATGCGAAGGGGTCAAGGGGGCGATCGCAGACTTCGTCTGTTTTCATTGCCCTCTGGTCGCTCCCGCAGGAGCGAAATCC